>Ga0308164_10000807_pt1 | contig 42938 bp, 33 predicted proteins | sample PhyTR2_FD_201031 | JGI IMG/M metagenome (GOLD analysis project Ga0308164, IMG submission 201031) | Phyllosphere microbial communities from UC Gill Tract Community Farm, Albany, California, United States - DLSLT.R2 | ecosystem: Host-associated > Plants > Phyllosphere > Unclassified | place: USA...
GCTGCAAATTTTTTTTAAAAAATATTTTAATGGCGCATAAAGCAGGTTTTGTTAGTATAATAGGTAAACCAAATGTAGGTAAATCAACCCTCATGAATGTGCTTGTAGGCGAGCGACTTAGCATTATTACACCAAAGGCTCAAACCACAAGACACCGTATTTTAGGCATCGTAAATGATGAAGATTATCAGATTGTTTTCTCTGATACACCCGGTATTATTAAGCCAAAATACAGTTTACAGGAGAGTATGATGAGTTTTGTGAACGGATCTTTAACCGATGCAGACGTACTTTTATTTGTTACCGACATAAATGAAGAGCATGATGAAGAGGATGTTCTGGAGAAAATCCTCAACAGAAACATCCCTACAATCGTATTAATTAATAAGATCGATAAAGCACTTCAGGAACAGGTTGATGAGAAAATTGCTTATTGGCAGGAGAAACTAAATCCGGTTGCGATTTATGCCATTTCGGCTTTACATAACCACAATGTAGATGGCTTATTGGATCGCGTTTTGGAAATGTTACCCGAGCATCCTGCATATTATGATAAAGAAGAATACACCGATCGATCGGAACGCTTCTTCGTTTCTGAAATTATTCGCGAAAAAATATTCCTGAATTATCAAAAAGAAATTCCTTACAGCACGGAAGTTATTGTGAAGAGCTTTAAGGAAGAAGAAATGAAAAACGGTAAAGGTTCGATGATTAGGATTACGGCAGAAATTGTTGTAGAAAGAGATTCTCAGAAAAACATTTTAATCGGAACCGCAGGAAGTATGCTTAAAAAAGTAGGCACGGAAGCACGGATCGAAATAGAAAAATTTTTAGATACCAAAGTCTTCCTTGAAATGTTTGTAAAAGTGATTCCTGACTGGAGAAGCAAAAAGAACTACCTAAAAAGCTTTGGTTACGATAATTAAACGTACCTTTGCAGCCCGAAATATATCGGTTAGTAGTTGATAGTCAATGGCTGATAGCCAAATAGTTTAAGCAGCTTGCTGAACACCCGGACGATTAACTATAAGCCATTAACTATCAATAAGACACAACATGAGTAACATTATAGCCATCGTAGGCAGGCCAAACGTTGGCAAAAGCACTCTTTTTAATCGATTAACTGAGAGCCGTAAAGCAATTGTAGATGACATTAGCGGAGTAACCCGCGACAGACATTACGGCACAGCCGAATGGACCGACAGACAATTTACCGTTATAGATACGGGTGGTTATGTAGCAAATTCGGAAGATGTTTACGAAGCCGCAATCCGTGAGCAGGTAATGATTGCCATTGAAGAAGCCAGCGTATTGATCTTTATGGTAGATGTAACCACGGGCATTACTGATTTGGATGATGACATTGCTCAAGTTTTACGCCGCAGTAATAAACCCGTATTCGTAACCGCGAACAAGGTAGATAACACAGCACTTCATAGCGAGATCAGTACTTTTTACGGCTTCGGCTTAGGCGAGGTTTTTCCACTTTCATCGATGACTGGTTCAGGTACAGGCGAATTATTGGATGAGGTAATTAAACACTTCGAAGATATTCCTGAAGAGGAAAATCAGTTGCCCAAAATTACAATTGCAGGTCGCCCTAACGTAGGTAAATCATCGTTAGTAAATGCTTTAATTGGTAAAGAACGTAATATCGTTACCGCAAATGCAGGTACCACACGCGATTCAATCAAGATACATTACAACCAATTCGGTCACGAATTTATGTTAATTGATACTGCAGGTTTGCGTAAAAAAACCAAGGTTAAAGAAAACCTCGAATTCTACTCGGTAATGCGTACCATTAAAGCTTTAGAAGAAGCTGATGTTGTAGTATTAATGATCGATGCCGTTGAAGGTATTGAGAGTCAGGATATAAATATTTTCCACCTTGCAGAGAAAAACAAAAAAGGGATTGTAATATTGGTTAATAAGTGGGATTTGATTGAAAAAAACACTCAAACCATGAAGGCTTTCGAAGAAGAAATTCACGAACGTATTCGTCCTTTTACAGATGTGCCGATCGTATTTACCTCCGTATTAAATAAACAACGTATTTTTCAAGCCATAGAAGCAGCCCTTGCCGTTTATAAAAACCGCAGCAAGAAAATACCTACATCAAAACTTAATGATGTAATGTTGCCGCTTATCGAGAAATTCCCGCCACCTGCGCTAAAAGGCAAGCACATCAAAATCAAATACATTACACAAATCAATGCAACATCGCCAATGTTTGCTTTTTTCTGTAATCTGCCTCAATACATTAAAGATCCTTACAAACGTTTTATTGAAAACAAGTTAAGAGAGAACTTCGATTTTTCCGGTGCTCCGATTCAAATATATTTCAGACAGAAGTAAGCTTAAAGCAGAAAGACTAAAGCTCAGGGCAAAGTTTAATATATTCAGAAAAGCAGGGTTCGCATTCCATAGGGAAAAGCAGCCCTGCTTTTTGCTTCAATTCCCGATGAAAAATCGGGATATTTCCGCTTCAATCAGGTTTAAATAACTCAGACCTGAAATTCTTATCTTCGCTCCATGCAAATCGAAGTTTTAAATAGCCGGCTTTCAGACATAGATACCATATTTCAATTTTATGATATGGCTGTAGCACATCAAAAAAAAGTATTCAATAAGCATTGGCAGGGTTTCAGCAGAGATCTGATAGAAACTGAGATTGAAGATAGCCGACAATATAAAATTTTAGTCGATGGCGAAGTTGCCTGTATTTTTGCGGTAACTTTCAATGATAAATTAATTTGGGGCGAGAGAGATCAAGATTCGATTTACATTCATCGCATCGTAACCCGTCCGGAATTCAGGGGGCTTTCTTTTGTAAAAGAGATTATCAAATGGGCAAAAACATTCGCATTTCAAAACGGGATAAAGTTTATTAGGATGGACACTTGGGCAGATAATGCTAAGCTTTTGGACTATTACACCGGCTGTGGCTTCGACTATGTAGGCGTTGTTAACATGGATGATACCAATGGTTTGCCGAAGCATTACGAAGGCATTAGCTTAAGTTTATTTGAAATTAAAGTTTAGCTCCTTAGCTGATTTTCAATTTCCAGGTGTACATCCCTTCGCCTTCGGCAACTTTTATAAAATTATTGTGTTCTAAAATCGAATAAGATGCCACGTTGCCAATTTCTGTGGATGCAGAAATTGTACGAACTTCAGGCTGTTCAGTTGCCCATTTTATTATGCCCCCTACGGCTTCCGTCATGTAACCCTTGCCTCTGTATTCTTCATAAGTACCATAACCTATTTCTACCTCACCGTTAGCATCGGGTTCGCCTACAAAACATAAATCGCCAATCATTTTGTTATCGGCTTTAGAAATCAAAGTCCATAAGGTATTGTAAAAATAATTTTTGTCCTTGTTGTGTACGTTGGGTAAAATAGTTTGTTCCAGAGCTTCTTTGAGCGCATTAGAAATTATTTTTTTCGAGGGATTGAGGTTAAGTTCAGCCTCTAAAGAATTATCATTCATTATGTACTTAAAAAGCTGATTATGGTTTAGTGGGTGCAGAATAAGCCTTTCTGTTTCTAACATATCCTATAAATTTATATCTGTTATCAACGAAGATAAGTTTTTCACGCAATTTAAAACTTCAATTTTCATTCGTTGAAACGCAAAAACATCGGCAACAAAAAAGCCCCAACAAGTTGAGGCTTAAGAATCCCGGCCGAAGTCGGAATGCACAGTATATTTTTAAACCGTTTCTTCTGAAATAAACTTTGCGGAAGCAAAATCGCGGTTCATGCGGGCAATGTTTTCGAGTGAAATTCCTTTAGGGCATTCCGCTTCACAAGCACCTGTATTTGTACAATTACCAAAACCTTCGGCATCCATTTGCGCAACCATGCTTTGCACACGGCGATAACGCTCCGGCTGGCCTTGAGGCAATAAAGCTAATTGAGAAATCTTAGCTGAAACAAACAACATTGCAGACGCGTTCTTACAAGTTGCAACGCAAGCACCGCAACCGATACAAGCAGCGGCTTCGAAAGCAGCATCAGCCTGCATTTTTGGAATAGGTAAGTTGTTTGCATCCTGAGCATTCCCTGTATTTACCGAAATAAAACCGCCAGCCGCAATTACTCTGTCAAACGCAGAACGATCTACCGTTAAATCTTTTACTACTGGAAAGGCAGCAGCTCTCCAAGGCTCAACAACAATGGTGTCGCCATCCTTAAATGAGCGCATGTGTAACTGGCAAGTAGTTACTAAATCTTTTGGCCCATGCGGACGACCGTTGATAAACATTGAACACATGCCGCAGATACCTTCACGACAATCGTGATCGAATACAACCGGTTCTTCGCCCTTGTTAATTAACTGCTCGTTTAATACATCGAACATCTCCAAAAAAGACATATCCGGTGATATCTCAGCCAATTTATAATCAACTAAAGCACCTGCAGTTTTGCTATTTTTCTGACGCCAAACTTTTAGCGTTAAGTTCATATTTCCTGTACTCATGATATTGAGATTTAAGTATCAAGTAGCGAGTATCAGGTATCAAGATGTTAAAACTCAAGTCTTGATACTTGATACTTACGTCTTGTTACTATTTATAACTTCTTTGTGCTACTTTAATATTTTCGAACTTCAATTCTTCTTTGTGAAGCTCGAAGTTTACGCCTTCTTTAAATTCCCATGCTGCAACATAAGCATAGTTAACATCATCACGTAACGCTTCACCTTCTTCCGTTTGGTATTCTTCGCGGAAGTGGCCACCGCAACTTTCGTTACGATTTAGGGCATCGATACACATTAACTCGCCGAGTTCTATAAAATCGGCAACACGACCCGCTTTTTCCAATTCAGTATTTAGTTCATCAGCAGTTCCCGGAACACGAACATTACTCCAAAATTCTGCACGTAAGGCTCTGATTTCCTCAATGGCTTCTTTTAAACCCGTTTCGTTACGAGCCATTCCACATTTCTCCCACATAATGTGACCTAAACGCTTATGGAAGTGATCTACAGATTTGGTGCCTTTTATATTGATCAATGTATTCAAAATACCTTTAGCTCTTTCTTCAGCCTCAACAAAGGCAGGATGATCTGTCGGAATCGCTTTTACAGAAATCTCTTTAGATAAATATGCACCGATTGTATAAGGCAGAACGAAATAACCGTCAGCCAAACCTTGCATTAATGCTGATGCGCCTAAACGATTAGCACCGTGATCGGAGAAGTTTGCTTCACCCGTACAATACAAACCTTCAACGCTTGTCATCAAGTTATAATCAACCCATAACCCGCCCATTGTATAGTGAACTGCAGGATAAATACGCATTGGTGTTTCGTAAGGATTTTCACCTGTAATCTGAGCGTACATATCGAACAGGTTACCATATTTTTCCTTAATAACTTCTGTACCTAAACGCATACAGGTTTCTTTATCAGGATTATGGTTACCAGCTTTAGAAGCTTCTATTCTACCATAGCGTTCGGTATTTGCTTTAAAATCTAAGTAAACGGCAAGTTTAGAAGCACCAACTCCGTAACCCGCATCGCAACGTTCCTTTGCTGCACGAGAGGCCACATCGCGAGGAACCAGGTTACCGAAAGCAGGATAACGACGCTCTAAATAATAATCTCTTTCATCTTCAGGAATTTCTGAAGCTTTACGATTATCGTCTTTCTTTTTCGGAACCCAGATACGCCCGTCGTTACGCAATGATTCAGACATCAAAGTTAACTTCGATTGATGATCGCCTGACACAGGGATACAAGTTGGGTGTATTTGAGTATAGCAAGGGTTTGCAAAGTAAGCACCCTGTTTGTGCGCTTTCCATGCTGCAGTAACGTTACTACCCATCGCATTTGTAGAAAGGTAGAATACGTTACCATAACCACCTGTTCCTAAAACAACAGCGTGACCGAAATGACGCTCAATCTCACCTGTAATGAGGTTACGGGCAATAATACCACGAGCTTTACCATCGATTTTAACAACCTCAAGCATTTCATGGCGGGTATACATTTGCACTTTACCCATACCAATCTGGCGTTCGAGCGCAGAATATGCACCTAATAATAACTGCTGACCAGTTTGACCCGCAGCATAAAAAGTACGCTGAACTTGTGTACCACCAAATGAACGGTTATCTAACAAACCGCCATATTCGCGGGCTAAAGGAACACCTTGAGCCACACATTGATCTATAATGTTTGCACTTACCTCAGCCAAGCGATGCACATTTGCTTCGCGGGCACGGTAATCGCCTCCTTTAATGGTATCGTAAAACAAGCGATAAGTACTATCGCCGTCATTTTGGTAATTTTTTGCTGCATTAATACCGCCTTGAGCTGCAATCGAGTGCGCTCTGCGAGGCGAATCCTGAAAGCAAAAACATTTTACTTTGTAACCCATTTCGGCTAAAGTTGCCGCCGCTGATGCACCCGCTAAACCTGAACCAACAATAATTACCTCAATAGTTCTTTTGTTCGATGGGTTAACCAAAGGCACAGAAGACTTATATTTTGTCCATTTATTGGTTAATTCACCTTCCGGAATATTTGAATTAATATCTGACATATCTTTTTCGTGCTAAAACTTAATCAATTAAATGGGTGTAAACTGCAATAGGCATCAATGCAAACACGATTGAAATAATGATCGCATACCAAACACTAACACTTTTAATAATTCCATTATATTTCGAATGATTCCATCCCATGGTTTGGAAAGCAGATGCGAAACCATGTAATAAATGGTAACATAACGAAATCATTAACAATACATAAGCAGCAACCCTAACCGGGTCTTGAAATTTCTCTCTCATCACAGCATACAAATCTTCGTGGCCGTTGGCATCTACGGTTGGAATACCCGTAAAGCGAGAAACTACCCAAAAATCTTTTAAGTGAATAACAAGAAAGATAAGCAATAAAGTTCCAAGCAAACCCATAGAACGGCTATACCACTTGCTGTTAGCGTTGCCATTGTAAACTGCGTAACCTGCAGGTCTGGCTTTTCTGTTTTGTATTGTCAGGTTAACCGCTTGATAGATGTGAACCAGTAAACCTAAAAACAAAATGTACTCGCCTGCCCTAATGATCCAATTGGTAGCCATAAAATGTGCTCCAATATTAAATTTCAAACCATTATCGTCAAGAAATATTAACGAATTAATACCAGCATGTACAATTAAAAAGAGTATCAGGAATATTCCTGTAATACCCATAACGTATTTTCTTCCTATTGATGAAGAAAGTGCATTTCCGAAACCACTCATTTGATTAGGATTTATATCTAAATTTCTTGCAAAAGTATCTAATTATGAGTTTAATTTATAAACGATTATGACAAAACAACGATAAATGATTTATTTAGAAACATTCTAAAGGCTAATCGTAATAAATTGAAAGAATTGCAGTTGGATTTCCACAAAAGCTTCGAAATTGATTAACAGTATCATTAAAATTAAAATATAATTTGATCACACAATCACAACTTAATCGACCATTTAAAATAGCCTTGTTTAAAGCTCATATTAGTTTCGTCGATAACCATTGTAAAAAAATTATACTCACTTATTCAATAACTAAGTTTTTCGTTATATTGCGTTACCAAACATTTTATATGAGAAAAATGCTCGTCTTTGCAGTATTGATTGTTGCTATGCTTTCAAGTTGCGACCGTAGTCCTGCCGTTTTTAACGTCACCACCAAAAATTTTAATAAAAATGCAGTGATAAATATTTTCAGTCCCGAAACGGGCGAAGTTTTTAAAGTCGAAAATATAATTAATGGCAGTCAAACATTCAAAATCAACTTACCTAAAAAAGGGTATGCAGCCTTAACCGCTCAAGACGGCGAAACCCTAAGAAAGTATTGGTTCTATTTAGACGGCGGCGACTATGATGTAATCTTGGATGCAAACAACAATAAATCATACCCTTTTAAAAAGGTGCCTTCGAAGGAAGGTGCTGAGTTTGTAGATTTCTATAAAATAAAGGATGCTTTAAGTTTAAACCTGGTAGATAGTTTGGACAATGCACAGCACGAAATGGACAAGTCTACCCGCGAAAATGTAGATGAAAAAGCTCAAAAGCTGGATAAATGGCTGGAACGGGAAGGCCTGCTTGAACTCACAATCATTAAAGAATTTTCCAAGAAATATCCAAATTCGCCTCATACGCTCTTCCTGCTCGATCAGCTCGGCAGAGTTGATACTGATACGGAGACCTATGTAACTATTTTTAATGGTTTGAGCAACGATTTGAAGGAAAGTAAAGCAGGCAAAAATATGCTTGAGCAAATCACCAGATCAAGCAGAATGATGGCAGGTAGCAAAATGCCGGAAATTGAAGGGCAAAGTCCGAATGGAAAGCCTTTTGACTTGAAAATTTTAAAAAAAATTAACCTGGTAATTGTATGGACGTCTTACAACACCAAAAGCCGGGAAAATAACCTCTTTCTAAAAGATTTATATGAAAAATTTAAAAACGAAGATGTAGAATTTATCGGGGTTTCTTTAGATCAGAAAAGAAACTGGTGGCTTAATGTTATAAGGGATGATAAATTGACATGGCCCCAATTTTCAGACTTAAAAGGAGCAAAATCATCAAATGCTAAAAACCTAAGCGATTACAATATACCATACTACTTTCTAATTGATAAACAGGGAAAGGTACTCATGAATAACCATTTAACAACAGATTTTATCAGCGACGAGATCCGTCACCGCCTTTGAAAGCATGCTAATAATTACGTTATATTGCAAGAGCTGCAGAAATCTGTACCTAATATTTGGCGGCAGTTTTAACTTATCGCGATTAAACTTCTCAAAATCCATCGCACAAAAAAAGTCCCGATTTTCATCGGGACTTTTTACGATTTATGTGTTCGAGTTTTCTTAAGCTACTTTTACATTTACCGCGTTTAGGCCTTTTCTACCTTCTTCTACATCGTAGTTTACGGTATCATTCTCGCGAATGTTGTCGATTAAGCCTGAAGCATGAACAAAAATTTCGGCATCGCCATTAGATGGAGTGATAAATCCGAAACCTTTAGTTTCATTGAAAAATTTTACTGTTCCTTGTTGCATTATATTGTATTTTAATTTGTTTCAAAGATAAGGTTAAATACCTATAAATCAATTTTTTATTTTTATTTGTTTAATTATCGTTAAATATATTGATTAATTGGGTGTTAAGCCCTATTTAGACGACTACCTCCATCCCTTCATCTCAGAGAAATCGGCAGATTTAATCAGCAAAGCTTACTCAAAATAAGTTTTTGCTTCCGCCTTTTAACCGAAAAACAGCACAATCCAGCACCACATTTGGTATCTGCAATCTTAAAACGAGCTTGCAGCAAGAACTTTCGAATACCGTATTGATGCGGAAGCTATAGCGCTGTGAACGCTAAGAGTCTGTACCTTAAAATGCCGGATGTGGCAAATAAATATTACCCTTTCAGCTAAACGTAAGATTTTGATTAATGATACACCAATTCTTGGTTTTGCTCGTAATTCACAACCAAATCGTATGTCATCTTTACCATAAACGTTTGGTTGAAGCTGCCTTTAACATCATAACTTAATACCAGTAAATCGCCTACCATTTCATGCAAAACTAACCGCGGACTGGTATATGTTAGCGATACCACGTGGCCTGCTTTGTTCAATAAATCTGACGTATAAATATGCAGTTCCGCCCAATCGAAACGGATAGAATTGTTATCCATATCTAGCAAAAGAGGCATTTTATTCTCCAGAGTTTCAACAGTGTTCATTACCGAATAATGAAGTTTTTGATGTAAGCAATTTGCCTTTCCATTTGCCTGAACCATTTCCGAAAAAGTATGTAAACTTTGGTTTAAGCTGTACGGTTTCGATTTCTTTTGAAATTCTTTATAGGTATCATGAAAGATTCTGCGTTCAAAATCTGTTTTGCACATGAAATTAAAATACTGTTTCGAGCTGAGATTGATGTAAGCTAAAGCCATAAAAGTCGGTTTTAATTGCTGATTCAAATATGATTAATAAAAATTCCTCAAATATCAGCGTATCGGTAAATGCTAACATTCAATCGGTAAATGCGAAACTAAAACGTGTTTATGAATTTAGAGTGAACATATTCCGTTAACAAAACGATTTAATTGGCAAAATCGCTTCATGATAGTGAAATAAAAATGATTTGAAAAGCAGGTTCCTGTGCTTTTTGGTTTCGAAAGCCCTGCCAACCGCTTTACTCAGCCGAAGAAACCTGTGCCACAAGCAAGCATACCGCGAACAAAATAGAGACAGCGCTTAAAATTCGGCTTTCGTGCCCGCTTTTGTCAGGTTTAGGGAACTTTAAGTTGTGCGCTGAAAGAACAACGAATTGCTGAATTTATAAAGGGGCCGTCATTGCCAGGTACGAAGCAATCTCGACGCCTTGGACTATAGAATGGCTATTTTTTCAAGATTGATTCGTGCATGGCATTGTAGATTAATAGAATCGTTTTCGCTCCTGCAAATTCACGATTTTCAAAACACTTTAATTTCTAAGCGGTTAGTAATTAACAAAACATTTATAACCAAAATACTGCGATATGGAAATGAGAAATAATCATGCCTTAATTCAGGCGCTATTGGATTGCGCCATGGCTTGCGAACATTGCGCATCATCATGCTTAAAAGAAGAAGATATTAATATGATGATTGATTGCATTAAGCTTGACCGGGATTGTGCCGACATTTGTACTCAGGCTGCTCGGTTACTTCAGAGAGATTCAATTATAGGGAACCAATATCTATTGCTGTGCGAGGAAATTTGCAGGCTTTGTGCAGCAGAATGCGGCAAACACGACCACGAGCACTGTCGCCAATGTGCTATTGCCTGCGAAGAATGTGCTGATGCTTGCCATGCCAACCATGAGGCAATTAACCAGGACTAAATAAAAAAGGGTTCCGATTTGTATCGGAACCCTTTCTAAAACTATCTTTTTGCGATTTACTGAGCAGGAAAACTAAAGTTAAATGTTCCTTGTTCGCTCACACCAGACATGTAAATCATGTTATTTCTGGTTTGAGGCAACGCTTTTTGAACATCACCAACAGAGTTTACGGGCTGGCCATTAACTTTCGTGATAATTAATCCCTTCTCAACACCAATGTTATCGAAAGCCTTTCCTGTTATTACAGAACTTACCACAACACCGCTGGTTACTCCATATTTGGCTTTTTGTGCTTGCGTAGCAGGAACAAAAGTTGCGCCCAATTTGGAAACTTCTACACTTTTGGTCGCTGCTGTGCTTGTATTAACACCAACGCTCGATTCGCCTTTCAGCGTAACAGTATAATCCTTTAACGAACCATCTCTCAAAACGCTCAACTTCACTTTATCGCCCGGGTTTAATCTGCCAATTCTTTCCTGTAAATCAGGTGAATCATTAATTACCACACCATCAACTTTTTTGATCACGTCGCCTGATTTTAATCCTGCTGCAGCACCACCGCCACCAGGAACAACTTCGTTTACATATAATCCGCTAACTTCTTTACTTTTAATTTCAGATGGATTATCTGCACTTAACGGCACGAAACTTACACCGATATAACCACGTTTAACTGAGCCGTATTTCATAAAATCATCAACAATTTTACGAGCCAGGTTTACAGGAATGGCGAAACCGTAACCTTGGTTATAACCGCTTTGCGATGCAATTGCAGAGTTAATGCCCACTAATTCGCCGTTTGCATTTACCAAAGCACCTCCGCTGTTACCCGGATTAATTGCTGCGTCGGTTTGAATAAACGATTCTATACTTGTATTTGCAGGGCGATCCGGTCTTTTACCTGTACGCTGATATTCTCTATATTCTTCTTCAGTAATCTCGCCGCCTTGCTGCTCACGACCAATAATGCCGATACTCCTGTTTTTAGCACTTACAATACCCGCAGTTACCGTTGTATTTAAATCTAACGGGAAACCTACCGCCAAAACCCATTCACCAACCTGAACATTATCAGAGTTACCCATTTTTACAACAGGTAAACCTGTTTCATTAACTTTTATTAAAGCTAAGTCGGTATTCGGATCGCGACCTATTACTTTAGCTTCAACCTTACGTCTGTCGGTTAAAATTACTTCGACTTTTTCAGCATTTTCAACCACGTGGTTGTTGGTAACAATATAGCCATCCTGGCTAATAATTACACCCGAGCCCGATGCTGCTCTAGGCTGACGTTGCATCTGGCGACCGCCGCCACCGAAGAAATCTTCCATCATATCGAATGGAGACGAGCTTCTGCTACCGCCACCTTTCGCCGCATATGTTGTTTTAATGTGAACTACGCCAGGCGCAACCGCTGCTGCGGCCTGCGTAAAATCTGCAGTACCCGCCGATGATACCTTTAACGGATTGTTGGCGAAGTATAAATTCTGTTTATCAGATATTGTACTGCCTGTTTGGTTTCGCTCAAATAGTTTGTAGCCCCCAATTGCTGCTGCCCCACCTATAAAAGCAGCTAACACGGTAATTCCTAATATTTTTTTCATGTGTTTGTATATTGTTTTTTAATGGTCATGACATTACTAAAACGTCTGTGTGTATTTTAAAAATCAGATCGCTTTTTATAAGTTTCATGTGTTTATTATTTATTATTTTAAATCCCCTTACTATTACAAGCATTCTTGCCGGCCAATTGTTTGCCCATAATATTCGTTCGTTAATTGTTAAGGTTGCAAGAGCATTATTCACTTTGATTTAAGCAGAATGCTCAGGCAGTTTTTATCTGCTCAAATTTTCTTTCGTAAGTTTATTCAAATTTAATACCATATAAACGATATTTGTATCCCCAAAGCACTTCTGTCTGTGTTAAAAAATGTTAAATTAAAACACAAAAGACCGGAAGCAGGATTTGCAACTCAAATATTGCATAAAAAAATGAAGGTTTCATGAAAATTAATTTCTTTAAATACCAGGGCGCAGGCAACGATTTTATTTTGGTCGATCATACAATGAGTCCGTTAAAAACCGTTGATAATGAACTAATTGAGCAACTTTGCCATCGTAGGTTTGGTATCGGCGCAGACGGATTAATGTTTGTTACCAAGCATGATAAATACGACTTTGAGATGCATTACTTTAATGCTGATGGCAAATTAGGCAGCATGTGTGGCAATGGTGGAAGATGCATAGTAGCTTTCGCCAAGCACTTGGGTATCATTGATAAAGAAACTAACTTTTTGGCAGTTGACGGGCCTCATTATGCCAGAATTTCAGAAAATGGCGAGTGGGTAGATTTGCAAATGATTGATGTAGACAACATAACGAATGATGGCGACGCATATGTTTTAAACACTGGATCTCCGCATTATGTGGCGCAACAAAGCAGTCTGGATGATTTTGATGTTTTTACAAATGGAAAAAACATCCGCTATAATTCTACCTACAATGAAAAAGGTATTAATGTAAACTTTGTAGAAGATAAGGGCGACCATCTGTTCGTTCGCACATACGAGCGTGGCGTAGAAGATGAAACCTATGCCTGCGGTACAGGGGTAACTGCTGTTGCAATGGCGATGGCAAAACATAAAAAATTAACGGGCCACATTAAAACTGATATCAAAGTTTTAGGGGGCGACATCAAAATAGAATTTGATTACGACGGTGAAAAGTTTACCAATGTATTTTTATGCGGACCGGCCAAATTGGTTTTTGAAGGCACAATGGAATAAGGCTTTCAAAATTGATTACGATATTAAACAGGAGCGGATTACAACTTCCATACAGAATATCTTGTAACAGGCTAAGATTTATATCAAGAAGATTTTCGTTTGCTCACAAGGTAAAACGAAAGGGTTTAATAGGCTGGGTTTTGAAAACCATTTAAGAAAAACCGCAGCCTGAGTTTGCTTGCACTTAACAAATGTGTACTTTACACACTATCGAACCTTTAAATTGGCTTATTTCCTAAACATTTAACGGTTTTAAAACTGTACAATACACTCTTTTTTATCAGATTTTAACCTCTGTCGCAATTTATTTACACACCATTATATCCTTAAATTTACGTATTAAATGGCTTTAGAACAGCAATTTAAGCGTCTGTACTACTATTTTGACAAGCAAAATAAATCAATCGATTGATTAAATGACAGAACTTGGACAGATTTATTTTTTTTTAGGCTCTATTTTTGGGCACAAATCGCGAAACTCAAAACACAAATTTTGACAGCGCTTTTAATTTCCGGAAAATAAATTTTAAACACACAAATAGTCCATGAGAAAAGTAACAACTCTCTTTTTCAGTATCGGTATTACTATGATTCTGGCATCTTGCGGAGGTAACGATGATGCTAAAAAAGCGGCCGCTGCCGCAGCTGCTGGTCCGCAAGCCTACCCGGTTTTTACCGTTAATGCACAAACCACACAGCTAAATTCCGATTATCCTGCAACTATTGAAGGTATTCAGAACATCGATATTCGTCCGAAGGTTGATGGATTCATTCAAAAAATATTAGTAGATGAAGGCTCCGTTGTTAAAAAAGGTCAATTGCTTTTCACCATCATGGCACCGCAGTACGAACAAGAAGTGAGAACGGCAAGAGCGGCAATCAGCAGCGCTGAGGCCGATGTAAATGCTGCTCAGCTTCAGGTTAATAAAACAAAACCTTTGGTTGAAAAAGACATCATCAGCAAATACGATTTAGATGCTGCACAATTGACATTACAAAGCAGGAAAGCTGCCTTGGCGCAGGCGAAAGCCACACTGGTAAATGCACAGGTAAATTTAGGTTACACATCCATCACCAGTCCTGTTGATGGGGTTGTTGGCAGCATTCCTTTTCGAAACGGAAGTTTAGTTAGCAGTTCGAGTACCGAACCACTAACAACTGTATCCAATACTTCGAAAGTTTACGCGTACTTTTCGCTTAACGAAAAACAGCTTCTGGATTTTTCCAAAACATATAAAGGGAATACACTTGCGCAGCAGATGAAAAACATTCCTCCTGTAAGTTTGGTGCTGGCAGATGGAAATGTTTATGCTGAAAACGGTAAAATTGAATCGATAAACGGGCAAATTAATACCGCTACAGGTTCTGCGAGTTTAAGGGCAACATTTCCCAACCCCATCTCATTATTAAAATCAGGCGGCAGTGCATCAGTTAGAATTCCGCAAACGGTAGAGAATGCAATTCTTGTTCCTCAAAAATCAACCGTCGATTTACAGGGTAAAAAATTCGTTTATGTTTTAGGCGATTCAGCTAAAGTAATCAGCACCGAAATTCAGGTTATGGATTTAGCTAAAGATAAGTTTTACGTGGTAACAAAAGGTTTAAAAGCTGGTGACAAAATTGTTCTGGAAGGTTTTCAATCTTTAAAAGACGGCGTAAAAATTAAACCTGAAGAGAAAAGTGCCGACTCTGTATATGCGGATTTAAAAAAATAGGACCAGCTTAATTGCCTGTCAAAAAATCGTAATTCAAAATTATGTTTAAGAAATTTATAGAAAGGCCTGTACTATCAACGGTTATATCCATTATCATCGTAATTCTCGGTGTTTTAGGTTTAGCCACATTGCCGGTTTCACAATATCCGGAAATCGCTCCGCCAACGGTTCAGGTTTCTACCTCATATCAAGGCGCAAACGCCGATGTGGTAATGAGTAGTGTTGTTGTTCCTTTGGAAGAGCAAATAAATGGCGTTGAAGACATGACTTATATGACTTCTACTGCAAGTAATGACGGTACAGCGTCCATTACGGTAAACTTTAAATTGGGTACAAACCCCGATCTGGCTGCTGTAAACGTTCAGAACAGAGTTGCCCGTGCAACCAGCTTGCTTCCTGCAGAGGTTACTAAATCAGGTGTAATTACAGCAAAAAGACAAGCGAGTAATGTGTTAATTTTTGGTTTGTATAGTGATGATCCTTCTTACGATCAAAAATTTTTACAAAACTATGCGAACATTAACATCATTCCGCAAATTAAACGTATTAACGGTGTTGGTGATGCGAGTGCATTCGGAACGTTAGATTACACCATGCGTATCTGGTTAAAACCGGACGTTATGGCCACTTACGGTTTGGTACCAAGTGACATTAACACCGCATTGGCCGATCAAAACGTTGAGGCAGCGCCAGGGCAGTTGGGTGAGCAGGGCGATCAGGCTTTTCAATACACATTAAAATACACAGGCCGGTTAAAAGATGAAGCTCAGTTTGGCAACATCATCATCCGTACAACAGATAATGGTCAGATACTTCGTTTAAAAGATATTGCCAGAATAGAATTGGGCGCTCAAAGTTATGCCAGTTCCGTAAAATTTAATGGCAAACAGGCTTTGGGTATAGCGATTAACCAAACGGCAGGTTCAAATGCAAAAGAGGTAATCGAAAACTCGATAAAAACCTTAGATGAGGCTCAAAAATCTTTTCCGAAGGGTGTTCATTACTCTACTTTGGTAAACGTAAATGATTTCCTTGATGCATCAATCGAAAAGGTTATTCACACATTGATTGAGGCATTTATTTTAGTGTTTTTAGTTGTGTTTATCTTTTTACAGGATTTCCGTTCCACTTTAATTCCTGCGATAAGTGTCCCTGTAGCAATTATAGGTACATTTTTCTTCCTCAGCTTATTTGGTTTTACCATCAATTTACTAACATTGTTTGCGCTCGTTCTCGCAATTGGTATTGTGGTAGATGATGCCATTGTAGTTGTGGAGGCTGTACACGCGAAACTTGATGAAGGTTACACCGATGCCAGAAAAGCAACAATTGATGCAATGGACGATATCAGCGGTGCGATTATTTCCATTACCTTAGTAATGGCTGCGGTATTTATTCCCGTGAGCTTTATCCAAGGTTCGTCAGGCGTATTCTATAAACAGTTCGGTTTAACGCTTGCGATTTCAATCATCCTTTCAGCAATTAATGCGTTAACCTTAAGTCCTGCCCTTTGTGCTATATTTTTGAAACCACATAAGGAAGATCACGAGAAAAAGAAAAATTTCCTTAACCGCTTTTACGATGCCTTTAACACATCATTTGAGGCCGTAACAGGAAAGTACAAAAAATCAGTAGGCTTTCTTTCGCACAACAAATGGGTTGTTGGTGTTGGTATTGCATTTTTTACAATTGTTTTGGTTTGGACGATGAATACAACGCCTAAAGGCTTTGTACCAAATGAAGATTTGGGAACAATCATGTCGGACATATCCCTTCCTGCGGGAACCTCACAAGAAGAGACCAATATTGTAATTGCTAAAATCGACAGTATTGCCCACGGGATTCCGGAGATTAAAAATACGTTGAGGGTTGTTGGCCGAAGTATGATTAGCGGTTCAGGAAGCTCTTATGGTATGGTAATTTCGAGATTAACCCCTTGGGATGAGCGTAAAGGACGTGATGTAAAAGTTATTATCGGAGAGTTATTTGCCAAAACTGCAAATATTAAAGGTGCCAAAATCATCTTCTTCGCACCGCCTACAATACAGGGATTTGGTACCAGTGGTGGTTTTGAGTTTCAACTGCAGGATAAAACAGGTGGCGATATTAAAAAATTCAACGATATCGGTAACGGATTTTTAGCAGCATTAAGCAAACGCCCTGAAATTCAATATGCCTCAACCTCTTTTAATCCGAACTTTCCTCAATATCAAATTGATGTTAACGTGGCAAAAGTAAAACAAGCAGGCTTAACAGTTGCTGATGTTTTAGGCGTTATGCAAGGTTATTATGGTGGCGTTTATGCATCAAATTTTAACAAATTTGGAAAGCAGTATCGGGTAATGTATCAGGCAGATGCGCAGTATCGTGCCAATGAACAAACGCTTACACGCATTTTTGTGAGAAACTCCAAAGGTCAGATGGCTCCTGTTTCAGAATTTATTACCCTAACCAAAGTATACGGACCGCAGGCAATTTCCCGTTTCAACTTGTTTACTTCAATTTCAGTAACAGGTAACCCGAATGCAGGTTTCAGTTCTGGAGATGCCTTAAAAGCGGTGCAGGAAGTTGCAGCCCAAACATTGCCGGCAGGTTATGGTTACGAATTCTCCGGTTTATCCCGTGAGGAAATAAGTGGAGGAAGCCAAACGGTATTCATCTTTTTGCTGTGTATAATTTTCGTTTACTTTTTATTGGCAGCACAATATGAAAGTTATATTTTGCCACTGGCCGTTTTAATTTCCCTACCCATAGGTTTGGCAGGCGTGTTTGTTTTTGATAAAATATTTGGTATTGATAACAATATCTACACTCAAATTACACTGATTATGCTGGTTGGTTTATTGGCAAAAAATGCCATTTTGATCGTAGAGTATGCGGTAGATAGGCGTAGAAAAGGCATGAGCATTGTTAACGCCGCCATTGATGGCGCTACGGCTCGTTTACGCCCGATTCTTATGACCTCATTTGCATTTATTTTAGGACTTTTACCTTTAATGCTGTCATCAGGTGTGGGTGCGGCAGGAAATAAATCCATCGGTACAGGTGCTGTTGGCGGGATGTTAATCGGTACGTTATTCGGGGTGTTCGTTATTCCGGCATTGTTTATTGTTTTCCAGAGTCTTCAGGAGAGAATCAGCAATAAATCTCCATTTGATGAGGGAATTGAAAAAGAACAAACACCTGAAGAGTACGAATTAGCCACGGCTAAAAGTAAACACTAATTTAACAGAAAATGAAATTCAGACATAAGCATTCTATTTTAATCGGCCTTACCATACTTACTTTGAGTGCCTGCGTAACTAAAAAGTACGAGCGACCTCAATTAACGAGCGAAGGTTTATACCGAGATAATAATACAACAGATACCACAACGCTGGCAGATCTGCCTTGGAAAAACTTATTCTCAGATACTACTCTTCAATCCCTAATTCAACAAGGAATAAATCAAAATTTAGATTTAAAGCAGGCTATTGAGCGTATTAAAATCTCGGAGGCAACTTTGCGTCAAAGTCGGGCGGCGTTTTTGCCAAGCCTTCAGGCTGATGTTTCCGTTACGGACAATAAGGCATCGGCAGCAGCGCAAAATTTTCCCGCGGGGATAAATATTAACCTCGAAACACAAACTTACAGGGCGCAGTTAAGTACCGCCTGGGAAGCTGATATTTGGGGGAAATTGAGCAGTGCAAAACGTGCAGCTTTTGCAACATTACTACAAAGCGATGCGGCTAAACGTGCTGTCCAAACCCAGCTCATTGCAACAATTGCCAATAGTTATTACACTTTATTGGCTTTGGATAAGCAGCTTGCAATTACCGAACAAACTGTGAAAATTAGAACACAGGATGTTGAAACCATGAAGGCTTTAAAAGAAGGTGCCGTAGTTAATGGCGCAGCAGTTGTACAAAGCGAAGCAAATTTATATGCTGCACAGGTAACTTTGCCCGATTTGCGAAGAAGTGTTAAAGAGGCAGAAAATGCTTTAAGCATTGTTTTAGCAAAGACTCCCGGTAGTATCAGCCGCACAACTTTAGATCAGCAAGTACCTTATGCTAACTTACAAACGGGTGTTTCGGCACAGCTTTTAAAGAACCGTCCTGATGTTATTGCGGCAGAATTTGGCTTCAGATCTGCTTTCGAGAATACAAATGTTGCAAGAACATACTTTTACCCTGCCCTTACCTTAACGGCAGCAGGAGGTTTAACAAGTTTACAGCTAAGCAACTTTTTCGATAACTCTATATTTTATAATTTGGTTGGCGGTTTAACTCAGCCCATTTTTGCAAAAGGCGCAAATAAGGCTCGTTTAACTACGGCACAGGCTAACCAGCAAATTGCCTTTTATAACTTTCAGCAAACGCTTTTAACAGGCGGACAAGAGGTTTCTAACGCTTTATACGCTTATCAAACTGCGGCAGAAAAAGAAGAAACAAGGGCAAAACAAATTGCCTCTTTAACGAAAGCGGTAGATTTTACAAAGGAACTGTTACGCTATAGTTCGGCAACAAACTATACTGATGTTTTAACATCTGAACAAAGCTTATTAACCGCACAATTGAGTGGTATAAATGACAGATTACAGAAACTACAATCAGTAGTAGAATTATACCGTGCCTTAGGCGGCGGTTGGAAATAACAAAACAATCACGAAATAGTAAAGGCATTCTGAGCAATCAGCGATGCCTTTTTTGTTGGTTAAAATTTGCTTACGTAAAAGGTGGATATCTTATGATGATAATTTTTATTCCTATTTCAGCTACATCTTTTGATGTAACATTAAAATATTGTAAGTTTAAAGTTTTTCAAGCGGGTAGCTTTTAAATAATTTTAACTTAATCAATGTTACGCGTCGATAGCTCTAAAAACTGTAAAGTTGTGTACTCTTTGTGCAAACATGAGTACTTAGGCTATTTAATTGAACCTCATGTAGTTCAGCTTAATCCTCAAGGCGATTTTTCTTTTACATATCAAAGAATTTTTACACATACAGCTGATGAATTTAATGCTTGTTTAAGTGAAATTGATTATAAGCTCATCAAAATCCTGGATGATATCGAACAGGATTCGCTGATCAAAAAATACTACAAGAAATTAATCAGGCCAACGGAATTTTTTACTAAAGTTTTTGATGATAAATTTTACGAAAGTGTTCGCCCGAAAATTGAAAAAAAGCTTGCCGAAGCATTGGAAATTTTAAAAGTTATCGATGAACTCTATTTAATGGACAAAGATGGCTGGCCTGTAGAACGTAAAATCGAATTGGCTTCCGAGCCTGCTTCTATCCTTTTCCACTTTCGCAGAAATGAAACGGAAACGCGCTACTTTCCTACAATAAAATACCAGAACCTGCGCATAGAATTTATGTTCAAAGAAGCCCAAATCATAAGCAATAAACCTGCATGGCTATTGCTTAATGATGTTTTATATTTCTTTGACCAGGATATCGAAGGCAAAAAATTACAACCATTCTTAGCTAAAAGATATATCGCCATTCCTAAATCGACCGAAGCAACTTATTTCGAAAAGTTTGTAGCTCCGCTGATTGAAAAACACCATGTTTATGCAGAGGGTTTCGAAATTAAAACAGAACAGTTTGAAGCCATACCTATTCTTAAAGTATTTTACGTTGACGGCGGTTTATCTCAGATACAGCTCTCATTTAAATATGGTGAATATGTTTTTCCTGTAGAAAACGCCCACAAAGTAACAGTTCGATTGGAAAAGAGGGATGATAATTATATTTTCCATAGGATTAAAAGATCTGCGGAGTGGGAGAAAAAACAATTCAGTTTATTACTATCCTTAGGGCTAAAAAAAACAAGCGCATTATTCAGTAATCTGGAAGTGATTTCAGCTGAAGAGAATCCAAGTTACGCGGCCATAAACTGGATAAATGAACATATAGAAATCCTCGAAGCGGCAGGTTTTGAAATTGAACAGGCAACCGGGCAAAAACGCTTCGTGTTCGGAGCAAGTAAAATTGACCTGGAAGTTAAAGAAGGAAATGACTGGTTCGATATCAATGCCGTAGTTTGGTTTGGCAAATATCAAATCCCTTTCCTCTCTTTGAAACAACACATCTTGCATAAAAGAAGGGAATTTACCTTGCCTGATGGCGAAGTAGCAATTATACCTGATAAATGGTTTACCCAGTATGGCAGCCTTTTCAGTTTGGCAGAATCAGGTAAAACCTTGAAATTAAAAAAGCACCATATTGGTTTAATAAACGATTTGGCTGAAGATAGCTTAGCAAATGTGACTCTTGAAAGGAAACTTCAGCGCCTTTCTGATTTTGAAGATATTGCCGATACGCAAATGCCCGTTCACTTTAAAGGCAATTTAAGGGATTATCAAAAAGCAGGCTACAACTGGTTCAGTTTTTTACGTGAGTACAACTTTGGCGGCTGCCTTGCAGATGATATGGGTTTGGGTAAAACGATTCAAACGCTCGCTATGCTCCAAAAAGTTAAAGAAGATGATCAATTGGCGGCAACTCACACCACATCGTTAATCATTATGCCAACCTCATTAATCTACAATTGGCTAACGGAGGCGAAAAAATTTACAGAAAAGCTTAAAATATTAGCCCACACGGGTACAAACAGAAATAAAGACGTTGCCAACTTTGCCAACTTCGATATTGTAATTACCACTTACGGCGTTACGCGTGTTGATGTGGATGAGTTAAAAAACTTCTATTTTAATTATGTAATTTTAGATGAGAGCCAGAACATTAAAAATCCGGCTTCAAAATCTTTTAAAGCAGTAAGAAGTTTAAAATCCAGACATAGACTAATTTTAAGTGGAACGCCTGTTGAAAATTCGGTTGGCGACTTATGGTCGCAGTTAACATTTCTAAATCCTGGCTTGTTAGGAACTCAGGCTTTCTTTTATGAGGAATATGTGCAGGCAATTGAGAAGAAAAAAGATGAAGAGAAAGCACGTAAACTTCAATCTATTATAAAGCCTTTTGTACTTCGCCGAACAAAAGAACAGGTTGCATCTGAATTACCTCCAAAAACTGAACAGGTTATCTATTGCGACATGAGCGAAGATCAAGCCGCTTATTATGAGAAAACCAAGTCTGCTTATCGCAACGATTTGTTGCAAAGCATGGACGACGGAACTTTCGCTCAAAAGCAAGTGCAATTATTGCAGGGCTTAACGGCTTTGCGCCAATTGGCGAATCATCCGATCATGATCGACAATGAGTACCTCTCTGATTCGGGGAAATTTGAAAACGTAATCCATACATTGGATAATGTACTTAAGGGCGGGCATAAAGTTTTGGTTTTTTCTCAATTTGTAAAACACCTTGATATATTTAAAAAATACTTCGAGGCAGAAAATATTCCTTTTGCCTATTTAGATGGTTCTACTCGAAACCGCGGTGAAATTGTTTCTGAATTTCAGAAAAATACAAACCTTAAAGTTTTCTTAATTTCAATAAAAGCGGGCGGTGTCGGTTTAAACTTAACCCAAGCCGACTACGTTTTTATCTTAGATCCGTGGTGGAATCCTGCAGTTGAGCAACAAGCAATCGACAGGACGCATCGCATTGGTCAGGATAAAAAAGTTTTCATCTACAAATTCATTGCTAAAGATACCGTTGAAGAAAAAATTCTTGCGCTGCAAAACCGTAAAAAATCATTGGCAAATTCTTTAATTACAACTGAAGAAAGCTTCTTTAAATCTTTAAGTAAAGAAGATATCAGGGATATTTTGAAGTAAGCCTTTCATTTATTCAAGCCGCCTATAAATGGCTATAGTTCCTTTTTCAGTTGAATTGATGAAAGGCGGATAATTCAAAATAAGCGTATCATTATTTAGCTTCAGAATCTTCGTTGATGCATAAAGACCTAATTCTACCTCATTGGGATTTTGCAAGAATATTTCCTGAATTAATTTAGACCCTTTAGGCTTTAATATTTTTACATTATAAACTTCCGGAAAAAAATGACCGGGAAATCTTCTGAAATAGGTCTGTATTGTTAAAATACTGTTCGGTTCTATCTTGGCGTCTTTGAAACCATGTCTTTTAACTAATAGCCATTTGCCGGATAACGCAGTTCTAACTTTTTTTATTTGGGCCGTGTCAGAATTAATGTAATCTACAACCTTGTAATACTTTAAAATGCCCACAGTGAGGAAAATAATTCCCAGGATAATCACCCATTTATTGATGATTTTAGGCCAATTAACTCTTCTTTCAAAATCATAAGATTTGTGTTTTTCGATCCTGTAAACCTTATATAGCAGATAAAGTATAAAGCAGATGGCTAAAATCATTAGTGCGTATTCATTTAATAATTTGGAGATAAGGCAAACCCTATTCCATCTTTATTGTTATTATAACAAAATACTTATCATGACAAACGAAGATTTAAATACCACGATAAACAACATCAAAGAAGCCTGGAAATATCCTGAACTTTATAATAATGTTAGCCGATCAGAGCGTTGGCTTTCGGGAGCTGCAGGAACTTATTTAATCTACAAAGGCATTACCGGCATTTTTTCACATCCTATTTTAGGTTTAACAGGCGCCGCACTCGGTGCAAGTTTACTATATAGAGGTGTAACAGGTTATTGCCCTATGAGAGATATTGCCGAACAAAAACGTGAAAGCATAGCTCCTGATGAAGTTATTATTACTGAAACGTATGTTACAGACGATTTGGCGTAATAAATTGAATACCAAATTTCCATTTATTAATAAATCGATTAACTTTAAAAAGTTAATCTGTAATTATGAGCAAATACGCATTATTATTTATTCCGGCATTTTTTTCAATGCAGGCAATGGCACAAGATAAAAAAGTAGATCCTGCCAGAGATCCGAAAACAACAGAAGTTTGGGAACCTGTTCCTAAAATCGTGACACCGGGTAACCTACCTCAGGATGCGCCTTCTGATGCAATAATTTTATTTAATGGTAGGAATTTAGATGCATGGCACTCTGTAAAAGATGCAACCAAACCTGCCGCATGGACAATTGATGATGGTTTTTTTACCGTTAAAAAAGGTACAGGTAATATTGAGACTAATAAAAAATTTACCGATTACCAATTGCATATGGAGTGGAAAATTCCTGCGAATATTACAGGCGAAGGGCAAGCTCGCGGTAACAGCGGTGTTTTCTTAGCGTCTACAGGTGGAGGTGATGACGGTTATGAAATCCAGATTATGGATTTGTACAACAATAAAACCTATGTAAACGGACAAACAGGAAGCGTGTACAAACAGGCAATTCCTTTGGCAAATGCAAATAAAAAACCAGGTGAGTGGCAGTATTATGATATAATTTGGAACGCACCACGCTTTAATGAAGATGGTAGCCTGTTGAAACCTGCAAGTGTTACCTTATTTTTAAACGGCGTGTTACTTCAGAACGGCTATGTTTTAAAGGGAGAAACCAGATATATCGGACAGCCGCAGTATAAAAAACATGGCCCTGCTTCTATAAAGCTGCAAGATCATGGCGATCCAAGTCCGCCGATTAGTTTCAGAAACATTTGGGTTAGAGAACTTTAACCTGCATTTATAAAGCATTCAAAATCCTGCAATTAAAAATTGCAGGATTTTTTGTTTTGATCTTAAATTGCTGCATAATTGTATTGTTCAATCAAAAATTATGAATAAAGGCAGATTAGAAGCATTTAGTGATGGAGTCATTGCTATTATCATCACTATAATGGTGTTAGAAATTAAGGTGCCTGCCGGAGAAAGTTTAATAACTTTAAAACCTTTAATTCCGAAGTTTATCAGCTATGTTTTAAGTTTTATTTATGTTGGCATTTACTGGAACAATCACCATCATTTACTTAATGCCATTAAAAAAGTAAATGGCGCTGTTTTATGGGCCAATCTGCATTTCTTGTTTTGGTTATCGTTGTTTCCGGTTACTGCAGGTTGGATGGGCGAAAACCATTTTGCGTTATGGCCAGTAATTGTTTACGGGATTGTTTTATTGTTTGCAGCAGTGTCTTATGGAATTCTGGTATCGGTAATTAAAAAGTGTGAAGGCGAAAATTCGCTCATAGTTTGGGCTATAGGTAACGATGTTAAAGGTAAATATTCATTATTATTCTATGTTACGGGTATTGGTTTATCTTTCGTAAATCCGTTTGCGGGCATCGCTTTATATTTTACGGCTGCGTGTTTTTGGTTAGTCCCCGATAAAAGAATAGAAAAAGCAATGCACGAAGAAGGGCCAGAACAAAAGAAAATCTAAACATTTTTATTGTTCAAGGCATTGATATAGATTTCCCTGCTGATCATCTGCGCACCCAAACTCATTAAATGGTCGTTTGGTAACTGACAGTCTATCAAATCAATACCGGTTTTACTCAAATAAATTAGCGCTGCTTTTGAAGCATTACTTACGTGGCTAAACATACTCTCCCCACAAAAAACGCGATTAATTATCACGCCGTATAAGCCACCTGCCAGTTTATCTCCAAGCCAAACTTCTATACTGTGGGCAAAACCATTTTCGTGCAGATTTATGTACGCTTCCTGCATTTCGTTGGTTATCCAAGTGCCGTTTTGTCCGTTTCGCGGAGTCGATGCACAGTTTTTGATTACATCTGTAAATACCTTGTTAACAGTTACTTTGAACACTTCATCCTTAATAACCTTTCGCATGCTCTTGCTAATCTTAATCTTGTCAGGATAGATAACGCACCGCTCATGAGGTGAATACCACAGAATAGCCTCCCCTTCGCTAAACCAAGGAAATATTCCGTTCGAATAAGCTAACATCAATCTTTCCAAACTTAAATCGCCACCAATTGCAAGCAGCCCATCATCTTCGGCCAATGCAGGATTCGGAAAACTCAGATCGTTATCTGCCAATTGAAAAAACATAAGCAAAAGTAGCAAATGAAACAATGATTAAACCAAGGCGTTTTAAATAAGTCATACTTACTAAAATTGTCAATTATGAGTGCCAACGATAATTTCTATAAAGTAAAGCACCTTTACAACCGGGCAGGCTTTGGTATTTCTTATACTGATCTTCATAAGTTAAGCAGAAAAAACATCAACAAAGTTATTGATGGGCTACTCAAACAACCCAAAGAGGCTGATGATTTGACGCTTATTGATACGGTTGCATCGAAGAACCAACTTTTAATGCAGGCGGGGTTGTATGCAAAAAAAGATTTGACAGATGAAGAAAAGAAACAGCGCCAGGAAATTGTAAGAATGCAGAATGAGAAAAGTCGCGACTTAAACATTGCCTGGGTTGAGAAGATGATTAACACATCTAACCCGTTACGGGAGAAAATGACATTATTTTGGCATGGTCACTTCGCATGCAGGAGCAACAATCCAATGTTTGCACAACAGCTGAATAATATTCAAAGGGCCAATGGTTTGGGAAGTTTCAAAACCTTACTTGTCGAGGTTTCGAAGTCGCCTGCGATGCTGCAATATTTAAATAATCAGCAAAATAGAAAAGGTAAACCAAATGAAAATTTCGCCCGCGAGCTGATGGAGTTATTCACCTTGGGAAGAGGAAATTATACCGAGCAGGATATTAAAGAATCAGCTCGTTCTTTCACAGGGTGGATGTACGATAAAGACGGGTCGTTTATTTTTCGCCCCAATCTACATGATACCGGAACGAAAACCTTCTTCGGAAAAATCGGGAATTTTGACGGCGAAAATATCATTGATATTATTTTGGATAAACCTGAAACGGCTGAATTTATATCGCGTAAAGTGTATAAGTTTTTTGTTAACGATAATCCTAATGAAACTCATGTAAAGGAATTGGCATTACATTTCTTTAACTCTAAATATGATATTTCTGCGCTGATGAAGAAAATGTTCAGCAGTGATTGGTTTTATGACCCTGTTAACATCGGCACAAAAATTAAGTCTCCCGCAGAATTTCTGGTTGGTTTAAGCCGCGAATTCTACGTTACCTACAACAAGCCTCAGGTGTTAATTCAATTACAAAGCAGTTTGGGTCAATACCTTTTTAATCCGCCAAATGTTGCGGGTTGGCCCGGCGGGCAAAGTTGGATAGACAGCTCTTCACTTATGTTGCGAATGCGTATTCCTTCGTTAGTTTTAAATGATGGAGAAATAGACTTTAGCGGAAAAGCAGATCCCGAAGATGAAGCCGTGATTGCACAAAGCAGAACGGCAACGGCAAATGCAAATATAAAAACGAAGCCAAAATCTTATGTAGATGCAAAGGCCGATTGGCCGAAGTTTTTAGATACACTGCCGAAAGGTATTAAGCCTGTTGAACTGGCAGAATTTCTCCTTCAACCAAAATTGAATGATAAAATAACAAGGATGATTGGTGACAACAAAGGCTTGAGAAGCACATCCGTTGAATTAACAAGCATGCCTGAATATCAGCTTTGTTAAATAAATAATTGAGATTAATTGCTCGCCGTTTTAATCGTAACCATTAACAATTATAAAAATGGACAGAAGAAGTTTTTTAAGAAATACCGGGTTTGTTGCTGCAGGTTCGCTTTTTGTACCTGCATTTATGAAGCCGCTCGAAGCGATGGCTCTTGATGAGCTGAGCTTATATAAAAATCTGGTTGTTGTTCAGCTATCAGGTGGCAATGATGGCTTGAATACCGTGATCCCTTTTGGAAACGACATCTATTATCAAAAAAGAAAAGGAATTGCCATTAAACCCGAAGAGGTAATTAAATTAACGGATATGCAGGGTTTAAACCCTAATATGGCGGCCCTGCAGGAGATACATGATCAAGGATGGATGACAATTATTAATGATGTGGGCTACCCTAATCCCGATCGATCACACTTTCGCTCTATGGATATTTGGCAGACCGGAAGCGAAAGCAATCAGTTTTTATCAACAGGATGGATTGGTCGGTATCTTGATAGCAACTGCCAAACCTGCAAATTTCCATACACGGCAATTGAAGTTGATGATTCGCTTTCGCTTGCGATGAAGGGCCAAACTAAAAAAGGCATTGCTTTGAAGGATCCTGCAGCATTATTTCGTAACACAAACGATCCGTTTTTTAAGGCGATGCTTCAAAATGACAAGGAACATTTGGATGAGGATAATCTAGGCTACTTGTATAAAACGATGATTGAAACATCTTCTTCGGCAAGCTATATCCAAAACACGTCAAAAGTTTATCAGAATAAGGCAACCTACCCTCAATCGGGTTTTGCAAATCAGTTAAAAACAGTTTCGAAATTTATATCATCCGGGTTAAAAACCAGAGTCTACTACGTTTCATTAAGTGGCTTTGATACACACGTTAATCAAATTCAGCAGCAAGGAAATTTGCTTAAGCAATATAGCGAAGGGATGGCCGCATTTTTGAAAGATCTTAAAACAAACAATAAACTTGAAGATACACTGGTTGTTACATTTTCAGAGTTCGGTCGCCGTGTTGAGCAAAATGCAAGCCACGGGACAGATCATGGCACAGCAAATAATATGTTCATTTTTGGCGGAAGATTGAAAAAACAAGGCATCTACAATGAAGCACCAAATTTAGGAGATTTAGATACTGGAGATTTGAAATATCAGTTGGATTTCAGGCAAGTTTACGGAACTATTTTAGATAAATGGCTCGATGTAAATAACGCAGACATATTGAACAAGAAGTTTAATACACTTGATTTTATTTAGAGTTTAAAAACTCATTTTCGAGAAATAGACTGTATCATAAATTAATGTATATATCTTTTAACTTGCTCCGTTGAGCTTGTCGAAAAGCCTGAAAAGGCATTTTTGTAGGTTCTTCAACAAGCTAAGGATGATATTTCAACTTTATGATACAGACTCTTCTTATTTTTGAATTAATTGCTTTATAGTTATTTTCTCTTCAGAATATAAACTGGCCGGTCGGAATCTTTACTGACGATTTCCTGATAAACCTGAAATAATTCATAACCATAAGTTTTTGTTTTGTTAACAAAATCTAACGCAGAATTAAACAACATCTCTTTGCCGTTATCATCCCGCAAAGTCAAATCTTTCAATCGTTTAACCTTCTGTCCGTACTCTATTCTGATGGTGTACATATCGTTGCCATCATAAACGGCTTTAGCTTCGATGTAATCCGAATGGATATCGCTTAACCGAACGCCATCAACGTTTTGTGCTTTAGCGTCATAGAAAGCAAAGCACGCGACGACCGCCGCGGGAACAAGTAATTTTTTCATAATTAAGTTTCTTTTGTGTGTACCTTAAAATTAATATTTATATGCCTTTGGTTTTTAGCTTACGATGTAACAAAATTGATTTCTGTTGATCTTAAAAAGAAAAAGGATGAATTTTTTAGGCAATATTATTTGGATCATTTTCGGCGGAATTTTTATTTTCTTCGAATATATCATCGGTGGTTTAATCCTTTGTCTCACCATAGTCGGCATTCCCTTTGGCATACAGTGCTTTAAATTCGCGGTGGTCGGACTTGCGCCTTTCGGAGTTAAAATAACAGATACCTCATCCAATACCGGCTGCCTATCCACAATCATGAATATCATTTGGATTTGCTGCGGTGGCTTATGGATTGCACTTACTCATTTCTTCTTTGGCATTTTACTCTGCCTTACCATTGTTGGCATTCCATTCGGTAGGCAGCACTTTAAATTAATGAACCTGGCTTTTACCCCTTTCGGGAAAACGATATCTTAAAATTTTTTGTTCAGAGTTCTGCTCGCAAATTGGAAGCAGTTCTTATTTTATAAAATTCGTGGAAGCGCCTACGCAGGTAGACGTTTTCTCGTTGAGTTAATTGTTGCCATTACCCACAACTTGTGGAGAAACTCCACACTCAAGATTATCGATAACAGACACAAACACTTGATTTTCAATATATTAATAAATCATACTTGTTTGGCATCATTATGAAACATTAGCAAGTATTGTTAGAAACATTAAATTTTAAAAATCATACTATGAAAAAGTTCATTTTATCAGCTACATTTTTAGCGTTCGCAGGATTCTCAGCAGTACAAGCAAGTGAAGTAAAATCAATCAAAAATACTGCAATTGTTGCAGTTCAAGATAGCGCAGTAAAAACTCCAGTTAAATTAGAGGAATTGCCTGAGCCGGTAACTACTGCTTTAAAATCAGATGCGTATAAAGGCTGGACAGCGACTGAAGCATGGTCGGTTAAAGAGGGTACAAAAGAGTACTATTTAATCAACGTTAAAAAAGAAGCAGAAACAGGTTCTGTAAAAATCGATAAAGACGGTAAACCCGTTCAATAGTACTTGCCTAAAACAGGCATAATCAACCAAAGCGCAGCCTAAGGCTGTGCAAAATTAAACCAAAATCATGAAACTACTTCGGTAGTTTCAAACACAATAAAAAACACGATACCATGAAAAAGTTAATATTATCAGCTGCGTTCTTAACATTTGCAGGATTCTCAGCAGTACAAGCGAGTGAAGTAAATACAATGAAAAATGCTGCTATTGTTGCAGTTCAAGATAGCGCAGTAAAAACGCCTGTTAAATTGGAAGAACTTCCAGAGCCGGTTACAACGGCATTAAAATCTGATGCTTATAAAGGCTGGACCGCAACTGAGGCTTGGTCGGTTAAAGAAGGAACAAAAGAATATTACCTGATCAATGTTAAAAAAGAAGCAGAAACAGGTTCTGTGAAAATCGATAAAGACGGTAAACCCGTTCAATAAATCCCCAAAAATTACATCTACCTAGTTCTAGAAAGGCCGGTTATTAACCGACTTTTCTTATTTTTGTTGTATGGCCAAAATCCTGATCTTAGAAGACGATACAACTTTTGCGCAATTACTTGAAGGTTTTTTAACTAAAAATAACCATGAGGTTACGCTCGTAACCCATATTAAACAATCTTTTAAATTAATCGAAAACCAGGAATTTGATTTGTTTTTGATTGATTATCGCCTGCCCGACGGAATTGGTTTCGAAGTGATTACACATTCCAGAAATTTGGGACTTTCTACTCCGATCATCATAATGACCAGCTTTAATGATGTTAGAACGGCTGTAAAATCAATGCAAATGGGCGCCTTCGACTACATTACGAAGCCTGTTAACCCTGATGAGCTTTTAATGGTAATTAAGAGTTCGCTGACTAAAAAGGATTCGAAGGAAATTAAAATTGAGGCAACTGATTCTGATTTTATAAAAGGCAAAAGCGCAACCGCTGATCGGCTTTATGAACACATCGCTTTAGTTGCACCAACAGATATGTCGGTAATTATTCAGGGCGAAAGTGGCACAGGAAAGGAATTTGCGGCAAGAACCTTACATCAACAAAGCAAGCGGGCCGATAAGCCTTTTGTGGCAATTGATTGCGGTGCCTTATCAAAAGATTTGGCTGCCAGTGAATTATTCGGACATGCAAAGGGCGCCTTTACTGGTGCTTTGAATGATAAAAAAGGACAGTTCGAAGCCGCCAATGGCGGAACTTTGTTTTTGGATGAAGTAGGGAACCTAAGTTACGAGGTACAAATTAAACTACTTCGGGCGCTACAGGAGCGGGTAATACAACCTTTAGGAAGTACTAAACAAGTGTCTGTTGATGTTCGCATTATCACTGCTACAAATGATGATTTGCTTAACAGTATTGCAGGCGGAGATTTTAGGGAGGATTTGTATCATCGTTTAAATGAATTCAAAATTCAACTGCCTGCTTTAAGAGATCGGGGCGGCGATTTAGAATTGTTCATTAACCATTTTATCGGTTTATCAAATCGCGATTTGGACAGAAACGTTAAAAGCATTTCAGCCGAAGCAAAATCATTGTTGTTAAGCTACGACTGGCCGGGAAACTTACGTGAGCTAAGCAATGTAATTAAGCGCATGGTTTTATTAACACCCGGTGATGTTGCTCAAGTTGATGCCTTGCCCGATGAAATGATGATCTCAGTGAACCAACAGACTTTGCCGGGAAGTTCCTCCGATTTAAAAGCCGTTAACGAACAAAATGAAAAAACATTAATTGCTGAGACGTTGATAAAAGCGAAACACAACAAATCCAAAGCGGCGAAGATGCTAAATATCGATAGGAAAACACTTTATGCAAAAATGGAAAAGTATGGTATTGAGTAAAACCTCACACTATTAATTTCCATGGTTTTTGTTTCTTTGTGCGGCCCTCGCCTTGAAGATAGGGAAAGTTTGTAAAGTGGTTTGAACCCCCGGTTTTAAGAATTTACCTTTCCGTTTTTCTTTTAAATGTAGATTTGATAAGCGGTTTTTGCTACTTGGCCATGTGCTTCTACATTGTGAGTTAAACCCAGATGACGAATTTATTTTCCATTATTCTTTTAAAAAAATAACAAGAATTTTTTGCTCCCCGCCACATCTCTTCCAAAGCTGAGCTGAACGGGTAAGGCTAGCTTTCAGCAACAAACTCCATTTCTGCCATCAGCTTAATCAGCGATTCTAACTTTTTTAACTGTTCCAGAACTTCCGCAACGATACCGGGCTGTAACCCTCTTTTGGCGATTTCAATTTCTAAAGTTCTAAACTCGTGCGCCAAGGTTCTCGATCCCATTTGTGCGGTTCTGCCGGCCAGTCGATGGACAATTAATCTGCTTTTATCCTGATTGTTGTCTTCCAGATGGCTTTTTAACTCCTCAGCATCATCAATGCAATCTTGTTTAAAGCGATTCAGAATCTTTTCCAACATCTCCCGATCGCCAAAAGTCATCTTCTCGAGAGACGAAAAGTCAAATTCGGGTTGCCCGGTTAATGGTTCTGTTTTATCAAAAATTGAAAGTAGATCGTTGGCCCGGAAGGGTTTCATAATCAACCCATCAAAGCCCTCACTTAAAACCATTTCACGCTCTTCAGGCAGAACCTGAGCCGTAATGGCGTAAAATTTAACATCGGCAGGAAGCTTCTTCTTTAGAAGATGACATAACTCCAGTCCTGTCATCTCGGGCAAACGCATATCAACCAGCACGTATTTCAGATTTTTTTCAGGCTCAGAGTGCAGAATATCTGCTACCTGACTAAAGCTTGTAAATGGAATCTTATTTTTTTGGAAGATTGAACCGCACAAATCAAGAATTAATTTGTCGTCATCAATTATCCAAACTGTTCCAGGGTTTACAATGGTATAATTGTCCAAATCCAACGCATCATTTATACGTTCTGAGGTTTCCTGATATGTTAAGTAAATATTGAAAGTTGTACCTGCTCCGACTTTGCTTTTTACGTGAATTCTGCCTCCCTGAGCTTCAATAAGCGATTTTACAATAGGTAACCCTAAACCTGTTCCGGTTTGATTCAGAACATATCGATCCGGAGATTCAATTTGCTCAAACTCGTTAAAAATTCTCGAAATGTCTTTCTCCTCGAAACCAATGCCGGTGTCGTTTATTGTAAAATGAAAATGCAGATTATCGAGCTGTTTTTTGCAGGAAACACGAAGGTTAATCTCACCTTTCAAGGTAAATTTGACAGCATTGCCTAATAGGTTGAAAAGGATTTGTTTCAATCGGAAAGCATCGCCCATAACAAATTCTACATCGCCTAAATCCAAATCGGTAACTAAATTTAAAGATTTCTGCTCTGCCAGCGGACGAACTACTGAAGTTACTTCATCTAAAACCTTCCTTACATCAAAAACCTGATTATTAAAACTGAACTCACCCGAAATTATTCTGTTATAATCGAGGACTTCATTCACAATCTGGAGTAAGTGAATAGACGATTGGTAAATCGCATCAATATCCTTTTTTTTCGGATTATCTTCCTGAGAAATCAGCTCAGCATAGCCTAGAATAGATTGCAGAGGCGTTCTGATTTCATGACTCATATTGGACAGAAAACGTTGCTTTGCTTTGCCATGATATTCGGCTTCATCTTTAGCCTGTTCTAATTCTTTACGGTACCTATTGCTCTTAGTTATGTCTGTTAAAATTAGGTAAAGTAATATTACGGTAAGCAAAAAGAATGCGATAATGATCACCGTAATCTGCGTGATGCCATCGTTAACTACTTCCTTTGCTTGTATGCCATTAAGATCTACCTGCGCAACCGCTTGCCCTTCCACTTCACGTAAAATCTGTAAAATCTGGTTGGTGAGTGCATTACTTGCATTGGATAAATCGGCCTCTCGCTTCAAAAACTTTTGGCTTTTCTGACGCTGCTCGAGCTCGATATTTTTCAAAGAGCCCGTCATGCTTTTCATGATACTATCTTCGGCTCTAGCGTTTAAAGTATCTCGTTTAACCTTAAATTCTTCATTAATAATCTTGTAGACATCGGCTTTCTTTTTGCCAAAAAGTTTGCTCAAAAACCCCCTCGATTTCTCTTCTCCATCCGGTGCAACAGTTGTGGTTGATGTTGTGGTTTCAGTTGTTAAAACGGCACTATCAGTTTGGCGGGCACGAGTTGCTACCAATTCATTTAGTTTTTGCACTTCATTGGAAAAGGACTTCGTATTAACCAAAGTTTCCCTAACCTGCAAATAGGATACGAATTGCTTATCTCGCTCGATTAATAAATTTTTGATAGATTTAATTCTGGCGAGCTGTAATGAATCCCCTGCGTAGAGTTTACGAAGTGTATCCAAACTTGACCTTAACTTCCTCGATTCTCTTAAAAAATTCGAATTGCCTTGTCTATTAAAAGCCTCATCTCGCTGTAATTGATCGAGCCTAGCAATTTTATGCGATAAATCGTTCACTATTCTCAATCGATCATTAGGCGCTGAAATTTCTTCAACGGTGTTCAGCATCCGCGTAAAGGCAAACTTACTGATGCCCCATGCCAAAAGCAATGCAAAACAAGCGAATAAAAACCCTATGATTACCTTACTCTTTACCGCCCTGAAAAAACGTTTCTGAATTTCTACTGCCATCAATTGTAGATTTTGTCTTTATGTAAAACGAAGTTTTTCCGGAAAAGACATGTTAACTAATTAATACAAATAACATACCAATGAAGTTGTAATACAAATCACAGATTTCTTCTACGATTGTTGCAGTAACAGTAGATCCAAAAATTATCCGTGTTCATTCTACTTATCTGTGGTAAATTCCATAATTTTAACTAAGCCAAAATTTATGAACCGCATCGACCGCCTTTTCGGGATTTTAACTTTACTTCAGTCGAGAAAATACATCACTGCAGATAAAATTTCTGAGCGGTTTAACATCAGCGTTCGCACCGTTTATCGCGATATAAAGGCTCTGCAAGAGCAAGGAATTCCGGTCGGTTTCGAGCAGCCGAAAGGCTATTTTTTGGTTCAGGGCTATTTTTTGCCGCCTGTTTCTTTTAATATGGACGAAGCTAATGCCTTACTTCTAGTAGAAAGTTTAGTAAAAGGCTTTGCCGACAATTCCATTCGTTCGAATTACACCGCGGCACTTACCAAAGTGAAAGCGGTTTTAAAAACCAGTCAGAAAGAAAAGCTGGAAACCATGAACCAACATATCAAGTTGCAAATTCCCGATCGTTTAACTTTCAATTACGAATATCTATCGCTTATACAACAAGCAATTTCTGATAAATGCATGGTTGAACTGGAATATAAAAATGCCAAAGATGAATCCAGCAGGAGGGAAGTAGAGCCAATCGGATTGATATTTTATGCATTCAGTTGGCACCTAATTGCCTGGTGCCATGTAAGAAACGAATATCGAGATTTCAATTTGACCAGAATGATCTGTTTACGCCTGCTCGATAAACCATTTTACAAAACCGACCACATGCCATTAAGCGATTACATGAGTATGCTGCCTGTAAATTACTAAACTAGGGTCTTGAATTAAAATCACCCTGAAAATCGATGTAATTAATGGCCTCACATGATCTTCCCTGCGTCGCTAAGCCGGACTATAACAACCGAATATTTATTTTTACTGCTGCTCAGTTGGTTCGCTATTAAAATACTCCCTCCTAATTTTAACGCAGATAAACCTACAGGCTGACTAATATTGCAGCAACTAAAGCCGGTTGCTAAAATTTCAGTACCGTCTAGACTAAACTCCCATTTAAATGCGCCTGTTGGTAAATAGCCAGATGCAATGGAGTTGCTCCCATTGTTATTCCGCACCTGCAATGATACAATATTAGAAACAGCGGTAGAGACGGCTTCTATGTTTTCGTTCTGCATATTTGTGCGCAACAACAAATCAGCCGTTGGAGAAAATATATAGAATCCCGGTGACCCGTTTATAATCACGTTTATATTTCCATCCTTCAATTTTGCGAGACGAACTGGCGAAAAGGGATTGGTTTTTGCATTTGTTGCGATGTCTGTCCGTGAAATTTGTTTGCCTTCTGCGTTAATTCTCAAAAGCGATAAATTGTCGCATTCAGAACAAGTGATCGGGTAAGTCCTCTTAATACCTGCGATCAAATAATGATCACCGTCTTCAATGGCATTGAATGACATTTCGAGAAGTTCTTTATCATCAAAAGTTTTTTCCCATTGAACATTTCCACTTCCATCAACTTTTACCAATACTGAAACAAACCTGTTAACATCATTTATTTTTTTGTAACCTGTTAAAAGGTAACCATTATCCTTTGTTTGAAATATGTCGGTAAATGTACTCGCCCCACTAATCACCCTAGACCAAAGTACCGAACCCGCCGATGTGGTTTTAACAATTTCATTGTTGCTTAGATTTGAAGAGGTTGTGCCTGCAAAAATATAATTGCCATCTGAACAGGCAGAAAGGGTAGAAAAACGATAGGTATCAGGAAATATTTTTAGATTAGTTTGTCTGAGATTTTTATCAAGCGACATTAAAAAGGGAGTGGCATTAGAACCGGTTAAGCTGCCCGATGAGCTCCCAAGTAAGACAAAACTATTATCAGCGTTTTCTAATATTCTTGTTGCAGTTGTGTTGAGTGTCTCACTTAAAGAAATTTTCTTTTGGCCTGTTGTAACCAACAGTTCGGTTTCAAACGGCTTTGATACATCATTCCCTCTTGAGGTAATCAGGCTAACTTTGTAACTTCCATAAGATTTATAAATGTGCTGAGGCTCTTTGACATTAGATGTCGAGCCATCGCCAAAATCCCATAGGTACGAAACTCCATCAGCATTTGTAGATAAGTTATCGAAATGAAAAGCAGAATCTACCAATCCCGTATTAGATACCACCAACTTGCGATAGCGGCTATCGTATACTGAAACTTCAAAGAGGCTTGAAGCTCTTGGGATATCAGGTTTTTTACTGCAAGAAGGTAAAAAAATCAGCAATAAGCACAAAGAAAATACAGTTTTTATTAAATTTTTAGAAACAGTGAAAACCATTGCTCCATTTTTAAAACGAGAGAATTTCATCAAGATTTTAGCGGACAATTTAAAAGTGTATCATCAAATATAGGGTTTGGCGGTTTAGAATAAAATTGGAAAATCAAATTATCATTAAATTTTAGAAAATAATTTTTCACGCTGCCATAGGGTTGTCACTCACCGCTATTTTCTTTGTACAACAAAATCTGAAAACGATGAGCTTAGCAGACTTACTATTAATGGAATTAAACACCTTAGAAAAAACAAAACAAAGAAATATGGATATTATTAAAGCATTACTAAAGGAATTTGAATCGGAATTTAACACAACTAAAAAATTTATGGCGCTTGTACCTGTAGATAAATTTGACTGGGCACCGCATGAAAAAAGCATGAAAATGAAATCGTTGGCAAGCCATGTTGCGGAATTGCCGGAATGGGTAAAACTGGCATTTACAACGGATGGATTAGATTTCGCAACCGCACCATATGAAGAAAAAAAAGTTGAAAGCAATGACGATTTGTTGAAACTATTGACCGAAAGCTACGAAAGCGGCAAAGCTGAATTAGAAAAAGCTCGGGAAGAGGATCTTGATAAGCAGTGGATTTTACGTAACGGAGAACAAATATTAGGCGATTTGACAAAATACGAAATGATGCGCATTGCTTTCAGTCAAACAACGCATCATAGAGCACAGTTGGGCGTATATTTAAGGTTGTTGAATATTCCAATCCCTGGAAGCTATGGCCCAAGCGCAGATGACCAGAGTTTTTAACTTATAACTTTGGTCACTCATTTTCCAACGGAACACAAAAAGCATGAATAGAAAAAAGAAAAACTTCCTGCGAATATGTGTTTCCGTTGTAAAACATTTTTGCCTTAGGTTCACTCAACACGGCCACTGAATCTCTGTTAATTAACAATTTTTACGTAAAATTGCAGCATGAATAACAACTCTGCAACTCGTTTAAACAAATTTATCAGCGAAAGCGGATTGTGTTCTCGCCGCGAGGCAGATAGATTTATCGAAAAAGGAACCGTTTTTATTAATGGTAAACGAGCGAAGATCGGAGACCAGGTTTTACCAGGCGATAGAGTAATGGTAAATGGTCACAACATCGAACCAAAAGAAGAATCTAATTTCATCCTCTTGGCATTCAATAAACCGGTCGGGATTACCAGCACAACCGAATCGAATGTAAAAGACAATATTGTCGATTATGTAAACCACAGCGAACGTATATTTCCAATCGGACGCTTAGATAAAGATTCTTCGGGCTTAATTTTCCTTACCAATAACGGCGATATCGTTAATAAAATTCTCAGGGCAGGGAACAAACACGAAAAAGAATATGTGGTTACAGTGAACAAACCCATTACTGAAGATTTCATATTTGAAATGAGCAATGGCGTACCAATTTTGGGTGTAAATACCCGTAAATGTAAGGTTCGCCAAATTGGCCCATTTGTATTCAACATCATTTTAATACAAGGCTTAAACAGGCAGATCCGTAGAATGTGCGAGCATTTTGGTTATGAGGTAACTAAATTGGAACGTACTAGGATTATGAATATCAACCTCAAAGGCATCCCCACAGGAGAATTCAGAGAACTCACTCACGAGGAACTTAACAGCATTATGAAGAGTGTAGAAAAATCATCTTCAGAGGCAGCATCAAAACCTAAAAACACCAAAAAGAAAACCAATTCTTGGGAAGAGGTTCCTGAGCTGAAACAAGACCAGCCTAAAAAAGCGTTCAAACCATCTTCAAAGCCCACTCAAAAATCCGCAAGTAAAAAAAAAGCAGGCAATTCAGGTTCCAAACCGGCTCATAAAGGTGCTTCGTCAAATAGAAACGCACGACCCGGAAAAGGCAAACCTGTAGGCAAATCAAACACCAAACAAAGAGGAAGATAAGCCAACAGATTGTAAAATTCTGAATTCCAAAGTATTGCTTTAAATTTTAGTCTTCCTGCTTGGAGGCTTTTTATTACCTTTGCATAATCATTTGCTCCGGATAAAGTTTATACATGGAAAGTAATTACGCCCCGGAAACTAAAGAGCAATAAAGCCAGTATTGAGAAAATTGAAAAAGTCTAGAAGAAATTACTGGACCTCTTTATTAAGGAATCGGAAAACCAACTCCTAAACATGAATTTGCCGGCTTTTGGTCAATATAAATAAAAAAGATAGAATGATTTATAAGGTTTATGAAAACATTGTAACCGTTTTCAGTATAGCTACTATGGATCAGTATGGTGATAAATAAAATGTTAGAAAAAACAGCAAAAAAACTCGATATCCGCTCATTAGATTTGCCTCAGCTACAACAGCATTTAACTACCATGCAGCAACCGGCATTTAGGGCAAAGCAAATTTACCAGTGGCTTTGGGAAAAATCTGCAACTAACTTTGATGAGATGAGCAATCTCTCTAAAGATTTGCGCAAAGCCTTGGATGAGAGTTTCACAATTAATGCTGTTCAGGTAAATAACTCTCAATTTAGCAACGACCACACTATAAAAAATACTTTCAGGCTCGCAGATGGAAACATTGTTGAGGGCGTTCTAATTCCTTTAGAAGATAGAATGACGGCTTGCGTAAGTTCGCAGGTGGGCTGTAGCTTAACTTGCAAATTCTGTGCAACCGGTTACATGGACCGAAAACGCAACCTAAACGCCGATGAAATTTACGACCAGGTTGTTCTAATTGATAAACAAGCAAAACAAAATTATAACAATCCCCTAACCAATATTGTGTATATGGGGATGGGCGAGCCGCTATTAAACTATGCAAATGTGATGAAATCGATTGAGCGCATAACTGCTCCCGATGGTTTAAATATGAGTTATAAACGCATCACCGTATCAACTGCGGGGATTGCTAAAATGATTAAAAAGCTTGGCGATGATGGGGCAAAATTCAATTTGGCGCTTTCACTGCATGCTGCAGATGATAAAAAGCGTAATGAAATTATGCCGATTAACGAGGCAAACTCGCTAAAGGCTTTGGCCGATGCGTTAAAATATTATTTTGCCAAAACTAAAAATCCGGTTACTTACGAATACATTGTTTTCAATCACTTCAATGATGAGATTTCTGACGCTATGGATTTGGCTAAATTCTGCAAACACATTCCGTGCAAGGTTAACTTAATCGAATACAATCCAATTTCTTTCGCAGATTTCACTAATGCTGAGGGCGACAAAATTGATGCGTTTTCGAATTACTTAAAAAGCCAAGGTATTAATACGAATATCCGCCGCAGTCGTGGAAAAGATATTGATGCAGCATGTGGCCAATTAGCTGTAAAAGAAGAAGCGAAGGCTAATTAACCAATGCTTTCAGTCGATATGTTATTTCAGCAAAATCGGGTCTGTCGTCAATTTCCGGCGATAAACAGCTGTCTCTTATTGATTTTATTACATATTGCTCCTCAGAATTCTGATCTGATGTCGTAATCGAAAGCAAATCATCAAGCAGATAGCCAAAAGCACGCACCTCAATACGCTCAATGATACGGGCAGAGCTAATACTTTTGTCATAGAATGATGCTGCTCCAAAATCCCCGAAAAGTGTATCTCCGTCATTGTTGATCAGAATGTTATGGGCATACAAATCACCATGAATAATTCCTTTACTGTGCAATTGTTCAGATACCGATGCTATAGTTAAGGCTACCTTAACCAATTTGTGAATTGATAATTCTATATTTTCTTCGAACACGTCGCGGGTACAGGAAGCAAAACTTGGCGGAAGTCCTAGGTTCGAATACCCTTCAGGGATAAGTTTCATAACCAAACCTGTTTCTTTGCGCTCAGGTAGCTCAATTTTTCCTATGAGTCTTACCAAGCCATCATGGTTTCCCGCCTCTATATAAGCACTAATCTCATCCCCCGGAAATCCGTCACTGGTAACAGATCCCTTAAAGATCTTGATTGCAACCTCTTCAGCAATTTTGCCACTTATATCTTTTGCCTTATAAATAACGCCTGATGCGCCTTCACCTAGCTTTTCATTTACTTCAAATGATCGAAAATCTAATAAAGGAACTACTCTTTGTTGTCTGACATTTGCAAAGCTGTTGCCTGAAAAAGCAATCCAGGAAAGTGCCGGCATGGCTATTAGCCAATCGGGCAAGCTATTTAATGAGTTTGCTGCTATTCTCAATAAGGTTAGGTTTTTACAACCGGAAAGTTCTACGGGGAGCGTGGTTAACCTGTTTCCTGATAGCATTAGTTTTTGCATCCTTAAACAATTACCAATCTCCTTCGGTAAAGTAGTCAAGCGGTTATTTGTCAATATAAGCCAGCGTAAATTCTTATTTAATGCATTCGGTGGTATAAAGTCAATTTGATTGGATTTAAATCCTACGAGATCCAAATCAGGACAGTCGGCTAAAACTTCAGGTAGTGAGGTAAACAAATTTTCTGATGCAAAGAAGATCTTAAGTTTTCGCAACCTTCCGAAATCATGCGGTAGTCTACTTAACTTATTTGAGGATAAATCCAGATATTCAAGGGTATCTGCCAGCTCAAAAACTGCTCTTGGAAAATCGGTCAGTCCTTCCGAAATTTTTAACGATCTGCTCCCCTTAAGCTCACCATTAATTAATTGTACTAACGTTTGCAAAATACTTTTTATTTTCTTGCGAAGATAGACTTATTGAGATTGTAAATAAACATTAATCTACATTCTAATTTTCAACAACATTATATACGCTCATCGTGATTCTAAAGAAATAGGAAGCCTTCCTTTTCGAAATTATATAGAAAACGATAGGCAGTATTCCATCTGTTCTGCAGTCCCGTTGTTTGCTGCAATCTTTTTGGTTGACCGTTACTAGAAATTTAAAGGGGTTTTGGTTTACCCGAAAAGGATTTCCGCTGCCACCGGGTTTAGCGGTCAGGGTTTGGTAAAACATTTGTTCGGCCTGCTCCCGGCAAGCGGTAAAAGCCAGTTCGTAAATCTGGTTGCGGTTATCTTCAGGCTTTAGCACTACAGCTTTGGTCTTTCAGCTTTGGTCTTCAGGCTTTAGCACTACAGCTTTGGTCTTTCAGCTTTGGTCTTTCAGCTTTAGCACTTAAGGCTTTGGTCTTTACTCCGTGCCTTACTCACTGGGAGAAAAAAGCTTATAAACGAAGAAACCCCTACAGCTGTTGCTGAGGGGTTCTCGCTAATGCCCTTTTGGGCTTTAAGATTTGGCACCGACCTACTCTCCCACGTGTTACCGCAGTACCATCGGCTCTGGTGGGCTTAACTTCTCTGTTCGGAATGGGAAGAGGTGGACACCACCGATATAGGCACCTAAAT
>Ga0308164_10000808_pt1 | contig 42873 bp, 35 predicted proteins | sample PhyTR2_FD_201031 | JGI IMG/M metagenome (GOLD analysis project Ga0308164, IMG submission 201031) | Phyllosphere microbial communities from UC Gill Tract Community Farm, Albany, California, United States - DLSLT.R2 | ecosystem: Host-associated > Plants > Phyllosphere > Unclassified | place: USA...
CGCGTCGCATATTTCAACGAGCTGGATACCTATGCGGCAGTGCATGGTTTGAATACGCAACAGATCATCGAGGGTGTGTGCCTTGATCCCCGCGTCGGCAATTACTACAACAATCCATCATTTGGATACGGTGGTTATTGTCTGCCAAAAGATACCAAGCAGTTGCTGGCTAACTATCAGGATGTGCCACAGAACCTGATGCGTGCGATTGTGGATGCCAATACGACCCGCAAGGATTTTGTGGCAGCGGATATTTTGCGTCGCAAGCCGAAGGTAGTTGGCATCCATCGCCTGATCATGAAGAGCGGATCGGATAACTTTCGCGCATCGAGCATGCAGGGCGTGATGAAGCGCATCAAGGCCAAGGGTATTGAGGTCATTGTGTATGAGCCCGGCTTGCAGGACACCGAATTTTTCAACTCGCGTGTCGTTAATGATCTGGAAGCCTTCAAGAAAGAGGCTGATGTGATTGTCGCCAATCGCGTTACGGATGATATCCAGGACGTGATTGGCAAGGTCTACAGCCGCGATCTGTTTGGTAAAGATTCGTGATTCGGGGTCTTCGTTTTCGTCGGTTGACATCTAAGAACAGGTTTGCGGAAGCGCTGGCGGTGGCGGCGGTATCCGAGTTGCCAAGCTATGACACTACTCTATATGCGTGTTATCGGCTCGGGATGTATGAGACGGTCGCGAATAGTGCGCACCCCGTCACGCACTGGCGCGATGGAATTGCCAGAGCTGCATCGCTTGCCGCATGCGGCCGCGTTGCTGAAGCCGGCTCTCTGGCTGAATCCTTGCTAGCTGAGCATAAATCTGTACCGCATCGTCTCGCACTGATTATTGCCTTGACGCCTTTTGCGCCGCACCTGGCCTTGCGTTTCCTCGATCCTGTTCAGACTCCTGTCGGTCTGCATGCTGCTTTGCTAATGCGGTCGGGTGACGCTGAACGCGGCATGCAATTGCTGCAGACCGCAATGACGGAGGGACCAACGGCGCATGGCGCAGATCTGCATCTGTTGCTGAGCAATGCGACGTCCAGGACGCCTGAGCAGCAGTTGATGCGGATGAATGCCTTTCTTGCACGCTATGCATTGCCGGAGGTGGCCTTGCGCGATGAGAACGTTTCGCCCGGCACTTTGAACCTGACTGTTGGCAAGCCGCTCCCCGGAGTACAGGGGCCGATGGTCAGTGTATTGATGACGGCTTATCAGGCGGCTGGGCGCATTGGCGCGGCAATCGCTTCATTGCTTGCGCAGACATACCGCAATCTTGAAATTATCGTGATCGATGATGCTAGTACGGATCATACGGAACAGGTCGTGCGGGCCATTGCAGAGCACGACCCTCGAGTGCGTTATCTGCAATTGCCGAGAAACGTGGGCACCTATGTTGCCAAAAATATCGGCCTGCAGATGGCGCGCGGCGAATTTGCGACTTGCCATGATTCTGACGACTGGTCGCATCCTTTAAAAATCGAGCGGCAGGTCCGTCCTTTGCTGGCAGATTGCAAGCTGGTTTTCACGACTTCTTATTGGGTACGGATGCAGGATGACGGCATTTTTTACGCCCGCCAGGTGTATCCCTTGTTGCGCTTGAATCCGGCTTCACCCTTGTTTCGCATCAAGGCAGTTCGCGAACAGGCTGGCGGTTGGGATGGCGTGCGCACCGGCGCAGACAGTGAGTTTTCTGCGCGTTTGGCACTGGTGTTCGGCAAGAATGCACGTCACCGTGTGCTTGAGCCGTTGACATTCGGTGCACATCGCGCGGATTCGCTGATGACAGCATCGGCTACCGGTTATAGCGAAGCAGGCTTGTCCCCAACCCGCTTGCGATATTGGGAGCAATGGAGTCAGTACCATATTGCGTGCTTGCGTGAAGATAAAAAACCATTCATGCCAACAAATCTTTTGGCCGATAGGCAGTTTCTAGCGCCGGCAGAGATCATGGTGCCGCCAGGCGATATCAAAACCTGTCTTGATCACTTGCGGTTGGCGACATGAGTGGTGTGCATGAACTACGAGCATGGGCGCTGACGTGATTGGTATTTTTTCGGCGGGGATTTGGCGTATTCCATTTCTTTCTTCTTTGTTAGGAGAGGCGGTGTGTCGTCCTGGTAAATTCAATGCATCGGCTCGCAGTGATATGACCAGGGTCGCAGGCTGGGGAAAACGGCCAACCGCCGAGAAAGCCCGTGCCTTTGCATCCGAAAATAAGTTGCCTTATATGGCGCTGGAGGACGGTTTTCTTCGTTCTTACGGGACCGGCGATCACTTTCCACCACTGTCGATTGTGATGGATGATTGCGGTATCTATTACGACAGTACCTGCGCTTCCGCAATCGAGAATTTGCTTCAGAGCCCGGACGATCTGCTTGCTGGAATTGGTGAAGATGTCGCACGTGCCAAGGCGCTGATTCTCGACAACCGTTTGAGCAAATACAATCATGCGCCTTTGCTTGATCCGTCCTGTTTGCGACAGGGTGATCGTCAACGTGTACTGGTGATTGATCAGACAGCAGGCGATATGAGCGTGCCGCTAGGTGCAGCCAGTGCAGAGACCTTTGCTGCCATGCTGGCCGCTGCGCGACAGGAAAATCCGGACGCCACGATCTACGTAAAGACGCACCCCGAGGTAACGGCAGGGCATAAGGGTGGTTATCTGACTGCGGTGCAGGAGGACGAACGGACCGTAGTGCTGCGGCAGGCGATCAATCCGTTGAGCCTGATTGAGCAGATGGATCGCGTGTATGTGGTGAGTTCCACCATGGGATTCGAGGCGCTGTTGGCTGGCAAACCGGTGAGTGTGTTCGGTTTGCCGTGGTATGCCGGCTGGGGTGTGACGGATGATCGCCAGATTTGTGCACGGCGCACGCGCCATCGCAGTGTGGATGCGTTGTTTGCTGCTGGATATTTCCGTTATGCGCGCTATCTCAATCCTTTCACAAAGCAGCCCGGCTCGATCTTTGATGTGATCGATTGGTTGCTGTTGCAGCGGCGCCAGCAGGCACGAGTGATCACTGCATCGCAGCGTTTGATCTGCGTAGGGTTCCGTAACTGGAAGGCTTTCAATCTTCGTTCGCGTTTGTTCCTGCATCCGCAGCGGCCCTTGTTTGTACGTTCGGTGGAAGATGTGATGCGTCTTTCTGTGTCGGCCAACGACAAGCTGTTGCATTGGGGGCGCGATGCCCCGCCAGGATTGGCAGAACTGGCACAAGCATCGGGCGCGAAGCTGGTACGCATGGAGGATGGCTTTGTGCGCTCGGTAGGCCTGGGCTCGGACATGATCGCACCTTTGTCGTTGGTACTGGATGAGGAGGGCATTTACTTTGACCCTTCCCGGCCTTCCGGCTTGGAGAGACTGCTTTCTAGCGAGGAATTTACGCCCGCTTTACTGGCGCGGGCACAAGCGGTGCGCGCCTACATCGTGGCGCACGGGCTGACCAAATACAACCTGGACTCGTGCGAACCTGCCGCATGGCAAAGCGCGGGGAGGGAGGTCATACTTGTACCGGGGCAGGTAGAGGACGATGCCTCCATTCGGTACGGTTGCCATGATGTGAAAACAAATCTGGGATTGCTGCAGGCGGCGCGACGCGCGCATCCACAGGCATTTATCGTCTACAAGCCGCATCCCGATGTGATGTCTGGCAATCGTGCCGGTGCTGTAGCACTGCAGGAGGCTGCGGTCTGGGCAGATCATGTGGAGGATCGACTGTCCGTCGTCAGTTGCATCGATGCTTGCGATGTGGTGCATACGATGCCTTGCTGCGGCATAAACGTGTGGTGGTGTACGGGCAGCCTTTCTATGCGGGCTGGGGGCTGACCGAAGACATGGCCGCCGCCGAGGGTGCCTTGGCACGACGGCAGCGGCGTTTGTCGCTGGACGAACTGACGGCTGGCGTATTACTGCTTTATCCGATGTATTGGGATGAGGCCTTGCGCGGTTATACAACGTGTGAGGCAGTGTTGCAGCGCTTGCGCGAACTGCGGGATGCGCTTACTGCCAACGGTGGTTTGGAAAAGCTGCGCGTCGGTTATGCGCGGCGACAGTGGCGCAAGCTGATCATGTTGCTGCGCAGTTGGAGGCAACCTGCATGAGTGTTAAAGCGGGTGCGTCCGGTTGTCTTGCAAGTTTTCGCGAACGTGTGCGCTGTGTTCTCTATGCGCGCGCTCGGGCACGTGTGCTTGTGCTGGGCGATTCGCATGTCCGCGTGTTCGAGCATTGGTGGTTTCTTTGGCAGTTGCCACGTACCCGTTTTGACATTGTGTACGTACCGGGTGCAACAGCCGGAGGTATTGGCAATCGGCATTCTGTATCCAATGCCTACAACGTCTTCGTGCAGGCTTTGCAGAAAAGTACTTTCGATCTGGTGATGGTGAATCTGGGTGAGGTGGATACCGCTTATACGCTCTGGAAGAAAGTGATGCGCGATGGTGGCGATGTACAGGCTATGACTGATCGCTCTATCCGAAGCTATTGCGGCTTTCTGGAGGAAACCAGTGGTTCGTATCCGCTTGTCGTGATTGCCGCTTGCCTGCCGACGCTGGCCGATCACGCATCGCCGGGCGATGCAGTCGCAAAAACAAGGGAGGCTATCCAGGTCTCGCAACAGGAGCGCACCCGGTTGGCGCTGTACTTCAATCAGGCAGTTGCCCGATTTTGTGAAGAGCGACACATTCCGTTTCTTGACGGCGATGCGATTGCGCTCGGTGAGGACGGACTGCTTCGCGAGGACTGGATCAATCATGACCACTACGATCATCACTACGCACGTAATCCTTATGCGCGATGGCTGGCAGGAAGGTTGAAGGGCATGGTCACGCCTGGCGGGACGGTGCTGAAATGATGAGCTTGATGGAATGGAGATTTGTGAGCCATGCATCAAGGGAACGTCATGTACGCAGACGGGCTTGGTGATGCGCTTGGTTGATGAATACAAGGCGAGCCCTGCTGTGCAGCAGGGGCGACGTTCCTTTTTGTTTCTGCAAGGCGTTGCCTCGCCTTTCTTTGCCCGTTTGGGCGATTATTTGATTGCCCAGGGCCATCGTGTCCACAAAGTCAACTTTAATGCGGGCGATGTGCTGTACTGGGGTACGCGGCCTGCCACGCTGTTCCGTGGCGCGATCGAGGACTTGTCTGATTTTCTGGAGGTGCTTTACAGAAAACACAACATTAGCGATCAGTTGGTGTTCGGTGATTGCCGCCACATTCATTTGGGGGCGATTGAGCTGGCACGCCGCTGGGGCATTCGCAATCACGTATGCGAGGAAGGTTATTACCGTCCCTACTGGTTCACGCTGGAGCGAGAGGGGGTCAACATGCATTCGTTGTTGCCACGCGACCCGGATTGGTACCTGGATGTTGGTAGCCATTTGCCGAAAGTGGGGGAGGTGACGGCATTTGCATCGCCTTTTTCCACCCGTGCCTTACATGACGTTGTTTATCATCTGGCAGGTGTTTGCAATCCACTGGTTTTCCCTCGCTATCGCACGCATGCCATCCAGAATGCGGCGCAGGAGTATGCTGGTTATGCACGCCGTTTGCCGTTGTTGCGTTTTCATGCGCCAGGCGACAAGAGCGTGATCCAGAAGCTGATCCGAAAACGAACGCCTTTCTTCTTTCTGCCGTTGCAATTGAACGGTGATGCACAGATCCGCTCGCATTCAGGTTTCAGTGGGATAGAGGATGTGCTGCATCATGTGCTGTCTTCATTCGCACGTCATGCACCAGCGAATACGCGATTGGTCATCAAGAATCATCCGCTGGATATGTGGCAGTTGAACTACCCGCGCATCCTCAGTCGTCTGGAGGATCAATTCGATCTCCGTGGGCGGGTCGATTACCTTGAAACAGGCAGCGTGCCGGCCCTGTTGCGGCATGCAAAGGGTGTCGTGACGGTCAACAGTACGGTAGGAACGCTGGCGCTCAGCTTTGGAAAATCGACGATTGCGCTGGGTCAGGCGATCTACAATATGCGGGGGATGACGTATCAGGGATCGCTGGACCAGTTTTGGCATGACCCGGCTTCGCCAGACAAGAAGCTGGTAGATTGTTTTCAACGTACGGTCATTCACACGACGCAACTGAATGGTGGCTTGCACAGTCGCGCTGGAATTGATCTCGCCATTGTTCATGCCTCGCGTTCAATGACTGCGCAGCAATCTCCATTGGAGGAACTGCTTTGACTTTGCTAAGGGAGCCGGCATCGATCTTGATCACGGGCGCAACGGGGGCGATCGGTGCAGCGCTCGCCCAGATATATGCAGAACCAGGCATCACATTGATTTTGCATGGACGTAATCGCGCGCGGCTGGATGAAGTTGCTGCTAGCTGTCGTGCTGCCGGCGCACGTGTATTGACTCAAGATTTTGACTTGCGTGACATCTCCACTCTGCTTGGATGGGTAGAGGCGATGTGCGATGAACATATGTTGGATCTGGTTATCGCCAATGCTGGTATCAATATTGATAATGGCCCTGATGATGCTGGCGAGACGTGGGAAGCAATGGATACGTTGATCGATATCAATGTGAAGGCTGCCATAGCCACAGTAAAGGCTGCCGTACCAAATATGCGTGCAAGGGGCCGCGGCCAGTTAGTGCTGATTAGTTCATTGGCCGGCTACTATGGTTTGCCGCTTACTCCTACCTATAGCGCCAGCAAGGCTGCAGTCAAGGCATATGGCGAAGGATTGCGCGGCTGGCTGGCACCGTACGGTGTCGTTGTCAATGTGGTCATGCCGGGATACGTCTCGTCGCAAATGTGTGATGACATGCCGGGGCCTAAACCGTTCTTGTGGCCGCCGCAGCGTGCTGCTCAGGTCATCAAGCGTGACCTGCAGCGCAATCGTGCACGGATCACATTCCCATTTCCATTGGATTTTGGCTGCTGGTGGCTAGCGGTGTTGCCGTCATCGTGGTCGCAGCGTATTTTGCGTTTACTTGGTTATGGTCGATAGCGTGTTGTCGATGGCATTTTGGTCAGCGATCGTGATCGGCTTGTTTGCCTCATATTGGCTTGAGTACGTTCTGTTGCCATCCACATTGCGCATCAAACAGGTTTCGCTAGCCGGACTTGCTGTGCATGCCGGACTGTGGATCGCGGTGTTCGGTCTGGCACTCTTTATTTGGCAACGCCCGTGGTTTACCGCGTTTAATGTTCTGGCGTTGCAGTGCTTGATTATCTTTGTCAGCAATGCCAAATATCGAACCCTGCGCGAGCCTTTTCTGTTTCAGGACTTTGAATACTTTACGGATGCAATTCGCCATCCGCGTTTGTATCTTCCTTTCTTTGGCATCTTGCCAGCCATTGGGGCAATGGCCACTTACGTATTGGTTGTTGTCATTGGTTTGAATGTCGAACCTGCTTTGCCTGACGCACGGATGACAGTGATGTTTGGTCTGATGCTAGTGGCAGCTGGGTGGGCATTGGTGTCGGGCGGAGGGCGGTATCTGAAGCAGATGTGTTTTGATCCTGTTCTGGATATGCAAACAGTGGGTTTATTACCTTCGCTTTGGGCGTATGCCAAGGCTGAACGGGCGTCGACAGATTTACTTCGATCCAAAGCAACCTATAAACATGTGAAAGCGTATGCTGATGAGGTCCAGATTCGTCCCAACCTTGTAGTAGTGCAGAGCGAATCTTTCTTCGACGCTCGTCGTTACTATCCCCAATTACGGCAAGACATTCTTAAAAATTTCGATGCGTTGAGCGCAGCTTCGCTATCGCATGGCCGATTGATGGTGGATGCGTGGGGCGCTAATACCGTGCGGACGGAGTTTTCTTTCTTGTCGGGTATGGCAGCTGGTGATGTGGGCGTACATCGGTTTAATCCATACCGTGTACTGGCAAAGCAGGGTATCGCGACGATGGCCAGTTTTTTGAAACAACAGGGATATCACACTGTATGTGTCCATCCTTACGCAGCCAGTTTTTATACGCGCGACCGCATCATGCCGATGCTGGGATTCGATACCTTTTTGGATATTCGTGATTTTAAAGATGCGGAGAGATTGGGACCCTACGTATCTGATAGTGCAGTGGGTAAAAAGGTCGCAGAATTATTGAAGGAAAAGCGATCACAACCAATTTTTGTTTATGTGATCACCATGGAAAACCATGGTCCCCTGCACTGGGAGAGTGTGAGTGCAGAAGATAAAGCATCGCTTCTTGATGTGCCTTTGCCTGAAGGTGCCGATGATTTGATTGTGTATGCGCGGCATCTTTGCCATGCCGATCAGATGTTTGCCGATCTCGCACAACAACTACAAGAAGGCGATCGTCCTGGAGGGCTCTGCATCTTCGGTGATCATGTGCCTATTATGTCCAAAGTGTATGCCTTGCTAGGGCTCCCGGAAGGTACGACGGATTATCTGCTCTGGTCTACTGAACCAGCGGATAAGTTTTTGAGGCAGGACGCCGAGGTTGCAGATTTGTCCCTTATGTTTTTAAATCAGATGGGTTTGTTGGCAACTGGTCAGCAGCCAGCGAAAAATCTTCCAGGCGATTTTTGAGATTTTCTGCAAATCGCATCAGTGGCACGCCATCGATCAGGTCGTGATCTGCTCCGAGGTTGAGCTGAAGAATCTCGCGTTCTACGACCTTGTCCATGAGTTTGAGGCGCTTGCCTATTGTGCCTATGGATAAGGTAAGTGTCATCGGCGTAATGGGGATGCACACCGCAGAACCACTTCCATGCATGCCCATTGAGGTGAGGCCGACCGTACCGATCAATTGTTTGAAGAGCTGCGGATCGCGGCGAATGAATATCCAGATGATCTTGCGCAAGAACAAGGGAAGGCTGAAAAATGCGCGATCGAGTGCAGACATGGGACCGGTCGTGCCAATCGCCGTCTCTTGTGCCTGATGTAATTCCTCCCTGATAGCTGTCGCATGCTTACTGGCGGCATGACGAAGGATGAAGGGGACAGGGAGCATGGCGCCATCGATTTCTCGCTCGACCATGACGGCGATATCGATCTCTTCGAACAGAATTGTGCGCTTGCCTCCATCACGATAAGCATGCATGCCCTTGTCTGCATCGATCGCTTGGGCGAAGGCAAAAGCAATGCAAGCCGTCAAAGAGAGGCGACCCGGCTCTTCTGCATTTGCTTGCTCGACTGTCTGCTTAAGAACGGTGACATCCACTTCCAGTAGCAGGTTGATGATGTTCTTGCGCCTTCCTTCTGCCATGACATCGTGAATGAACGCACGATGGCCCGGATACGCAATATGGCGTGCGTATGCCGGCGCTTGTCGTGTCAAAGCGTGCAGTTGTTTCAGTGCGCGCATCCATTGTTTCATCATTCGGATATGTCTCGCTCAGAGACGATCGATTTCTTCGGCAAGAATTTTTATGGTTTCTTCTATCTGGGCTTCGGTATGTTGACTGGAAACGAAGAACCGCAGGCGCGCAGATTTTTCGGGCACGGCCGGATACAGAATAGGTTGAACATTGACGCCACGGCTAAACATGGCAGCAGAAAGACGCGCCGCACGGATCGAGCTGCCGACGATGGCAGGAATGATTGCAAGACCGGTACTGGTACCAATATCGATCCCGGCATTTTTTGCCAATGCCAGAAATTGTCGACCTCGCTCCTGCAATTGAGTGACACGCTGTGGTTCGGCATGCATGGTCTGCAGCGACGCAATTGCTGCTGCGGCCACTGGTGGTGGCATGCCGACGCTGTACAAAAATCCTGGTGCAAGAAATTTGAGATGTTCTATCAGCGCATTTTCTCCAGCGATGTAGCCGCCACAGCCTGACAAGGTTTTGCTCAACGTTCCCATCCAGATGTCAACATCGCTACCTTTGAGGTTGAAATGCTCGCGGATACCGTTCCCTGTTGCGCCCATTACGCCGATCGAGTGCGCTTCATCGACCATGAGAAAAGCTTTGTGACGCTGCTTGATCTCGATGAATGCCGGTAGATTGGGGTAATCACCGTCCATGCTGTAGATGGCTTCGACGACGATCAGCACGCGTTCGAAATGATGTCGTTGCTCGGCAAGTAGCGTATCGAGAGCCTGCCAGTCGTTGTGCGGAAAAGAAAGGCGCTTGGCGCCGGATAGCAGGATGCCTTGTACTACGCTGTTGTGAATCAACTCGTCATGGATCACCAAGTCGCGTGCGCCGAACAGGTGCCCAATGGTGGTGACGTTGGTTGCATGGCCACTGACCATGGCAATCGCATCGTCCACCGCGTACATGCGTGCTATCTCCTGCTCCAGTTCGCGGTGTATGGGGCGTTCGCCAGAGACAAGACGGCTCGCGGAAACAGAGCTACCGTACTTGTCGATAGCGGCCTTTGCGGCTTCTATTGTGGCAGGGTGGCCCGACAGACCAAGATAGTTGTAGCTTGCGTAATTGATGTACTCGCGTCCGCCGATGATGGTGGTTGCGCCTGCCGTTCCCTCATGTAGTTTGAAGAACGGGCTGGCAATCCCCATCCGCGCCGCGCCGTCATTGATGATACGTATCTGCTGGTAGCCCGGGTGTAAATGGAAACGGTAATGTTGTTCCGGAATGGCGGCGCCTGCGTTTGCCATGACTGGCACATCGCCAGGGGTTTCCTGTTCGATGTGGCGCAGCCGGCGTTCGAGCGCCTGCTGGATCAGTTTGTCTTTGATCTGAGCAGTCAGGCCAGGTAGTCCTTTACGTGTCATATTAGTGGATGATCCGGTTGGTGCCGTCAGAGGCGGTAATGTCTTCCACCAGCGCCGCGATTGACTCTTCGGAAATATCCTGTCCATGCTGGGTGGCCAGCTGGCGCATCTGCGCAACCATGTCCGGTTCTTCGATCTGCTCGGCATCTGCTGTTTCGCGCAGTTGCTGGACAATCCGTTCGACCAGTTTGGCAATGGTCGGGCTTTGGCTCAATGCCATGACGGGAAGACGAATGCCGAACCGTGATTCCAGTGCAACGACCAGTTCCACACCCATCAGTGAATCGAGCCCCATGTCATAAATTGACTTTGATGGATCGATCTTGTCAGCGGCCACGCGCAGGATTTCGCCGACCTCGCTTCGAATCATTTCGGTGAGGGTAAGATGGAGCTCATCGTCAGACAGTTCAGCCAGCATGCGCTGAACGTCATCAGCATTGTCTTCTGTGGTGTCGCTATCTTCAGCCTGGGCTGCAATGTCTGAAAACTTGGGACTGGTTGCGCTCGGCAGAAAGCGTGCTAAAGCACTCCAGTCCAGTTCCATCACGCCCAGACCGGAACGTTCGTTGACCATCATGTTTTCCAGCGCGCCCAAAGCGACGGTAGAATTGAGAGCTCCACCGCCCATGCGGCTTTGTAGCGCATCCTTGATTTTTTCGTTTCTGGCCAGGAAACCGACATCGTCGATTGCGCCCCAGCGTACACATGTTGCTGGTAGGCCTTTGCTACGTCGGTACTGCGCGAGCGCTTCCAGGCTGGTGTTGGCGGCAACGTAATTACTTTGACCAGGATTGCCGAACAGAGTCGTTGCCGATGAAAACATGACGAAGAAATCGAGTGGCATTTCTTTTGTCAGATCATGAAGGAACGATGCACCCATAACCTTCGGTGCGAGCACGCTGCGAATCTGCTCGGCATCCATATTGCGGACTAGACCATCGTTGATGACGGTGGCCGCATGCACGATGCCTCGCAGTGGCGGCATGTTTTTTTCGATGTCCTTGAATAATGCTGTGAGCGCACTTTCATCCGTGATGTCGCAGGATATGGCGTGTATCTTGACGCCTTGTTTTTCGAGACGCGCAATACCTTCCAATGCGTCGATCGATGTTGGGCCACTACGGCTAATAAGTACGAGGTTGCGTGCGCCTTTTTCAGCCAGCCATTCGGCAGTTCTCAACCCGAAGCCGCCGAGTCCGCCCGTGACCAGATAAGACGCATTTGGTGCTAGGGCAAGTGCTTTCTTTGCCACTGCCGGCATATGGATATGGCTGATGGCGTTGCGGTAGGTGATGACGATCTTGCCGATCTGACGAGCTTGCTGCATATAGCGGAAGGCGTCCACGATGTCGTCGGCTTCGAAGACATGGTAGGGCAGTGGATGTAGTACGCCTTCGGCAAACAGCCCCATCATTTCTGCGAACAGTCTACGTGTCAGTTGAGGACGTGCCTGCATCAACTGATCGGCATCGATGCCGAAGTAACTGATGTTGTTGCGGAAGGGGCGCAGGCCGATCTTGGTATTTTCATAGAAGTCGCGCTTGCCCAGTTCTAGAAAGCGGCCAAATGGCTTGAGTACTTTGAAATTGCGATTGATCGCTTCGCCCGCCAAGGAGTTGAGTACAACATCTACGCCTTTGCCATCGGTGAGAGCAAGAATCTCGTCGGCGAATGTCAGCGAACGTGAGTCGAATATGTGGTCGACGCCAAGCAACCGCAAGAAATCACGTTTCTCGTCCGAGCCCGCCGTGACATAGATCTCTGCGCCTATCCATTTGGCTAGCTGGATGGCAGCAATGCCGACGCCGCCAGCGGCACCGTGGATCAGGATCTTTTCGCCAGGTTCTACTTGCGCAAGATGACGCAGGGCATAGTAGACGGTAAAGAATGTACTCGGAATCGTTGCAGCAGCTTCAAATGAGATACCAGGCGGGATATGCGAAATCGCGCTGGATTGCGTGATAGCGCGATTTGCGAAGCTGGATGGACCAAAGCCAACTACCTTGTCGCCTGGTGCAAAATCGGTCACATCGGGACCTATGCTACGGACGATGCCTGAGAATTCCAGACCAAGGGTTGGGCCGGCAAATCCGTTTTCGATTGCTTCGTCGGAGAGTAAGCCGAGCGCGTACATGACGTCGCGGAAGTTGAGGCCGGTAGCATGAATGTCGACTTCGATCTCGTCGCCTTTGGGCGCTATGCGCGGATGCGCTTCCCATCGCAGATTGCGCAGTTGCCCTGGCATCTGGAAATTCAGACGGACTGTAGGTGAGTCGATCGCGGTTTTAGCATGCGGCGGCGGTTCGATACGCAGTCTCGGTACATACCGTGCTCCCATCCGGGTGAGAATAACCTCCTGCTCATCGTCGGCCTGAAGTAACTCTCTGTCGAGCGCACTTAAAGCCTCATTTCCTGGTATCGGATCCTGGAGGTCGATCATGCGGATCTGGCAGTTGGCCGCCTCGTTTATGAGGGTACGGCCGAATCCCCAAAGTGCCGCATCTGCAGGTATGGGGGCGCAGGTTGATACAGTTTCATCTCGCAAGGACTCGACCGCGCCTGTTGTGACCAGCCAGCAGGTCGTGTTGGTCTGCGTGGCTTCGCATGCTTGCACGATTGAAGCTGCCAGCGCACAGCGGTCGACTTGACGTGCAACTAGCGACACGGCGGGCGTTGTAGCTTCAGGCTGCGTCAGTCCGGCAAGATGGACGATGCCGTCCAGTTGTCCGTATTGCTGCGTGGTTTCCTGAAGCAGGTTTGTGATGTCCTTCACACTGTTTGCTGAAGACTGGATGACCATATCGCCGCGTTGCTGCAGGGTGCCAGTGAGTCGATTTGACAAATCTGCGGAGCAGTTGTCGCCGCCAGAAAATACAATCCAGCTTCTTGGCACGGCGACTTTCACCTTGCTGTCTTCCGAAGCGACTTCTGCCGATTTTGCCAGAAGAATAAAAGGGCCGGCCAAGGTATCTGGCGAAAATTCGTATGTATCGACATTGGTAAAGTCGAGCTTTTGTAACTGTTGCGACCAGTAGGTGCTGCTGCGTTGGCGCGATATGAACTGGCCGTTGCTGCTTGTATTCCAGTAGCTGCTACCGGCACCGAAAACGAAGTCCATCCAGCGTGATGCGTGCATGCCAATGACGATCAAGTTGCCCTGTGGAGCCAGATTCCTGCGTGCGTATCTGAGCGCCTCTAAAGTACTTTCCTGCGAATCAAAATCAAGTGTGACGACAGCAATATGCGCTTGCGCATCCAGATTCGCATCGAACAGTTGCATTGCCATCTGCGGATAGCGTTCATGCGTATGTGCGGCTTCCTCGATCGTTGTCGCAGACGATGTCGCAAAGATGTAATCGCAGCGATTGAAATCCATCACATTGCAAACGTCCATGGCAAAGACGGGCATACCCTGACTTATCTCAAGCATTGCAAGCCGCTGGCCGGTAGGCAATTGCTGAAGTTGCGTGGCGATGAGGTCCCGTAGCATTGCCCCGGTCTTCTGTCGACCCGCAGCGCCTAATACTTGTCGGGTCAGGGAAACGAGGGAAGTTTCCTTGGGACACAGTGATTCCACTGATGCATTAGCTTCCAGTATTAATGGCAGATGCATGCCGATACGACCAACGGAATGCACTATCTGGAAGTAGTCGGGATAGTCGGCGATCAGGCTATTCCAGATATCCTGGGCGGTCATTTCCTCATCGCTGTTTGCAAGTTGCCAGCCGTCCGAATCTGCCGATAGTATGCCGTCTTCCTCGACACGTGCGATCAACTGCGTAATGAATGGGGCAAGGTGTTGCGAAGTTTGTTTAAGGCTATTGATCGAAGCTTTAGACAGGCGCGATCCGTCTTCCGAAAGTTGACGCAAGGCTTGAATCGTGAACTGGCTGCACAGGCTGTCAAGCAGAGGATCGACCTCTTCGCAGTAGCGGCGATGCGTTCCTTTTAGGGTCGCGCGTCGCGCAAGTTCTTCTACCGCTGTTTGCACAGCGGTGAATGGAATAGCTGTTGTTTGATTGTTGCTCGAAGGATGTGGCTTTGGTACGCCGTGATAATCAAGAAAGCGTAGATGGTCGGCAGCATTTTTGCCGAGACGTACGCTGCGGAACCGTGCTTCGGAGATGGCTGCGATAACATTGCCTTGTTCGTCAAACAAGGTGAATTCGCCAGTCAGAGAATGCGTGCTCCGGTTGAGCAGGGTTGCTTTTGCGTAAGCAGGAATGCCCACGTCGCTGCGCAGCATGATGCGACCCATCTTGGTGGGAACGAACGTAAAGCCGTTGTGCAGACCGACATCCTCTTTCAATAATTGAATAATTAGTTGGAACGTGCAATCGAGTAGGGCCGGGTGCAGGTATCCCTGTGCTAGTTCGTCTTTGATGACTTCAGGAACCGTGAATGCGGCGAATGCGGTGTCCTGTTGTATCCAGCCATGTGAGATACATTGAAACGCTGGTCCGTAATCGAGATTGGCTGCGCGGGTAAGGAGCGCATGACTTTCGCCCGAAAAATCCGGAGCGCGTGTCGGGATTTCAGGCATGGACTTATTCAAACGAATGTCTGTGGGCTCCTGAAGGACACGTGCGGTGGCGTGCAATGCGAAAGGTTCATCGCTGGCATAAGGGCGGCTCTTGATCGTGATGCTGCCATCTTTTGCATCGATCACAGTGCGTGTCAGTGCCGAATGATCTTTACTAAGAATGAGTGGTGCACGAATTTCCAGCTCTTCGATTTCGATGAGACCTTTTCCATGCAACGCTACACTGGCCGCCAGCGCGAGTTCAGCGAAACCCGAACCAGGGAATACAATCGAGTCGCCGACCACATGGTCAGCGAGCATTGGATTGCGCTTAGTGTCGATTTGGTTTTCCCAAGTCAAATCATGCTGATTCAACGGATAGCCAAGTAAAGAATGTTGTTTATGACGCGTGAGCAGGCCGACTGACTCGGATGTGATCGAATGCCAGTGGCGCTCGCGTTGCCAAGGATAATTCGGCAAAGCGATGAATTTTCCCGGTGTCGAGAAGGTGCGCTTCCAATCGAGATTTACACCGGCAATGATTGCCTGGCCAATCGACGACCATATGCGTTTTGCCGAATCGTCGCCACGGACAGCGGTTGTAATGACCTGGCCTTCAACTTCGGCCTCCTTGAGGCAGTCGTTGACGTATGTCCGAAGAATCGAATGCGGACCAATTTCGACAAATATATTGATCCCTTGCTCGATGATGCTCTGTATTGCCCGTTCGAATAGTACCGGTTGCCGGATGTTATGCCACCAGTACTCTGTTCCCAACTCTTTCCCGGAAAGACGCTTACCGGTGACGGTTGAGTAGTAAGGCACAATGGTTTCTTGTGGCTGCAGGTGTGCCAGCGCCGTGATAACACCGGATTCGATGCTGTCCATTGAGGAACTGTGAAACGCGTAATCAAGATCGAGTCGCTTGTGGGGAATGCTTTGGGCAGCGAGTTGGACTTCCAGCTTTGCCAAGGATGCTGGCCTGCCAGCGATCGTGATGCCGCGTGGGCCGTTGACACCTGCTATGGCGATTTCCGAGGTGAGTCCCAATTCGGCTAGCATCGCTATGCCGGCTTCGTTAGGCAGGCCGACAGCTGTCATTTCGCCGCCGCCCTTAGTAGTGCCTTGCAATTGGCTGCGATGGTAAATAACGCTGACGGCGTCTTGTAGCGATAGTGCGCCCGAAGCCCAGGCTGCAGCGACTTCGCCCACGCTGTGGCCGGCGACCGCAGCGGGCATCAAACCACGATGCCGCAGCATCTGTGTGATGCCAACCTGCAACGCAAACAGAGCGGGTTGTGCGAACTCAGTCAGGCCGTAGCGCGGCTCGCCATTCATTCCATTAAGTTCGTCGATCAGGGAGTAATCGGCATGCTGGCGGAACAGCATATCGACTTCTACGACAGCTTGTTTGAAAATCGGCTCTTCCGACATCAGCCGCTTGCCCATTCCCTCCCATTGGGCGCCATTGCCAGAATAGATGAAGGCAGGTCCCTTGGCGGCAGCCACCGCGGTGCCAATTTCAATCGTGTTTTCCGTTTCTTCGATGTCGTGCGCAAAGTCGGAAAGCGCATTGGCAGCTTCTTCTGTTGTCTGCGCGTAGAGCACGGCTCGATGAGTATGTAAATCTCTTCTGAAAATTGCGTTGTAAGCAATGTCATAAAGCGCGTGCTTTGCAGTCCCGCGAAGCATTTCGGCCAGTGCGTTGGCAGCATCTTTCAACGCGACATGATCTTTGCCGGAGATGACAATGGGTAACGTACTCACGGTCGCCAGTGCAGTAGGCTTGGGCTGTTCGTGACTCTCTAAAATGATGTGAGCATTGGCGCCGCCGAAGCCGAAAGAATTGACGCCGACAATCAGTTTTCCGTCTTGTTTGAGCTGATGGTTTTCAGTGACGACTTTGATATTCAGGTCGTCGAAAGGAATATTCGGATTGAGGTTTTTGATACCGATGGTTGCCGGGACTGTGCGTTTTTGCAGGCATTGAATTGCTTTTACAAGTCCGGCGACACCGGAGGCAGCCTCAAGATGGCCCATATTGCTTTTAACCGACCCAATCAGCAGCGGATTGTCCTTGCTTCTGTGTTTGCCGAGCGCATTGCCGATAGCGTTTGTTTCGATTGGGTCACCGACGGCCGTTCCGGTGCCATGCGCTTCCAGATAGTCAATTTGTTCTGGCCTAATGCCAGCCTGTTTGTAGGCTTGCTCGAGCAGGGACGCTTGCACCTGCGAACTTGGGACGGTAATGCCGGATTTGCGTCCGTCCGTATTGACCACTGAATTCGCCACGACGGCGAGAATTGGATTGCCATCTGCAACGGCTTGGTCGTAATCCTTGAGGAAAAAGATGCCGCCGCCTTCGGAGCGTACATATCCGTCGCCATCGGCGTCGAATACATTGCAGCGTCCTTTGCGGGACAGCATGGAGGCTTTGGAAAACACGATAAAGCCATACGGATGCAAGTGCAGGCTGACGCCACCGGTAATGGCTTGTGTGGTTTCTCCTGAAAGGATGGAGCGACATGCCTGATGAAACGCTACCATTGATGAGGAGCATGCTGTGTCGATTGCCATGCTTGGGCCACGCAGATCTAATACATAAGAAATCCGATTTGCCGCAATGCTGGCGGTATTGCCTGTAGCAACGGAAGAATCGACTGCGGCCAGATCATCTGCCAATCGATAAGAGTAATCTGCGCTTGCGATGCCGATAAAGACGCCGCAGGGGCTGCCTTTGATCGTCGACGGCTTGATGCCCGAATTTTCCAGCGCTTCCCAGCTCATTTCGAGCAGCATCCGCTGTTGCGGATCCATCATCGACGCTTCACGTGGGGAAATCCCAAAAAAGCCGGCATCGAACATTGAGATGTCGCCTATGGAGCCAGCCGCATTGGTGTACCCAGTCCCCGGATTTCCTTTGTTGGGATGACGGAAGGCTTCTTGTGACCAGCGTTGTGGCTCGACCTCCGTAACAAGATCTTTTCCTTGTAAAAGATCTTGCCAGTAATCTTGTTTATTGGTCCCGGGAAATCTGAAGGAGAAGCCGGTAACTGCGACACGTTTATTATTCATACAACGCCGATTCTTAAAAATTAATGGTGCCCGGCATTGCTAAAGCAAGTCTTGTACCGCGACAATTTTGCGGCATGGTAACTCTTTTTTGTAAAAAAATACCTGCCTCTCATAGAGGGAAATGGTTATATAAGATGCATTTATTAAAGGCAATCCCATAAATAGGGTATATCGTTGCGTAACAAAACGTTACGCCTCACGGGAACGAAACCTACGGTTTTTTGTGATTCCTGCTACAATATTTAGCTAATTTTTAGGTTTTTTATCAGCATTTATTATTTTTGGATCTGAATATGATTGCCACGCGAACTCGTATTTCTGTGCAGTAATTTAAGCTGAGACCGTTTTAAGAATTGATTACGCGGCCAGTCCGCGTTTTTTTTTGCCTTCCCTGATTTGAGTAGCGGTTTAAATGTTCCGCTGACGGAGAGTTTTTGCATGATTACAGTCACACTTCCCGATGGTTCGCAACGCCAGTTCGATTCTGCTGTAACGGTTGCGCAAGTCGCCGCTAATATCGGCACCGGCCTTGCCAAGGCTGCGCTCGCCGGCAAGGTTGACGGCAATGTTGTCGATACCTCGTTCCTGATCGAAAAAGACAGTGAGTTTGCGATCATTACCGACAAGGATCCAGAGGGCGTTGATGTGATCCGCCACTCGACCGCGCACTTGCTGGCGTATGCGGTTAAAGAATTATTTCCTGATGCGCAGGTGACGATCGGGCCGACTATCGAGAACGGCTTTTACTACGACTTTTCATACAAACGTCCATTTACCCCGGATGATCTGAAAGCCATCGAGAAGAAAATGCTCGAGCTGGCGAAGAAAGACGAGCCGGTGACGCGCAAGGTATTGCCGCGTGATGAGGCGGTTGCCTATTTCAAATCGATCGGCGAAGCCTACAAGGCGGAAATTATTGCGTCGATTCCGGCAAATGAAGATGTCTCGCTCTACAGCGAAGGCAATTTCACCGATTTGTGCCGCGGGCCGCATGTGCCCTCGACCGGTAAGCTGCGCGTCTTCAAGCTAATGAAGCTCGCCGGCGCGTACTGGCGTGGTGACTCCAAGAATGAAATGCTGCAGCGTATCTACGGTACGGCATGGGCGAAAAAGGAAGACCAAGAGCAATATCTGCACATGCTGGAAGAGGCCGAAAAGCGCGACCACCGCAAGCTCGGCAAGCAGCTCGATTTCTTCCATTTCCAAGATGAAGCGCCGGGCCTGATTTTTTGGCATCCGAAAGGCTGGACGATCTGGCAACAGGTCGAGCAGTACATGCGTCATACCTATCAGATCAATGATTATCAGGAAGTGAAAGCGCCGCAGATTCTGGACGCCAGCCTGTGGGGCAAGACCGGTCACTGGGAAAACTATCGCGAAAACATGTTCGTGACGGAATCCGAGAATCGTTCCTACGCGCTCAAGCCGATGAACTGCCCGGGTCATGTGCAAATTTTTAATTCCGACATGCGCAGCTACCGCGATCTGCCATTGCGCTACGGTGAATTCGGTCAGTGCCACCGCAACGAGCCGTCCGGTGCCTTGCACGGCACCATGCGCGTGCGCGGCTTTACACAGGATGATGGCCATATTTTCTGCACGGAAGAACAGATTCAGTCCGAAGTGATGGCCTTCCATCCGCAGGCGATGAAGGTGTATGAGGATTTCCGCTTCAGCAATATCGATGTCAAGATTGCACTGCGCCCGGATAACCGCATTGGTACGGATGAAGTATGGGATAAGGCGGAAGACGCCTTACGTACAGCCTTACGTTCATGTGGCGTGACCTGGACTGAATTGCCGGGAGAGGGCGCATTTTATGGTCCTAAGATCGAATATCACCTGAAAGACAGCCTGGGTCGTCCTTGGCAGGTCGGCACAATGCAGGTCGACTTCTTCATGCCGCAACGTCTGGGTGCTGAATATGTCGATGTTGACAACACACGCAAGGTGCCAGTCATGCTGCATCGCGCGATCGTCGGTTCGCTTGAGCGCTTTATCGGCATTTTGATCGAAAACCATGCGGGAGCGATGCCGTTGTGGCTGGCGCCGGTGCAGGTTTCGGTGCTGAATATCTCGGACGCTCAGGCCGATTACGCCCGGGATGTTGCACAAAACCTGAAAAAACAAGGGTTTAGGGTACAGCTGGATTTGCGCAACGAGAAGATTACCTATAAAATACGCGAGCATTCAGTTCAGAAGTTGCCGTATATCCTTGTGATTGGCGACAAGGAGCGGGATGCGGGTACAGTGGCCGTGCGAGCGCGAGGGAATGTCGATCTGGGCGTGATGTCCATCGACGATTTGGTAAAACGCCTCAAAGATGAGGTCGAAACCAAAGCCTGAGGGGTAAAACCCATTGCGCAGGAGCACGGCTTAATTATTTGATTTTTAAAGGAAATTACGATAGCTACTGACAAGTCTCATCGAATCAACGGTGAAATTACAGCGCCTGAATTGCGTTTGAGCGGTGTCGAGAACGAACCGCTTGGTATTGTGAGTTTGGCTGAGGCTCTCCGCCTGTCGGAAGAAGCCAATGTCGATCTGGTGGAAATCGCGCCAACCGCGCAACCGCCAGTTGCTCGCCTGATGGATTACGGCAAGTTCAAATACCAGGAACAGAAAAAGGCGCACGAAGCCAAGCTCAAGCAGAAGATCATTCTGGTGAAGGAAGTCAAATTCCGGCCTGGTACCGATGATGGTGATTACAACATCAAGCTGCGTAACCTGACCAAGTTTTTGGAAGATGGTGACAAGACCAAGATCACGCTGCGTTTCCGCGGTCGTGAGATGGCCCACCAAGACATCGGCATGCGTATGCTGGAACGTCTGAAAGCCGATCTGGAACCCTATGGTCAGGTCGAGCAGTTTCCAAAGATGGAAGGACGTCAGATGATCATGATCATCGGTCCGAAGAAGAAAAAATAAGATTCGTACGGATTGCCGGTAACGGCATTCAGTGCAAATAGCGGTGAACTCGATTTCACTGCATAACAAGTGAGAGTAGGCATCCAAGTGCAACGAAATTGTTGCCACCTGCAATCATACAAAATGGAGCTGTCCGAACAAGGACAGATGAGTGTCATGCCTAAAATGAAAACGAAAAGCAGCGCCAAAAAGCGCTTTCGTGTCCGTCCAGGTGGTACCGTCAAACGCGGTCAAGCTTTCAAACGTCACATCCTGACCAAGAAAACCACCAAAAACAAACGTCAATTGCGCGGTGCTGTCGGTGTCCATGACACCAACATGAATTCCGTTCGCGCAATGATGCCGACAGCTTAACCTCACATCCTAAGGAGCAATCATGCCTAGAGTTAAACGTGGGGTTACCGCACGGGCCCGTCATAAAAAAGTTCTCGACCAAGCCAAAGGCTACCGTGGTCGTCGCAGCAAGGTTTACCGTATTGCCAAGCAAGCAGTCATGCGCGCTGGTCAATATGCATACCGCGATCGCCGCAACAAGAAACGTGTTTTCCGCGCTCTGTGGATCACCCGTATCAATGCAGCATCGCGTGAGCATGGCCTGACCTACAGCGTGTTCATGAACGGCCTGAAACGCGCATCCATCGAGCTGGACCGTAAGGTTCTGGCAGACATGGCTGTGATGGACAAGCCAGCATTTGCTGCAATCGTCAATCAGGTAAAAGCAAACATCGCTGCTTAAGTGTTGTGAGCGCATGCGTCGTCTTCGGACGACGCAGCAATATCGCGGGGCAGGGTTCATACCTATGCCCCGTTTTATTTTTTAGCTCCTTGTTTGCATTTCTTTTTGCATTCCTTTTCGGCTTCTATTCACAAGGCGAAAACAAACCGCATGAATCTTCTAGATCAACTCGTTACGCAAGCCCAGACTGATTTCACCGCTGCACCTGATGCGGCTGCTCTGGAAAATGCGAAAGCAAAATATCTCGGCAAGACCGGACAGATCACCGAGCAAATGAAGAGCCTCGGCAAGCTGGCCCCGGAAGAACGCAAGACCCAGGGCGCTGTTATCAATGCCGCCAAGGAAAAAATCGAACAGGCGCTGACTGCGCGTCGCGATGCGCTCTCGAACGCGCAGATGGAAGCGCGACTGAACGCAGAGGCAATCGACATCACCTTACCTGGCCGTGGTCGTGGCACTGGCGGTATTCATCCTGTGATGCGCACCTGGCAGCGCGTCGAGGAAATTTTCGGCTCGATCGGTTTCGATGTGGCCGACGGCCCCGAGATCGAAAACGACTGGACCAATTTCACCGCATTGAACAGCCCGGAAAATCATCCAGCGCGCTCGATGCAGGACACCTTCTACATTGAAGGCAACGACACGCTAGGCAAACCGTTGCTTCTGCGTACGCATACCAGCCCGATGCAGGTGCGTTATGCACGCATGAACAAGCCGCCGATCCGTGTGATCGCGCCCGGCCGTACCTACCGCGTTGACAGCGATGCGACGCACTCGCCAATGTTCCATCAGGTCGAAGGCTTGTGGATTGACGAGAACGTCAGCTTTGCCGACCTCAAGGGCGTTTACCTCAACTTCGTCAAGGCCTTCTTCGAGACCGACGATCTGCAGGTACGTTTCCGCCCATCTTATTTTCCGTTCACCGAACCGTCGGCAGAGATTGATATCGCCTTCGGCAGCGGTCCGCTCAAAGGTCGCTGGCTTGAAGTGTCGGGTGCCGGTCAGGTGCATCCAACCGTGCTGCGCAACATGGGTTTCGATCCTGAGCAGTTCATCGGCTTTGCATTCGGCTCGGGACTCGAGCGTTTGACGATGCTGCGTTACGGCATCAACGATCTTCGCCTGTTCTATGAAGGCGATCTGCGGTTCCTGAAACAGTTCAACTAGACAGCGGTACGCGTTGCGATGCGTAGTCGTCGCACATGAGCGCTGCCGTTCCCTTTTTGTATTTGTGATGTTTGTGGCAAAAGGTTTTTAAATCATGCAATTTTCCGAAAGCTGGCTGCGTACGATGGTCGATCCGAACATGACGTCGGACGAATTGGCGCACATGTTGACGATGTCGGGTCTCGAGGTAGAAGAAGTCGAACCGGTCGCACCTCCGTTTTCCAGCGTGGTCGTCGCTGAAGTACGCGAGATCGCCAAGCATCCGGATGCGGATCGCCTGAATGTGTGTCAGGTCGATGCCGGTACCGGCACCTTGCTCAATATCGTGTGTGGCGCGCCCAACGTTCGCGTTGGCATGAAGGTCGCATGTGCATTGGTAGGCGCTGTATTGCCGCCGGGTGAGGACGGCAAGCCGTTCAACATCAAGCTCGGCAAATTGCGTGGTGTCGAATCGCAGGGCATGCTGTGCTCGGCCAAAGAATTGAAGCTGTCGGACGAGCAGGGCGGTTTGCTGGATCTGCCGGCCGATGCACCAGTGGGACGGAATTTCCGTGACTACTACCAGCTCAATGATCTGAAGTTCACGATCAAGCTCACACCAAACAAGGCAGATTGTCTGTCGGTACTGGGTGTCGCGCGTGAAGTGTCGGCATTGACTGGCTCGGCACTGAAGGTGCCGACGTATCAATCGGTTGCTGCAACGATTACCGACGTGCTGCCGGTCCGCATTGACGCGCCTGATCTGTGTGGTCGTTTTGCCGGTCGTATCATTCGTGGTCTGAACGCCAAGGCGCAGACGCCTGACTGGATGAAGCAGCGCCTTGAGCGCAGCGGTCAACGTCCGATTTCGGCACTGGTTGATATTTCGAACTACGTGATGCTTGAACTTGGGCAACCGACGCACGTGTTCGATCTGGCCAAGATCAGTGGCGGATTGACCGTACGCTGGGGCAAACAAGGCGAATCGCTGAAACTCCTCAACGGCAATACTGTTGCAATTGATGAGTGGATCGGCGTCATTGCCGACGACAAGGAAATCGAATCGCTGGCCGGCATCATGGGCGGCGATGCGTCTGCGGTGTCGCTCGATGATACGCAGGACATTTATCTGGAAGCCGCGTTCTGGCATCCGAATGCAATCCAGGGACGTGCGCGCCGTTTCAATTTTTCGACCGATGCAGCCCATCGTTTCGAACGCGGTGTGGACTTTGCCGCAACGGTTGATCGCATCGAACGCATCACGGCTCTGATCGTGGAAATCTGCGGTCAGACCGGTAAAACCGCTGTCGGTCCGATCGACGATCACATCGTCAATCAACCCGCACGCGCCGCTGTCACTGTACGTACTGCACGTGCGGCCAAGGTCATCGGCGTGGCACTGGATGATGCGCAGATTGCCGATATCTTCCAGCGTCTCGGTCTCGCATTTACGCAGGGTGAAGGGTCGTTCTCCGTGACGCCGCCATCTTACCGTTTCGATATCGAGATTGAAGAAGACCTGATCGAAGAGATCGCCCGCGTCTACGGCTTCGAAAACATTCCTGCGTTGCCGCCGATCGCGGCCAATGCCATGCGCATCGCACCGGAAAATACCCGTTCATTGTTTACGATTCGCCGTCAGTTGGCTGATGCCGACTATCAGGAAGTCGTGAACTACAGCTTTGTCGAACAGGCGTGGGAAGCGGATTTTGCTGCGAATACCAATCCGATTCGTCTGCTCAACCCAATTGCCAGCCAAATGAGCGTCATGCGCTCGTCCATGGTCGGCAATCTGATTGCCAACGTGCGTTACAACCTGAACCGCAAGGTCAGCCGTATTCGCCTGTTCGAGATTGGAGCGGTCTATCTGCGTAATACCATCAAGGAAGATGGTCCATTGTCAGTAGCGGGTTTTGAGCAGCCCAAGCATGTGGCTGCCATCGCTTATGGCCCAATCGCGGAAGAGCAGTGGGGCCAGGCCACGCGTAATGTCGATTATTTTGACGTCAAAGCGGATCTGGAAGCCTTGCTGGCGCCAAAGAAACCAACCTTTGTCAAATGCGATCACCCTGCATTGCATCCTGGACGCTCGGCGTTCGTGGTGCTGGACGGCAAGCAGATCGGCGTGATTGGCGAGCTGCATCCACGCTGGCAGCAAAAATATGACCTGCCACAAGCACCGGTTTTGTTTGAAGTCGAAGCAGAAGCGTTGCAGGCAGTCGGTCTGCCGATGTACAAGGAAATTTCCAAGTTTCCAGCGGTGACGCGTGATCTTGCATTGGTCGTCAAACAGCAGGTCGGCATGCAGGAATTGCTTGACGTATTCGATGCCGAGAAAGCCGCTAACCCGGCATGCAAGATTTTGCAAGTCGTTGTTTTGTTTGATGAATATCGCGGCAAAGGTCTGGAATCGGATGAAAAAAGCCTTGCTTTCCGCTTCACCTTGCAAGATACTCAAACGACCCTGCAGGACGATCTGGTCGATGCAGCGATGAATGCTTTTGTCGCTGCAGCGGGCAAGCATCACGGCGCCAAACTGCGCGCATGACCTGGCAGAGATAAAACAAAACATGAATGACGTGAATTCAGCAGAACTTCAATCCGTACTGACTGCCGACCTGAACCGGGCCATGCTCGAGTCTCAGGTGCGTTCGCAGGCAGAAAAGGATTTGCCGACCTTGACCAAGGCCGAGCTGGCTGAACTGCTGTTCGAGCAGGTCGGTCTCAACAAGCGCGAAGCCAAAGACATGGTCGAAACTTTTTTCGACGAGATTCGTGACGCGCTTGAACGCGGTGAATCGGTCAAGTTGTCGGGGTTCGGCAATTTCCAGTTGCGTGACAAACCACAGCGTCCGGGTCGCAATCCTAAAACCGGTGAAGAAATTCCAATCACGGCACGTCGTGTAGTGACTTTTCACGCCAGCCAAAAGCTCAAGGGCATGGTTGAAAATACGAATCAACTGTCTGTTGAGCAGACCGCAGCCTGATAGATGACCGAACGTCTCAACAAACCAGAATTGGTTGCTCTGCCACCGATTCCTGCCAAACGCTATTTCACCATCGGTGAAGTCAGTGATCTGTGTGGCGTCAAGCCGCACGTCTTGCGCTATTGGGAGCAGGAGTTTACGCAGCTCAAGCCCGTCAAACGACGCGGCAACCGTCGCTACTATCAACATCATGAAGTGCTGCTGATTCGTCGTATTCGCGAACTATTGTACGAACAGGGCTTTACGATCAGTGGCGCACGCAACAAGCTGGATACGCGCATTCTGGACGCTGCTGATGAGTCGACCAGTCAGGAAGAGTCGCAGGCGCAAAGTGCACAACTGACGGCGATTCGTGTTGAGCTGCAGAGTATTCTTGATCTTCTGAAATAGCGCCGGACAACCAGACGCAAATAGCGATCAAAAGAAAAAAGGCTACATCCGATATGGATGTAGCCTTTTGAATTTTTGGTCGGGACGGTGTGATTCGAACACACGACCCCTTGCACCCCATGCAAGTACGCTACCAGGCTGCGCTACGCCCCGACGAGCCGAGGATTATAGCAGAGCAGTATTCATTTTTGCCATGACTTGCAGTCAACAGCGCGCTACATCAGGTACGGCGTTTTTCATGTAGTCTGCGTCAGTCACATTGCGCATTCTGAGCGGATAAATCAATTCCTTAAGGTGCTCTCACACGGCAAAAGGATGCGCTGTCATGCGTTATCATGTCGAACATGATTGGTTTATTTTGATGATGGAGATAACAAATGGCACATGACGATACGCGCGTGAAGAATAAGTCACACTACGAAACCTATAAAGGCTGGGACGTTTCTGTACAGGTTGCGGCACATCTTTCTGCCGCCGAGATCGATAAGGCATTTGCAGAATACATGCCACGCGTTTTTGTGACTGAGTATCACGGTGGTCGTGATTTCACCAGCAAGGAAGTCATTGATGGCAAGTCGTATCCAACACAGGAACAATGTATTGAGCGCGGTATCGTTGCTGCACGCGAATACATTGATCGCAAGACGGCAAAAGCAGCCTGATTTCCTGTTCGCTTAAAAACAAAAAGCCCCTATCAGGGGCTTTTTGTTTGATAAGTCACAGCGTGTTATGACTTTTTGTTCATCTCATTGGCGTTGTCGCGCAGTTTGTCGGCGACCGCAAATTCCGATTGGGAGTCGACACTCATTTTGTCACTGCTCTGGCGGTCACTCTGTTTTTTGTTTTGGCTGGCTTGCGGAGCATCTTGTTTCGACGATTTATTCTGTTTGGACTCTCGAGTAGACATGTGTGACTCCTGTTGATTGTTGATCATGCATTCATGCTAATGACTTGCATTGACGGCGCGTATCGGACAAGGAGACTTATCGACGTCGGAAAAGCGGTCATCTTCACTTCGTCATGTCGCTGCAATTGCGCGCACACTAAAAAAGTGTAGAGGAAACATGGACTTGGATGAGTCTTGCACGCCTTATCCACAGGATGATCCACAGTTTCTCGGGATAACTTTTTATCCGATTGCCGGGCTCGTGCTGGGTGGAAAGCTTGATGATGCCATTCCAGAAATTGGCGTGCTTGTCCTACAGTGAATCAATCGGCTTGCTGACTTTGTCTTTTGTGTCGCTTCGTTATAGTGGATCGCTGAAGGGCTTTCTTTAAACATTGCACAAAGGAGTGAATCATGAGCAAGGAAAACGATAAACTGGTGCCTGCGCAACCGGCCAAGCCGACGACGCCTGGACATGACAAGGATCCACGCTGGATTGCTGGCGACAACATCAGTAAAGACAACGAAGAGAAACTGGACAAGGATGAACTGGACGACAAGAACAAGAAAATCGGCGGCTGATTTGATCAGCATAGTCGGATTGGCTCAAGGCGCGGTTGTATGACGACCGCGCTTTTTCAATTTGAGGAGGATGGTCGGTATGCGTTACGACGGATTCCAATGATTGTGCGTTTCAATCTCGATGCCATTGGTATTCGCTTCGATTTTCCCGGGTGGGCGGCCCTAAGTCGTGAAGAGCGGCAAGAGCTCGTTGATATGCCTTGCGACTCGGACGAACAAAAGGCGCTGTATCGTCAACGCTTGATCGAAATGCTGAAGCCGCATGCAGACAAATCTGATCTTGGGCTTGAGAATATTGCAGTTGAGCCCGAGCCTTTATGGCGTTCGCCTACTGTGCCCGCCGATGTGGTGGATACCTTATCGGAAATGGATTTGACGATTCCAACGGACTTGCATTGGCAAGAGCTGAATGACCTGCAACGGTTTGTGCTGATCAAGCTGACCCGTCGAGGTCACAAGAATGCCAATCTGCCTGCCGCGCTAGAGGAGTTTGGGTTGACCGAAGATGGCATTGCCTGAATACGTTAAATCAAAAATGAGGACTTCCTGTTTTCCTACAAGGGAATCAGGCATTAGCCGATAGATGTGTGTGTGTTGCCTCGGTAGAATGCATCACATCATCACCGGAGCCGGCGGTTCGAAAATATACCGGCACCAATTCCCTAGTATCTTCAAGCAAACTCTCCCAGTTCAAGCAAACTCTCCCAGTTGAACGGCGCAACGCCCGTTCAACCTTCGCAAGAATCCCCTACAATCGTCATACTTGTTGCTTAATGCCTGGTTGCATTTGAGCGATCACTTTTTGCGATTGGATCTCCACGACATGCCTCTTCATATTAGTGCCGCTTTTGATGGTGGTTCCATCGATGTTGTTCGCGCGGATGAACCGCACGCCATCGAATTAAAGTTACGCAAGGATAGCCACGCCGATATCGCGCAATGGTTCTATTTCCGTTTGCATGGCGTACGCGGTCAACGTTGTGCGTTGCGTTTTCTCAATGCAGGCGAGTCGACTTATCCAGACGGATGGCAAGGTTATCAAGCCGTCGCAAGTTACGATCGTGAAAACTGGTTTCGTGTGCCGACCACGTTTGATGGCAAGGTCATGACGATTGCGCATACGCCGCAGCATGACAGTATTTACTACGCTTACTTCGAGCCTTATTCGTGGGAGCGGCATTTGTCATTGCTGGCTCGTGCTCAGATGTCGCAAGGCGTTCATGTAGAACGTCTGGGTAGTACAGTCGATGGGCGTGATCTGGATACGATCGTCATCGGTGATCCTGCTGCAGGTAAAAAGATATGGATCATCGCTCGCCAGCATCCGGGCGAAACGATGGCCGAGTGGTTTGTCGAAGGAATGGTCGAGGCTTTACTGGATCAGCAGAACGAGACGGCGCAGCAGGCATTGGCACGTGCGGTCTTTTACATCGTCCCCAACATGAACCCGGATGGCGGCATTCGCGGTAATCTGCGCACCAACGCAGCGGGTGCCAACCTCAACCGTGAGTGGATGACGCCATCGCTGGAAATCAGTCCCGAAGTTTTCCATGTCAAACAGCGACTTCATGAAACGGGTTGTGATCTGTTCCTCGATATTCATGGCGATGAAGGCTTGCCGTATGTGTTTGTTGCCGGTAGCGAAATGGAAGGTTTTACCGAACAGCAGAAGCAGGAACAAGCGATCTTTATCGAGCGATTGCAGCAAGCAAGCGAAGACTTCCAGACAAAGTTTGGCTATCCATCGGGTAAGTACCGTGCCGATATGCTCAAGCTGGCATCCAAGTACATCGGCCATACATTCAAATGTGTGTCGCTAACGCTGGAGATGCCGTTCAAGGACAATGCGCGTACACCTGACGCCAAAGTCGGGTGGAATGGCGCTCGTAGCGCGCAACTTGGTCGTGACATGCTCAAGCCGATTCTGGACAACCTCAAACGGAGCGCACGATGAGCATGGAGATCGAGCGCAAGTTTTTGGTCAATGGCGATGCGTGGAAGGCGCTGGGTACCGCAACCTCGATACGCCAGGGTTATCTGTCTTCGCATCCTGATCGCGTCGTACGGGTGCGGATTGAAGGCGAGGTCGGTACCTTGACCATCAAGGGCAAGACGCAGGGCATCAGCCGCGGCGAATGGGAATATGAGATTCCTCTACCAGAAGCGGATGCCTTGCTCAGCAATCTCTGTGAACGTCCGTTGATTGAAAAGACGCGCATGCGCATTTTGCATGCCGGTATGGTTTGGGAAGTCGATGCGTTTTACGGCGACAACCAAGGGCTTGTGATTGCAGAAATTGAACTGGAGAGCGAAGCGCAAACCTTCGACAAGCCGGAATGGATCGCCGCGGAGGTATCCGATGATCCGCGCTATTACAACGCCAATCTGCTCAAGCACCCATTTAATCAATGGGGTGCCTGAGGAAGAGGTTGTTTAAAGTCGTTTAGTGCAGGTGTTCGGTCGTGGTTGCCGCTTCCGGCATTTCTGCATGGACCAGCTCTGCTTCAGGATCAGGGAAGAGCGGGGCACCACAGTCGTCGCAAAACTCCATGGCAAACTGTTCGGTATGGCGCTTGATGCGGATGATGCCGCATTCTTCCAGCAGCGCATGGATTTCTTCTATCGGCGATTTACGTGGTGCTTCACCTTCTTCCATCGCTTCGGAACGATAAGGTGACTCATCGCCTTCTTCATCGCCATAGAGCGGCCAGATCACACCATATAAAACCTCAGACTGCGTGACCGGTGCAAAGCCGATCCGATATTCATCTACCCGGCCATCTTCATTCGATTCTTCAGCAAAGCCACCGACAATGGCTTGCAGAGCGGCAGGCTCGACGTCCAGCGTGTGCGTCAGATAATGTACGGCAGCACGAATGGATGCAGGACGAATCTGCTTGTCGCCCTCGCGACATGCCACAAAATAGGCTTCCGGCAGCAACAGCTCGATACCGCAGCCTGGCAACAGGCGCGCAATATTGGGCATGGCCTGGGTATTCCAATTCGCCAGTGCGGCATCGCGATCAGCCAGGTCGGCCGTGACTTGCCAGCAGAACATCGGCTCGCCACTTTTAACAGTAACGGCAGCCAGCAAATAGCGTGTATCGGCCAGGAAAGGCGCTGTTTCAGCTGGCTGCGCGGTTGTCTTGATCAGCGTGTGATTGAGCGCAGCCTGTGCCATTTGCTGCGTCAGCACAAAGATGTCGCTATGCGTGCGGGGCAACTGATCGATCGAAAAGAGCATGGGCGCCATGGCCAGTTGCGCGTTGGCGGACAGGATATGCGCATGCAGGTGTGCAGAAAGCGTCGTGACCATCTCGGCGGGAATGCTGCCGGAGGCAATCGCAAAGCGGGTCCAAGCCAGGATCGGCACCGCAATCAGCAAGGCATCATGCTGAACGCCATCTTTCTCGATCATGCAGGATTCACTGGCCGCTTCTGCTGCTTCGGTCAAGGCGTCGTAGGCAAGTGGTGTCTGCTTGAACAAATGATCCAGCGCTGCATCGATGGTCTCCTGATGGCGCGTACGGAGCAGCTTGTGCAGCAGCGTCTCCATCTGCTTTTCCCATTGACGCTCTTCAACGCGGCTGGATGCCTGGATGATGGCTTGGGCAAGCATGGTCAAACGTTGACCGTCGGCCGATAGCTTGCGTGGGGAATTTTTGAGAGGGCGACGCATGGAGACCGTAAGAGCATTGTAAGGATGTCTATTGTAGTGGAAGTGTGAGGTGATCACCGGCAAGTAGGGAGAATAAAAACGGACAATAAATACGCAAAGTAAATACGGATAATCAAAGACGAAAATGGGCAATAAAAAAGCCGCATGCGACGCATGCGGCTTTGGACTATTGGCGGGCCGATCAGGCTGCGAGCAACTGGCGCAGCACAAACGGCAGGATGCCACCATGTTTGTAGTAGTCGACTTCGATCGGGGTATCGATACGCAGCAGTACGGTGACTTCCTGTGTGCTGCCATCCGCGCGATGAATCACCAAGGTCAGTTCCTGTTGTGGACGCAGTTCGCCTTCCAGACCTTTCAGATCGAAGGTTTCATCGCCCTTGAGGCCCAATGTCGTCACACTATCCACACCGAGGAATTGCAACGGCAAAACGCCCATGCCAACCAGATTGGAACGGTGGATACGTTCATACGAGCGTGCGATGACGGCCTTGACGCCGAGCAGCTGTGTACCTTTGGCTGCCCAGTCACGTGACGAACCGGTGCCGTATTCTTCACCGGCAAACACCATGGTTGGTGTGCCTTCGCGTTGATAGCGCATGGCGGCGTCGTAGATTGACATTTCTTCACCGGTTGGCTGATGCAGGGTCAGGCCACCTTCGACGCGCGAGCCGTCCGGCTTGATTGGCAACATCAAGTTCTTGATACGCACATTGGCAAAGGTGCCGCGCATCATGATCTCGTGATTGCCGCGGCGCGAGCCATAGGAGTTGAAGTCGGCTTTCAGTACGCCGTTCTCGGTCAGCCATTTGCCCGCTGGGCTGCTTTCCTTGATGGCGCCGGCAGGCGAGATGTGATCGGTTGTGATCGAATCGCCGAACACGCCGAGAGCACGTGCACCCTGAATGCTGGTGGCTGCGGCCGACGGCACCATGGCAAAGTCGTTGAAGAATGGTGGTTCTGCAATATAGGTCGACGACGGCCAGTTATAGACCTGACCTTCGGCCACGCCCTTGATGCCTTCCCACAGTTTGCCTGGCGCAGTTTTGACCTGTGCGTAGTTTTCCTTGAAGTTCTTCGCGTTCATGGCGAACTTCATCAGCTTGGCCACTTCTTGCGAAGTCGGCCAGATGTCGCCCAGATAGATGTCGCGCGCCTTACCATTCTTGTCCTTGCCGCGACCGACCGGCTCGGTCATCAGATCACGCTTCATGGTGCCGGCAATCGCGTAGGCGACTACCAGCGGTGGCGATGCCAGGAAGTTGGAGCGGATGTTCGGGTGAATACGTGCTTCGAAGTTACGGTTACCCGACAAAACAGCCGATGCCACGATGTCGTTTTGCACGATTGCTTCATTCATCGCTGGCGTCAGATCGCCGGCGTTACCGATACACGTGGTGCAACCGTAGGCCGTGACGCCGAAGCCCAGTTTTTCGAGGTAAGGCAGCAGGCCGGCTTCTTCCAGATATTGCGTGACGATGCGCGATCCCGGCGCGAGCGAGGTCTTGATGTGCGGTGCGACCTTGAGGCCGGCTTCCACGGCTTTCTTCGCCAGCAGGCCGGCGGTCAGCAGCACGCTCGGGTTTGACGTGTTGGTGCACGACGTGATGGCGGCAATCAGGATGTCGCCATTCTTGATCGATACGCCATCTGTGTTGACGTAGTTGGCATCAAGATCTTCTGCTTTCTTGTTGAAGCCGTTTTCTGCAATCGGTTTGACGAAGAGGTCAGCGAACTGCTGTTTGACGTTGCCGATTTCGATACGGTCTTGCGGACGCTTTGGTCCGGCCAGCGATGGCGAAACCGAGCCGAGGTCGAGTGCGACCACATTGGTGTAGTCGATTTCGCCCGATTTCGGTGTGCCGTACAGGCCCTGTGCCTTGAAGTACGCTTCGAATGCATCGATTTCTGCCTTGGTGCGGCCTGTGCCCTTGAAGTAATCGATGGTGGCATCGTCGACCGGGAAGAAGCCCATGGTTGCGCCATATTCCGGCGCCATGTTGGCGATGGTCGCGCGATCAGTGAGCGACAGCGATTCGGTACCTTCGCCGAAGAACTCGACGAACTTGCCGACGACTTTCTCTTTGCGCAGCAGTTCGGTAATGGTCAGGACCAGATCGGTCGCGGTCACGCCCTGACGCAACTGACCGGTCAGGTTGACGCCGACCACGTCAGGGGTCAGGAAGTAGACTGGTTGCCCCAGCATGCCGGCTTCTGCCTCGATGCCGCCCACGCCCCAGCCGACGACGCCGATGCCGTTGATCATGGTGGTATGCGAGTCGGTGCCGACCAGCGTGTCAGGATAGTAAACCTGGGATTTGCCTTCGGCTTTCTTGTGCACGCCGCGCGCAAGATATTCCAGATTGACCTGATGCACGATGCCGAAGCCCGGTGGCACGACACCAAACGTATCGAATGCCTGCATGCCCCATTTCATGAACTGGTAGCGCTCGTTGTTGCGCTGGAATTCCAGTTTCATATTGAGGTCGAGTGCTTTCTTTTCGCGAAAGTGATCGATCTGTACCGAGTGATCCACAACCAGATCGACTGGGACCAGTGGTTCGATATTCTTTGGGTCCTTGCCCATGCGCGAAGCCACGCCGCGCATCGCAGCCAGATCGGCGAGCAACGGCACACCGGTAAAGTCCTGCAGAACCACGCGAGCAACGACGAATGGAATTTCCTCCGTACGCGACGCGGTTGGCTGCCAGTTGGCGAGCTGGTGAATATGCTCTTCCGTGACTTTCTTGCCGTCGCAGTTACGCAGAACCGATTCCAGCACGATGCGGATCGAAACCGGCAGACGCGATACGTTGATACCGAGTTTTTTGCCCAATGCCGGCAGCGAATAGAACGCACCTTTCCTGGAACCTGAGATATTGAATTCCTTAAGCGTATTCAATGTGTTGCGCGACATGTTGTTTCTCCTTGATGCAAAAATGATGCGATAGCTGCCGAAATTCAGGTGGCTGGTGCGACGTCGCCGAATGTCGGCTGCAAGATGCGATGTCGCAGTCAATACTCAGCAGAACGAGTTGTGTTCTGCTGCTTGATACTTACCAAAAACTAAAACTGGGACTTATCCTTAACTCAACCTTTTGCTGCAAATGCTTTCTGTTGCTCAGGATTGCGGCATTCGTTTGCCAGTTGCTGACCCTTGCGCGAATCCAGCAGCATGGCTTTTGACGGAATGTTGATCCAGACAATGCCGTAGCGGCGATTTTCAAAACGGTTAGCGCCAGTGCTGGTGCCGATGCGACGCAAACGCTCTACCGAATTTTTCCAGCGCAGGGCAATGTACTGATCGTCGCTATCGTTGTGGTACGTCGTGATCTTCACGCCAAATTCGCAGGTGTACTCGGTGACGACCGAGCCTTCAATTTCTGCCTTGCCGAGATCTTCTTCTTTTTCATCCGCGATCAATGCGGCACCCGCAGAGGCGGCAACGGCAGGTTTGGCGGCTTTTTTGGCTACGGGCTTTTTTGACACTTCTTTTTTTGCCGGTGCGGTCGACTGGGCCATTACAGGTGCGATGGCGGACGACATGCCGACCATCAGTAGAGCGCAGAACAGTTTTTTCATGCAGTTATCTCCAGTTGTTTGGTGTCCGCTGCATGTGTGCAGCGGTTACATGCTTCATATCATTGTTTGTACGGTTGCGGGTAGTGCCATGCCATTGGCCTTGGCCCGCTGCACGATTGTCCAGTAATAGCGATAACTCGCGCGGTCGTGCAATGTGCCATTGTGCTGGATTGGGCCCCATTGCGCAGCCTGAGCTTGCGACAGAATTGCGGCTGCTTCGTTCACCTCATCCAGTTGCGGCGCAAGAATTTGTACGATTGGCAGGATTTGCCCGGGATGGATACTCCACATCCGCGTGTAGCCAAACTGGCGGGCGGCTTGCTGCGCATCGTTTGCGACGACATTCAGATCGCGTATTTCGGTCGTAACACTATGGGACGGCGTTTTGCCGTGTGCATGGCAGGCGGCAGAAATTTCGAGCTTGGCGCGGGTAACCAGCGGATGCGTAAATTGCGCAGGCGAACGCATGGCTTCACCGGGGATGGCGCCGTAATGTGCGGACACAAAATCCATGATGCCGAAAGAAAGACATTCAACCTGTGGCAGGGCAGCGATGGCGTGGACGTCTGCCAAGGCGCCATGCGTTTCGATCAGGACATGAATCGGCAGATGTTGTCGACCGTTGTGCTCGGCATGGCGATTCACGAGTGAGATGGCATCTTTCACCTCGCCAACGCTGCTGACTTTGGGAATGACGACGTAGGCAAGTTGGCTGGCTGAGTGCTCGAGGATGATCTTTACATCCTGTTCGAACAAGGCACTGGTGACGTCATGAACACGAGCGCCAATCCGGCCAAAGCGATTATCTTCACTCGCAAGAATGCTGCCCAGCAAATGCGCATGCGCTTCTTCGTTGCCGTGCGCGGCGCCATCTTCACAGTCGAATGTGATGTCGAATACCGGCCCCAGCTCATGCTGCAAGGCAAGTGACTTGCGCATCAATTTTTCTGAGCCGGCGTAGTGATCACAAACCGGGATGGAAACCGGAGGGCAGGTACCTTGAAACAGGACTTCGGAAGGGTGCATGTGTATGGGTTGGCTTGCTTCGATGCTGGCTGGACGAAAAGACGGATGGCAGTGCCATCCGTCTTTTTTATCTTCAAGTGAGAAGGTGTTTGATGCTTTCGCGTTCTTCGATGAGCTCTTTCAAGCTGAGATCGATATGTTCCTTGGAAAACGTATCCATGTCGAGTCCCTCGACGACTTTATATTCACCGTTTTCGGTAGTGACGGGAAAGCCGAAGATGATGTCTTCATTAATGCCGTAGAAGCCGTCTGCCGGAATACCCATGGTGGTCCATTTCCCGTTTGTGCCCAGTAACCAGTCTCTGACGTGATTGACCGCTGCATTGGCGGCCGAGGCTGCAGATGAAAGACCACGTGCTTCAATGATTGCCGCACCACGCTTGCCGACCGTGGGCAGGAAGACGTCGTTGTTCCAGGCTTCATCATGAATCGCGTCCCGGACCGATGCGCCGTCTGCCGTGGCAAAGCGGTAGTCCGGATACATGGTGGTGGAGTGATTTCCCCAGACAAACATCTTGTCGATCGAGGCAACGGGTTTGCCCAGCTTGATCGCAATCTGCGAAAGCGCGCGATTGTGATCAAGGCGCAGCATGGCGGTAAAGTTTTTCCGTGGCAGGCTAGGAGCAGACTTCATGGCGATGTAGGCGTTGGTATTGGCCGGATTGCCGACCACCAGAACTTTGACATTGCGTGACGCTACCGCGTCCAGTGCCTTGCCCTGGACCGTGAAGATTTGTGCGTTGGCTTCCAGCAGATCCTTGCGTTCCATGCCAGGGCCGCGTGGGCGGGAGCCCACCAGCAGCGCGACATCAGCATCCTTGAATGCGGTCATTGGATCGCTATGTGCACTCATGCCAGCCAGCAGCGGGAATGCACAATCTTCCAACTCCATCATCACGCCCTTCAGCGCCTTTTGCGGTTTTTCATCTGGAACTTCCAGCAGTTGCAGAATGACCGGCTGATCCTTGCCCAGCATATCGCCATTGGCGATGCGGAAGACGAGGGAGTAACCGATCTGGCCGGCTGCGCCGGTTATGGCAACACGCAAGGGGGCTTTGGCCATTAGAACCTCCAGAAAAGATGTGGATGTCGAATCTGCTTTTGAAAATTGTGTGCCCGGCAATAATACCGTTGAATACTCGATAAGTCAGCGTGGGTTTGTCGGAGAATCGAGCGGCGTGCAATTTTTCTGAATATGCAGGCAGTTCTGATTATCTGATGCGGCGCCTGATCTTTGCGGGGCATACGCCTGTGGCGAGTGTAAGGTGCAGATGTTTGGCTGTCAATGTTTATCTTATGTCTTATATAAGACATATTAATTTTCATAATTTTCTGGACGTCGCGGCCGGTTTTGTGTTGAAATTCTCGCCATGAGTTCTGCCCATTCACCTTCGTCCGGACAAAACGCAACAGCTGCTAGTGGCAGCGGTGTGAGCTCGCCTACCTTCAGTCCTCTGTATCAGCAAATCAAGCGATTGATCCTGCAAGGGTTGCAGTCGAATGAGTGGCGGCCGGGCGAATTGATTCCGAGCGAAATGGAGTTGGCGGCACGTTTCGGCGTCAGTCAGGGGACCGTGCGCAAGGCGATTGATGAGCTGGCAGCTGAAAATCTTGTCGTGCGCCGTCAGGGGAAGGGCACGTTTGTCGCCAGTCATCTGGAGGCGCGCTCCCAGTTTCGCTTTCTTCGCCTCAAGCCGGATGTGGGTGAGGCGCATTACCCGGATAACACTATTATCGAGGCGCGTCGTGTGCGAGCGCCGGCGGATGTCGCCCGTCAGCTTGAGATCAAGACGGGTGATTCCATCATTTTCATGCTGCGTATGCAGTCCTTCGATGGCGCACCGACCATTCTGGAAGAATTGTGGTTGCCGAGCGCAATCTTCAAGGGTTTGTCGGTCGAGCGCATGCTGGCCTATAAAGGCCCGATGTACGCCTTGCTGGAAACCGAGTTCGGCACGCAAATGTTGCGTGCCACGGAAAGTATCCGTGCCGTCGCTGCAGATGAACGATCGGCATCCTTATTGAAAGTGCCCGTGCATTCGCCGCTGCTGAGCGTCCAGCGTGTGTCATACACGTATGGCGACAAGGCAGTGGAAGTGCGACGCTCATTTTATGTAACGAACGACCACTATTATCATAACGAGTTGAGTTGATGCATCGCCGCGCAAGCGGATCGATGAAAAGAGGAGACGTTCGATGAAAATTATTAACGCTGGTTGGTGTACGGCATCAAAATCGGTCAGAATATGTAGTTCTGTTCATATGCGAAAGCCACGCCATGTCTGATTCAAGCAAAGCCGGCAAACCGCAGTTCCGCAATATCGGACTGATAGATCTGATTCGCTATCGTCTGCCATTGGCGGCCAAACTCTCCATTCTGCACCGTGTCAGCGGTGGCATCCTGTTCTTGCTTTTGCCTTTCATCCTTTTTTTGCTGGATAAAAGCCTGATGTCGGAAACCTCCTTCGAACATTTCAAAGGCATTGCGTCGCACTGGTTCGTCAAGCTCGTACTTCTTGGGCTGGTATGGGCTTATCTCCATCATTTTTGTGCAGGTATTCGCCACCTTTTGATGGATGTGCATATCGGTGTGAACAAGCAGGCTGCGCACAAATCTACCCTCATTGTCTTCGCAATCAGCCTGCCGCTGACCGCACTGGTTGCGCTCAAACTGTTTGGAGCATTCTGATGCCTAAAGACAATATCGGTCCGCATCGTCTCGTTGTCGGCGCACATTACGGCGTCAGGGACTGGCTTGCCCAGCGCATCACGGCGATCGTGATGGCGGTGTACACCTTGGTTTTGCTGGTGGCATTTTTTGCTGCGAGCGACTTCAGTTACGAAGGATGGGCGAGCCTGTTTGCCCAGCAATGGTTCAAGTTGCTGACTTTTGTGACGCTGCTCTCTCTCTTTTATCACGCCTGGGTAGGCGTGCGGAATATCTGGATGGATTACATCAAACCTGTTTCCATACGCCTTACATTGCAGGTCGCCACCATCTTGTGGCTGGTTGCTTGTGCCGCCTGGTCGGCACAGATTCTCTGGAGAGCGTAACTTGGCTGCAATCAAAACATCGATTCCTACGCGTCATTTCGATGCGGTGATCGTCGGCGCCGGCGGCTCCGGCATGCGCGCTTCGCTGCAACTGGCCGAGGCTGGTCTCAACGTCGCGGTATTGTCCAAGGTCTTTCCTACGCGTTCGCATACGGTTGCGGCGCAGGGTGGCATTGGTGCTTCGCTGGGCAATATGGCCGAAGATAACTGGTACTGGCATATGTTCGATACCGTCAAGGGCTCGGATTATCTGGGCGACCAGGACGCGATCGAATTCATGTGCCGTGAAGCGCCGAAGGTGGTCTACGAGCTTGAACATTTTGGCTTGCCTTTCGATCGCAATAGCGACGGCACCATTTACCAAAGGCCTTTTGGCGGTCATACAGCAAACTTCGGCGAAAAACCGGTGCAGCGCGCCTGTGCCGCTGCCGACCGTACCGGGCATGCCTTGTTGCATACGCTGTATCAACGAAATGTCCGCGCCAAAACCCATTTTTATGTCGAGTGGATGGCGATTGACCTGATGCGTGACGCAGAAGGTGATGTGATCGGCGTGGTGGCTTTAGAAATGGAAACCGGCAACGTCATGATGCTGGAAGCCAAAACGACCTTGTTCGCAACCGGTGGCGCGGGGCGCATCTGGGCCGCATCGACCAATGCATTTATCAATACCGGTGACGGTATTGGCATGGCGGCACGGGCAGGACTGCCGCTCGAAGACATGGAGTTCTGGCAGTTCCATCCAACCGGTGTTGCCGGTGCAGGTGTATTGATTACCGAAGGTGTGCGCGGTGAGGGCGGCATTCTGGTCAATAGCCAAGGTGAGCGTTTTATGGAGCGTTATGCTCCTACCCTTAAAGATCTTGCGCCACGCGATTTCGTCTCGCGCTCGATGGATCAGGAAATCAAGGAAGGGCGAGGCGTCGGTCCGAACAAGGATCACGTGATGCTGGATCTGCGTCATATCGGTGCCGACACGATCCGCAAGCGCCTGCCATCCATTCTTGAGATTGCGCACAAGTTCGCCAACGTTGATGCAACGCGTGAACCGATCCCGGTTGTGCCGACGATTCACTATCAAATGGGCGGCATTCCAACCAATATCCATGGTCAGGTGGTGGAGCCGCGCAACGGCAATCCGAACCATGTTGTTAACGGTCTCTATGCGATCGGCGAATGTGCTTGCGTATCCGTGCATGGCGCCAATCGTCTCGGTACAAACTCGCTGCTCGATCTGATCGTGTTCGGTCGCGCGGCGGGTAACCACATCGTCGCGAGCAATCTACGCAAACGTTTGCATAAACCATTGCCGGCCGATGCGGCCGATCTGGCTTTGTCGCGTCTTTCGCATCTCGAACACAGCACGGGTAGTGAGCGCGTGCAGGACGTGGCCAACGATATTCGTTCGACGATGCAGCATCACTGTGGCGTGTTCCGTACGGACGAGTTACTGCAGGGCGGTGTCAAGAAAATCATGGAACTGGACGAGCGCCGCAAGCATGTCTCGTTCAAGGACAAGTCGCGCGTCTTCAATACGGCACGTATCGAAGCGCTGGAACTCGACAACCTGATCGAGACCGCCAAGGCAACAATTACTTCTGCCGCCGCCCGTCATGAGTCGCGCGGCGCGCACGCACATCGCGATTATGAAAAACGCGATGATGAAAACTGGATGAAGCACACCCTGTATTACTCGGAGGGCAACCGTCTCGACTACAAACCGGTCGTGACCAAGCCACTCACGGTGGAAACATTCAAGCCGAAACCACGTACTTTCTAAAGGTCAGAACATGGCACGTACGCTCAGACTTCAGATCTACCGCTATGATCCTGACAAGGATGCCAAACCGTACATGCAGGATGTGACGGTGGAATTGCAGGATCACGACAAGATGCTGCTCGATGCCTTGCAACGCATCAAGGCATCGGTCGATGACTCGCTGGCCTTGCGTCGCTCCTGCCGCGAAGGCGTTTGCGGTTCCGATGCGATGAACATCAACGGCAAAAATGGATTGGCCTGCACCACGAACCTGAATGAGTTGACGGAGCCGATCATTTTGCGGCCGCTGCCGGGCTTGCCGGTGATCCGCGATCTGATCGTCGACATGACGCAATTTTTCAAACAGTACGATTCGATCAAGCCGTATCTGATTAACGATACAATCCCTCCTGAGAAGGAGCGCTTGCAGTCGCCAGCCGAGCGGGAAGAGTTGGACGGGCTGTACGAATGTATACTGTGCGCATGCTGCTCGACGTCCTGCCCATCGTTTTGGTGGAATCCGGACAAGTTCGTCGGTCCTGCTGGACTGCTGCAGGCCTATCGTTTCATCGCGGACAGCCGCGATCACGCGACAGGCGAACGGCTCGATAATCTGAAGATCCGTATCGACTGTTCCGGTGCCACACCATCATGAATTGCGTCGATGTGTGTCCTAAGGGACTGAACCCGACGCGGGCAATTGGCAAGATCAAGGAATTGATGGTTCGCCGTACTGTATAGTCGCGACCTCTCTGCATTGACAACAGGAGCGATCATGTCATTGACCCACCAAGCCGATCCTGTAAAACGCGCCCGACTGCGCTGGCGAGGTCGTCGCGGTTTGCTGGAGAACGATCTGATTGTGACCCGATTTCTCGATAGATACGAGGAGTCGCTAAAGGACGATGAGGTGGAGGCATTCTCCATCTTGATGGAATTGCCGGACAACGATTTATTGAATCTGCTGCTTGCACGTAATGAGCCGGACGGTGAGGTCGATCTTCCGCACGTGCATGCGCTGCTGGAAAAAATGCGAGCTGCATGACATTGCAAGCATTTTTGAATTTGTGATTTCCCTGAAATCGCCCCTTGTTATGAGAAGGAATAGCTATGCCACAAGCACAATCTGACACCAAAGCCACACTGTCGTTTTCTGACGGTTCGCCATCGGTGGAGCTGCCGATCTACAAGGGAAGTCTCGGTCCTGATGTGATCGATATCCGCAAACTCTACGGTAGCACCGGCATGTTCAGCTACGATCCGGGCTTCATGTCCACGGCATCGTGCGATTCGAGCATTACTTTTATTGATGGCGACAAGGGTGAGTTGCTGTATCGCGGTTATCCGATCGAGCAACTGGCAGTCAACTGTGACTTCATGGACGCCAGCTATTTGCTGCTCAAGGGAGACATGCCTTCTGCCGCCGAGAAAAAGGATTTTGTCGGTACCGTCAAAAAGCACACCTTGCTGCACGAGCAGATGCAGTTCTTCTTCCGCGGTTTCCGTCGTGACGCGCATCCGATGTCAGTATTGGTCGGTACCGTCGGTGCACTGGCGTCGTTCTACCATGACGCACTGGATATCAGCGATGCGCACCACCGCGAGCTGTCAGCAATTCGTCTGATTGCAAAAATGCCGACGCTGGTTGCCATGTCGTACAAGTATTCGGTCGGCCATCCATTCGTTTATCCGCGTAACGACTTGTCGTACACGGCGAACTTCATGCACATGATGTTTTCGACGCCGACAGAGGAATATCGGATTAACGATGTGCTGGTACGTGCACTCGATCGCATCCTGCTCCTGCATGCAGATCATGAACAAAATGCGTCGACCTCGACCGTTCGTCTGGC
>Ga0308164_10000809_pt1 | contig 42841 bp, 35 predicted proteins | sample PhyTR2_FD_201031 | JGI IMG/M metagenome (GOLD analysis project Ga0308164, IMG submission 201031) | Phyllosphere microbial communities from UC Gill Tract Community Farm, Albany, California, United States - DLSLT.R2 | ecosystem: Host-associated > Plants > Phyllosphere > Unclassified | place: USA...
GTGGAGTATTCAGAACAAATACAGACCTGTTTTTCTTTTGTAAGTCAGAGAATTGCACAAGGGATGAAGGCGGTGCCACTAACAAAAAGGGATATAGATGGGTGATTTAGGCATAAGGAGAGGAGATGTTGGGTTTGGGGGGAATTCCGTTTGCTCCCTCCCCTGCGAAGGGGAGGGTTAGGGTGGGGTATAAAGGTCAAAAACAAAAATTAATGTGTGCATTAGCCACGGTTTTGTCTGCAAAACCCCCTCCCAGCCTCCCCCTTCGCAGGGGGAGGAGCAAAACAACACATCTAACTCCCGCCAATACAATGTAATCCCCTGATTTTCCTAAAATCCCTCTCTTTGTACATTCCGTTACACGCCGATACCAATCACTCACGGACAGCAGCGATCCACATGCCTATTATTCTTTCACCGGCCCCGCAGTGGGGTGGACACTTAAACTAAAATTCTTAAGGAATTACACATGAAAAAAGTATTAGCTCTGGTTGTAGCCGCTGCAATGGGCCTGTCTTCAGTTGCTTTCGCTGCTGAAACCACTGCAACTCCAGCACCCGCTGCAACAGCAACTACCGCTGCTCCGGCTCATGCGACTAAGCATAAAGCACATAAAAAACCTGTGCAGAAAGCTCAGGCTGCCAAGAAACACAAAAAAGCAGCTAAGAAAGCACCAGTAGCTCAGAAAGCTCAGGCCGCTAAAAAACACGTAAAACACGCTAAAAAAGCGGCTCCGGTAGCTCAGAAAGCTCAGGCTGCTAAAAAACACGTGAAACACGCTAAAAAAACTGCACCAGTAGCTCAGAAAGCCCAGGCTGCTAAAAAACACGTGAAACACGCTAAAAAAACTGCACCAGTAGCTCAGAAAGCCCAGGCAGCTAAAAAACACGTGAAACACGCTAAGAAAGCGGCTCCTGTAGCTCAGAAAGCCCAGGCTGCTAAAAAACACGTGAAACATGCTAAGAAAGCTGCACCAGCTGCAAAAGCAACGCCAGCAGCATAAGTAGTCAGTAAGAAGTCTTTGTGAGCGTATCTACTCACCATTATCAAGACTGATGATTTAACACCCGGTTCGCCGGGTGTTTTTTTCTCCGGTTCTTTATCTTGAGGTACTGATGGAAGATGCTGCGCCGCTACCTGTTCGAAATCACCCTGTGCTCTCTGATCCTCTGCGGTCTGATCACCCTGTTCTTCTACTTCTGAAGTATCCCGGATGACGTCCGTCATCTTCTCAAAAGATTGAGTTATCAGACAAATCTATCCAACACGAAAGATAACCGTCTATAATCGTTCCATAATAACTGGTTATCGGGTTCTCCCTGTTTTCAAGGTCAGAATGTTATGCGCATCGCGTTACCGCTTTTTTTGTGCTTTTTCTGTTTTACCGCCAGTCCTCTTGTTCATGCAGATTCTCCGGATGACGCAGACAGCGACGCACCTTCAATCAGCTTAAAAGAAAAAACGGCCCTGTTCTTCGGTCACGATCAGCGAACTCAGGTTTCTGCGGCGGCGCACTGGCCGTGGCAGGCCATCGGACAGATTGAAACCGAAAGCGGTAATTTATGTACCGCCACCCTGATTTCCAAACATCTGGTCCTCACCGCCGGTCACTGCGTTCTCGCGCCTCCGGGTAAGATCGACAAAGTCATTGCCCTGCGTTTTATTTCTCACAATCAGAAATGGCGTTATCAGATAACGGCACTGCAAACCCTGGTGGATCCTAAGCTCGGTAAGAAACTGAAAGCCGATGGCGATGGCTGGATCGTTCCGCCAAAAGCGGCACCATTCGATTTCGCGCTGGTCCGTCTGACGGATGAAAAGCTGGCGTTGCCGATCAAACCCCTGCCGTTGTGGGAAGGTTCACGCGATGATCTGACTGCGCTGCTCAAGCAGGAAGGCAGAAAAGTGACACAGGCAGGCTATCCGGAAGATCATCTGGATGATTTATACGTGCATCAGGATTGTCTGGTGACAGGCTGGGCGCAACCGGGCGTGTTATCGCATCGCTGCGACACGCTGCCGGGCGACAGCGGTTCGCCGTTGTTACTGAAAAATGCTGACGGCTGGTCGTTGGTCGCGATTCAAAGTTCCGCGCCTGCCGCGCAGGACCGCTATCTGGCAGACAACCGTGCGCTGGCCGTTCCGGCCATCCGCGACGCACTGAACACGCTGTCTTCCGGCGTCATCAGCGCCAGCACACCGGCGACGGCGCCCGTTCAGTAAACGTCCGAATCACCGTTGCAGAGCATAAAAAAAACCGCCTTGAGTCACTAAGGCGGTTTTTTAGTTTAGAGAACCGGTTAAACCAGCTGTTCCATGGTCTGTAAAATACGTTTATCCGATATCGGATACGGCGTGCCCAGTTGCTGAGCGAAGTAGCTGACGCGCAGCTCTTCAATCATCCAGCGCACTTCTTTTACATCCTCACTTTGCTGACGCACCGGCGGCAGTTTGTTGAACCACTGCTGCCATTGCTGCTGGATGTTTTCCACTTTTAACATCTGTGCACGGTCGCGGTGCGGATCCATCGCCAGTTTGTCCATCCGGCGTTCAATCGCCTGCAAATAACGCAGCGTATCCGGCAGACGCTTCCAGCCGTTTTGCGTCACGAATCCGCGATAAATCAGCCCGGACATTTGCGCTTTAATATCTGAAAGCGCCAGCGCCATGGTGATATCAATCCGCCCTTTCAGCCGCTTGTTGATGCTGAACACAGTGGTCAGGATTTGCTCCACCTGAATCGCAATCTGTACCACCGTCTCATTCAGGTTGGCGCGTACGTGCTCATGCAGTTTCGCAAAATCTTCCTCGCGCCACACCAGTCCACCGGATTCGGCAATCAGTTTGTCGATACCGCAGGAAATACAGTCGTCGATCAGATCCAGCACTTTACCGTACGGGTTAAAGTACAGCCCCAGTTTGGCTTTGTTCGGCAACTTCTCGTGCAGGTATTTGACCGGAGAAGGAATGTTCAGCAACAGCAAACGCCGCATACCGCTGAGCATCGCCTGCTGCTGTTCCAGCTCGCTGTCGAACAGACGGATCGCCACGCTGTCTTTCTCATCCACAATCGCCGGATAGGCTTTCACTTCATAGCCGCCGCGTTTTTGTTCGTAGCGCTCCGGCAATGTACCGAAACTCCAGACATGCAGATCGCGCTGTTCGATGCCGTCATCCGCCACCGCAGACAGCGTTTGCTGAACCTGCTCTTTCAGGCCGGATTTCAGTGCCAGCAGGTCTTTGCCCTCACGCAGCGTTTTGTTTTTGTCATCAACAATGCGGAAGGTCATTTTGAGATGATCGGGCACCTGATCCAGCTGCCAGTCTTCACGTGACACCGTCACGCCGCTCATCTTACGCAACTCTTTTTCCATCGCATCGAGCAATGGCATTTCAAACGGTTTAATGCGACCGAGTAAAGCGTCGGCGTAATTCGGTGCCGGCACAAAATTGCGGCGAACCGGTTTTGGCAGCGATTTAATCAGCGCCATAATCAGGTCGCGGCGAATGCCAGGGATCTGCCAGTCGAAACCTTCTTCCGTCACCTGATTGAGCAGCGGCAACGGAATGTGTACCGTCACGCCGTCGGCATCCGTACCCGGTTCAAACTGATAAGTGACGCGCAGTTTGAGATTGCCCTGATGCCAGAAGTTCGGGTAATCGTGGGCACTGATATTGCCTGCGCCCTCTTTGATCAGCATGCTTTTTTCAAAGTTCAGGCTGTCCTGCGGCTGTTTTTTCCACCAGGTATCAAAGTGACGTGCAGACACGACTTCCTGCCCGATGCGCTGCTCATAGAACAGGAACAGGGTTTCGTCATCGACCAGAATATCGCGGCGACGGGATTTGTGTTCCAGCTCTTCGACTTCGGTACGCAGACGCAGGTTAGCGCGGAAGAACGCGTGACGCGTCTGCCAGTCGCCTTCCACCAGCGCGTGACGGATAAACAACTCGCGGGAAACCACCGGATCAATCGTGCCATAGTTCACACGACGCGCCGCCACAATCGGCAGGCCGTACAGCGTGACTTTTTCCGTCGCCATGACGGCGCCCTGCGCTTTTTCCCAGTGCGGTTCGCTGTAACTGCTTTTCGCCAGATGCTGCGCCAGCGGCTCAATCCATTCCGGTTCGATACGCGCGGCAATGCGCCCCCACAGGCGGCTGGTTTCCACCAGCTCGGCCACCATCACCCATTTAGGCGGCTTTTTGAATAATCCGGATCCCGGGAAGACGGCAAAACGTGCGTTGCGCGCGCCGGTATACTCCTGTTTATCCGCATCTTTCTGACCGATATGCGACAGCAAGCCGGTCAGCAGCGAGCAGTGAACTTCGCGATATTCAGCCGGTTCGCTGTTCACCGGCAGGCCAAGTTCTTTCACCACCTGACGCAGCTGGGTATAGATATCCTGCCATTCACGCACGCGCAGATAGTTGAGGTAATCGCTGCGGCATAACTTGCGGAACTGCGCCGAAGACAGCTCTTTCTGCTGTACTTTCAGGTGATCCCACAGGTTCACGAACGCCAGGAAATCTGAATCCTTGTCAGCAAAACGGCGATGTTTTTCATCGGACGCCTGCTGTTTGTCCATCGGACGTTCACGCGGATCCTGAATCGACAGCGCGGACGTGATAATCATCACCTCGCGCATACAGCCGTTTTTCTGCGCTTCAAGCACCATGCGTGCCAGACGCGGATCCACCGGCAACTGCGCCAGCTGACGGCCCAGTGGCGTCAGCGTATACCGGCCATCGACGGCATTATTGATGGCGTTCAGCTCTTCGAGCAGACGCACGCCATCCTGAATATTACGTTTGTCCGGCGCTTCCACGAACGGAAATGCGCCAATATCGCCCAGCCCCAGCGACGTCATTTGCAAAATAACGGACGCCAGGTTGGTGCGCAGAATTTCGGGGTCGGTAAACTCCGGACGCGACAGGAAATCCTGCTCCGAATAAAGACGGATACAGATACCTTCGGACACACGTCCGCAACGTCCTTTACGCTGGTTAGCGGACGCCTGAGACACCGGCTCAATCGGCAGACGCTGCACTTTGGTGCGGAAGCTGTAACGGCTGATACGCGCGGTACCGGGGTCAATCACATATTTAATGCCCGGCACCGTCAGCGAGGTTTCGGCGACGTTGGTCGCCAGCACAATACGGCGACCGGAATGCGACTGGAACACGCGGTTCTGTTCACTGTTCGACAGTCGCGCATACAGCGGCAAAATCTCGGTGTGCGGCAGATCCAGACGGTTCAGCGCATCAGCAGTATCACGAATTTCACGTTCACCGCTCATGAAAATCAGGATGTCGCCCATGCTTTCACGACCGAGTTCATCGACCGCATCGAAAATCGCCTGCAACTGGTCACGATCCACATCGTCGGCATCATCAACAATCGGGCGATAGCGCACGTCGACCGGATACGTCCGGCCGGAGACTTCAATGATCGGCGCATTATTGAAATGGCGCGAGAAACGCTGCGGGTCAATGGTCGCCGAGGTAATAATGACTTTGAGATCCGGACGCTTTGGCAGCAACTGACGCAGGTAACCGAGGATAAAGTCGATGTTCAGGCTGCGTTCATGCGCTTCATCGATGATCAGCGTGTCGTACTGCATCAGCATGCGATCCTGCTGGATTTCCGCCAGCAGAATACCGTCGGTCATCAGCTTAACCAGCGTGTTTTCGCTGACCTGATCGTTAAAACGAACTTTATAGCCAACCGTGTTACCGAGTGTGGTATCCAGCTCATCGGCAATACGGTTGGCCACGGTACGCGCCGCCAGACGACGCGGCTGGGTATGACCAATCACGCCTTTGATCCCGCGACCGAGTTCCATGCAGATTTTCGGGATCTGCGTGGTTTTACCGGAGCCGGTTTCGCCCGCCACAATCACCACCTGGTGGTCGCGAATAGCGTTATAAATGTCTTCTTTTTTCTGGCTGACCGGCAGGTTTTCCGGATAGCTGATTTTTGGCCGTGACGCTTCACGGGCGCTGACTTTCTTCAGACTCTCGTTGATAGCGGTCTGGATTTCAGCACTTAACGCGTCGAGTGCTTCGGGTTTATCAATCTTTCTGGCACCCTGCAAACGACGTTGCAGGCGTTGCCGGTCACGTAGCATCAGCCCGTCTAACTGCGCTGATAATGCCGCGAGCGGTGATTTCACGATCGGAATTCCTTGTTACATGTCAGCCGGAGAGCAAATCATCTGCGCCAGCTGAATCTGAATGGGGGATGAGGAAGGTTCACGCCTTGCCTGCTTGTGTCTATGTTAACACAAGGTATTGAAGATGCTGAAAACGGGTGATTTTGCGACCAGAGTTGAAGTTGTTCAAAAAAATCGATGATAGGTCTCTAAATATTGCGCTATCACTGCATAAGCTTTCTGAATAAAGTAAGTTCCATTCGGGGAACGTTCTGGTTATAAAAACCAACACCCTATGTACCACACAGTTAAGGAACTCACTAATGAGCAAAGTACTCGTTCTGAAATCAAGCATTCTGGCTAACTTCTCTCAGTCAAACCAACTGGCCGATTACCTGGTTGCACAGTATCAGTCTGCAAACAGCGGTTCTACCGTGACAGTTCGTGACCTGGCGGCTAACCCAATCCCTGTATTAGATGGCGAACTGGTTGGCGCACTGCGTCCTTCCGATGCTCCGCTGACACCACGTCAGGAAGAAGCACTGGCGCTGTCTAACACCCTGATCGACGAACTGCAGGCGCATGACGTGATCGTTATCGCTGCACCAATGTACAACTTCAACATCCCGACTCAGCTGAAAACCTATTTCGACCTGGTTGCCCGTGCTGGCGTGACGTTCAAATACACCGAGAAAGGCCCTGAAGGTCTGGTGAAAGGCAAACGCGTTATCGTTCTGACCAGCCGTGGTGGTATTCATAAAGACACCCCAAGCGACCTGGTAGCACCTTATCTGTCCCTGTTCCTGGGCTTCCTGGGAATGAGCGACGTAGAATTCGTTTACGCTGAAGGCATCGCATACGGTCCTGAAGTGGCGACTAAAGCACAGACTGATGCGAAAGCTGCCATCGATGCGGCCATCAAAGAACTGGCTGCGGCATAATCACCCTTATCACAATCTGAGCACCCATTCACTTAAGAATCTGTCCGTTCCGCTCAGATGTTGTTGTGATAACGCTATTGCGCGCCGAGAGGCGCGCTTTTTTTTATTGGTAATATGTCATTTCAAAAAACGCTAATTTCTTTACTTTTGTCACTGGTTTCCCAGGTAACAAATGAAATTGAATACGTGTTTAGGGAAACATCAGATTTGACTCTTTGATCATCAGGGGTGAAATGCATACTCACATGGTAAGCCCTTCCCGTTTCAAACTTATAACCCAAGGTAGGAATGCAGGTGTCTTTTTTCACAGTAAGATATTCATCCTGTTTTTTAAAAAACTGACTAAATCCGGGTGACTCCCCTTTCCTCGTAACAGATATTCCTTTCAGCTTTTGCTTTTCCGTTCTTCCTGGCGTCAGCAGACAAAGCGCATCTCCGGTAAAATAGGCATGAGCGTGAGCGGGCATTATGGGTGTGTAACTTGATATACACCCTGCCAGCGACAGAGACAGAGACAGAGACAGCACTACCAGTGGGTATTTTTTGAACATTATCAGCTCCTTTGATGAATGATTTTAAGCAATTTAAAGATAGGTTACCTGCTTCTCTTTCTTGCTCGTCTCCCAGATAACAAAAGATGCGGTATAAAAATCAGTATAAAAATGAGTTTCTTTCCGTTCTGGATCTTTAGTTAAAAAGATAGACACATGATAAGCACTGCCAACTTCAAATTTATATCCAAGCAAAGGCATGCAGCTATCTTTCTTTATAGTGAGATATTCACCTTCATTTTTAAAAAACGTTGAGAAACCGGGTGACTCACCCACTTTCTGAACAGATATACCGGTTAATTTTTGTTTTTCTGTTCGTCCTGGCGTCGTCAGGCAAAAGTTTCCGCCTACAAAAAATGCCTGCGCATGAGCTGAAGGGGTAAAATGGTCCCCTAAAAAACATCCGGGAAGAGATAGAGACAAAGAAATAGCAACAGCTTTTTTTATCATTGTTGAGTCCTTCAAAAATTTGGGAAATCTGTCAGTATCAATCTATAATAAGAATAAATATTCTCTATATATTCATCGTTGTAATATAAATTATCGTTACCCTGCCATTCCGCTTTCCCGAACTCAGAAAAATAGAAATAATCTGCAATAATTGCTGCTTGTTGTTCCATCGAGTACTCAGCCAACCTGCTCTTACCTTTGAAGTTATAGTGATAATCGACAGCCCAACTCATACTCCCTCTCAGCTTTACCCACATGCCATTTTGATACTGCCAGACATGCGTCATCTCATGCATAAACAGGTGTTGATGACGATTGCTCGCTGTCGAAAAATCATCAACATAATTCTCCCCTCGAAAATAAAGCTCGCCACTTGGCGTCATTGCTGCCGACTCCATTTGCAACCCGAACGGCAGATAACTGCCTAAGTGGATCCACACTCTTGAGTAGTCGATATAACTGCCAAAGACTGTGCGGGCAAGCGCAATCTCACCCAGGGTTAATCTTCTTACCTGACCCTCATGGATCAGTTTATCCATTCGTGCCGGTTCATGAAATTTCACAAGCCAACTCCCTGTTAGTCAGTGTCAGAAAACCGTCTCGCTCCAGATGCTGTAGCCAGATGTTCCTGCTGTGTGGTGCTTCCATGTTATTGACTCGTAGACCACGGATATCATTTCCTCGGCCTCTTTATCGGGATTGTCTAATGCATGCGCGGTTCGGACGCTCTGCCGTTCCAGGGTGGCGCCTCTGACCTCTACTGAAAAGTATTTTTCCTGTACACCAGTTGATGATGTTCGGTAAAAATCGAAAAACAGGTCGATCTTCTCATTATTAGAAATGGCCATGCCTATTAACGGCGTCGACTTATCGATCAGCTTGGTAAAACTGACCGGACGATGTTTTACGTTCTGGCTTCTGACAATTTCATGATCAAACTGAACCACAAAAATTTGGTCGCGATGTCCAGATTGAAATTTATTACCAATGGAATCATAGGTTGAACAACCTGCTGAAATTAACCCTTGTTTCTTGCCGGTAATTTTTACATAGATGGCGTTTGCCATATCCCACATCCTTTTGGCTGACGTTATATGAGTAGTATCAGGACTGATAAAAATGGATGACTGTCGAAATATTAATTCACCACATGAATGAATTAAAAAATCACAGCAGGTTTTTATAACAGGAGAAGTAATGATGGGCAATGCAAATAAATATCAGCGGCGCTGCTATATTTCTTCGCTTTATTTATTTGATTTATTGAGTTCAGGCAATAAAAACCCGAAAAAATTATTTCATTGAGCATGGAATTTCTCTTTAAAGACGGAATCAATAATTCCGCCTTTAAAGAGAAGGGAATCTTATTTCTGCAACCACTGTCCGTTAATGCCGCGGACGTATTCACCCTTTCCTGCTCTGGCGACCAGTTTCTGTCCGGCCAGTTTTGCCACATCATCGGTACTGACGTTATTTTCCTGCGCCACCTGCTGGTATTGCTGTTTGCGCGCCTCGTTGATTTTTGATGCCAGCGCGACACTTTCCGCGTCTTGTTTTAGCGGTGCCAGATAGCCGGACAACGTTTCGCCTACCCGCCCCTGCTGTTTGGCTTCATTGAGCGTTAATGCGAACGCCTGACTGCAAAACAGTAAACCACCGGCCAGCAACATCAGGCTGATTCTTTTGAGGCCATTTTTATTAAAAATTATCGCGGACATAGTGGCTCCTAGAATAAATCGCTCTGATTTTTCAGCAGATCTTCCACGTCTTTATCCACTTTGATATGAATTTCGTGTTCAATTTTCACGTTCATATTGATAGTGATCGGCTCTTTCGGCGCAGCCAGTTCGATGCGCGGTACGCATCCGCTGAGCATTACTGCGCAAAGCGCCACGCACGGTCCTGCAAATTGCAGTTTCATTGTTCCTTCCTCACTGTTGGATCCTTTTTCTGCCCGGCCGCAGCGGAGCCTTTTGACAGCGCATTCGCAGGCAAAGACATCTGCTGTTGCAGCCATTCCTGAAGATTGTCGCCAAAGCGCAAGCTGCGCCAAAGCTGGTAGATGTTCTCCTCGTGGGAATAGTTGAGGACGATTTCACGTTTTTGTTTGTCACCGCCGTGCGTCGTGTCGGTGTAGTTCACCCCGTCCACTTTCGCTTTCATGGACAGCACGCCAAGATTATCGAGGCTGACCAGCGCATCAGAACGGCTGATTTCCAGATAGCGCAGCAGGCCAATCACCATATTATTGGCGAAATTCCCGCTGGCCATCGCGTCCGCGAATTGCGGATCGAGGCGCAGCGTCAGGCCGCCGTCATTTCTGATCCAGCCGTTATGGATGATCCACTGCGGATTTTCCACGTACAGCGGCAGTTCACCGTACACGACGCCCGACATCGCCAGTTGTTTCGGTTTCAGCGCCGTGAAGAGTTCGCTGAGATTGATCTTGTCGAACTTCAGCACCGCCGCATCATGCTGCGGCATACGCAGCGCCGAGAGGCTCAGATGCCCGCGCAGCATATCGACACCGAGATTGCTCAGGGTCAGCGGCGTCTCTTCACTCCACGGATAATGACCTTGCAAATCAGCAGTCACATTCTGCATTTTGACCAGATTGTTCACTTCGCCGATGCGCAGCGTCACCGGTTTTTTCACGCCGAGCTGCCAGACCTGATCTTTCAGGCGATAAGGCAGACTGAAATCCAGCCCGCTCAGGTCGCCGTCCTTCATCCAGAAGCCGCCGTTTTTCACTACCCAGTGGCCGCCCGCGACAAATCCTTGCCCGCGTGCCGCCGAGAATGCCGACTGGGCGTAGAACGATCCTGCACGTAATTTGATGTTCAGATCCGGCGTAAGCAGTGTCTGGAACGCGGTGAGTTGTTGTTTAGGCCACCAGCCTTCGCCGCGCAGACGTTCGCCGTCCCAGCGACCGTTAAGCCGGATCGGGCCAATCGGTTTAGCATCAAGCATTCCGCGCATCGTGAAACTGTCGGGGCTGTCGCCGCTGAGCTGTAACGCCAGCGTTGCCGGTGGCAGATATCCGCCGTTCTCCAGCGCAATTTTTTTTGCCACCAGTTTGATGTCACCTTTAAATTCTGTCGGTAAATCAGGGTACTGCGGTTTAAAACGCGAAGACGGCGGACGTTTCCATTGCAGAGGATGCTCCAGTGTCAGACGCGGCGCATCGACATCGACGAGGCCGTAATGCAGCCGGTCAAAACCGGTTGAAAGCGAATTAATGCTGATGAGATTGTCATGCCACTGGCCTTTGCCGGACATATCCCAGCGACCGTTAAGCGGCGGCAGATGACCGTTGCCCCAGTAGTTGAAATTCCACTGGCCGATATCCGGCCAGAACGTCAGGGCTTTGCCACTGAGATGTAAATCAAACGCGCCCCAGAAGCTGTGGCGTGCTTTAAGAATGGCCTGAAGTGGCCCGCTGACACCTTCAGCCGACACTTTTACCCCCGCCAGCGGCCAGCGCGCATCGCTGATCGTCAGCTCCGGCGTCGGTTTCCCCCACGCACGCAGCAGTGAACCGCTGCGCAGTGACAGCGTCGGATTCAGAACCGAACCGCTGAGCTGGCCGGGAAGCGACGCACTCAGCGACGTCGCCTGCAAATTGGCTTGTCCGGTGAGGCGGAAACCGAGATTACTGTCGAGCAGCCCGACGCGCCCCGGCCCCATGGTCAGCACCACGTTCGCCTTACCATTGTGCCCCTGCGTCAGCACGTTCAGCCGCGCCGTGATATTGGTTTGATCGAACGTCGGCGTCCAGTCACTGAGGGTCAGGTTTACGCCACCCGCCAGCGGTTGCGCGGCATACGGCCAGCGCCACTGCCCATGCGTGATGTCTAAAACGTTATTGCTCAGTTTCCACGGCAGCATCAGTAACGGCTGCTGGCTGTCTTTTTCTGTTAACGTCAGCACGCCTTCAGTCGCCTGCCAGCTGAGCTGAATATCCAGCGGATTGGGCACCTGCGCAGTTTGCATTTCGGCGTGCAACTCGCCGGATTCCGGGAGAGTGTCTAACGTCGCAGGCAGCAGCAATTTGCCGCTCAGCGTGACAGGCTGGTCGCTGCCCGGTGGTGTCAGGCTGAAGGAATGGATCGCCAGCTGACGGTTGCCGTCCAGCACCGCGTCGAGTTTCAGCGATTCGCCATTAAAGGAAAGATGCTGCGTGCCGCCAGCATTACTGATCTGCAACTGACCGGCATAGCGCTGCCAGGGCGTGACAGAAAGATGATCAATGCTGATATCGCCGGGCGGCAACATCTGCTGAATATCGGCCAGCGAAAGCGTCTGCTGGCTGTCGCTTTTCGGCATTTTAGCCAGACAGGCGGTGTCTACGCTCAGGGCGTCCAGTTTCAGCGCCCATTGACCGTCATGACGGCTGAGGCGGGCATTGCGCGCGGTGGCAAGCTGGCAGTCACCGGCGGCATAACTCACGCCCGGTAACTGAAGTACACCGTCAGCCCAGCGCGGCGCGCCTTTGAGCGTCAGTTGCGTGCCTGCGGGCAGCCAGTGCCCGGCCACAACGGGCAACCAGCGCGGCACGGTTTTCCATAACACCCACATCAGCAATGCGATAATCACCACTATACTCAGGAGTATCTGCGCGCTTCTCTTCAGTCCGTTCCTCATGACTTGCCTTGTCTTATACTTCACTAAATGACCTAACCGCCCGCAAGATATCATAATTAGCGTAACAACTGATGGCCGGATTGCCAGAACACCTGAGCCAAATAGCACGGGAAAAATTGTCTGCGCCCCTGCGCTCTGCTAGTTTGGTAGCATATTGCGAATTGTTTCTGAAACTCTTTATTCCTTATAAAACAGTCGGAAACCGTTTCGCCAGAGATTCAAACTCACTGCGGAGAAACACCATGAAAGTGGCTGTCTACAGTACTAAAAATTACGACCGGAAATATCTGGAACTGGTCAATCAACATTATGGCTATGAACTGGAATTTTTCGATTTTCTGCTGACCCCGCAAACGGCGAAAACAGCGATAGGTTCTGATGCAGTCTGCATTTTTGTTAACGACGATGGTTGCCGCGACGTGTTACAGGAACTGGCAACCCTTGGCATTAAAACCCTCGCCCTGCGTTGTGCCGGTTTTAACAATGTCGATTTAGATGCAGCGAAAGAGCTAGGGATTTCGGTGGTGCGCGTACCTGCCTATTCGCCGGAAGCGGTGGCAGAACATGCAGTAGGTATGATGATGTGTCTAAACCGTCACATTCATCGCGCCTATCAGCGCACCCGTGAAGCCAACTTCTCACTGGAAGGCCTGATCGGTTTTAACATGTATCAGCGCACCGCCGGCATTATCGGGACCGGTAAAATCGGCGTGGCCGCCATGCGTATTCTCAAAGGTTTTGGTATGCGCATTCTGGCTTACGATCCGTACCCAAGCCCGCTGGCGCTGGAACTCGGCGCTGAATATGTCGATCTGGACACGCTGTATGCCGAATCCGATGTGATTTCGCTGCACTGTCCGCTGACGCCGGAAAACCACCACATGCTGAATGCCGGTGCGTTTGCCAAGATGAAAGATGGCGTGATGATCGTCAACACCAGCCGTGGCGCATTGCTGGATGCCACCGCCGCGATTGATGCGCTGAAAAAACAAAAAATCGGCGCGCTGGGCATGGACGTTTACGAAAATGAACGCGATCTGTTCTTCGAAGATAACTCCAACGAAGTGATCCTCGACGACGTATTCCGTCGCCTGTCATCATGTCACAACGTGCTGTTCACCGGCCATCAGGCGTTTCTGACCAGCGATGCGCTGACCAGCATTTCAGAAACCACGCTGATGAATATTGATCAGCTGTCGAAAGGCGTTCACTGCCCGAATCTGCTGACCGCTTAAATAACGTAAGAATGATAAGGCTCACTCCGGTGAGCCTTTTTTATTTCTGCTGTCACTGTCAGCGGCTAAGTTGTCAGCGACTAAGTTGTCAGCGGCTGAGTTGTCAGCGGCTAAGTTGTTAGCGACTAAGTACCCGGCTGATTTCCGTGCCATAACCGGTGATGGTCAGCACGTCATCGGCCAGCGTCACCGAGGAAAACGGCAGGCTATTTTCGCCATCCACCATTCCCTTGAGCGTTATAAAATCGGTATTTCCGACGCGGTCATAGCCGCCGCGATGGTCGTGACCGGCGAAATAGGCGCGCACGTCATAACGGCACAGCAGTTCGACCAGCGTCTCGCAATTCCAAAGGTTATGGCTGTTTACCGGCGTCAGCGGGTAGTGCCCGAAAACCAGCACCACTTCACGCCGCTCACGGGCTTCGCGCAAATTCTGTTCAATCCATTCCAGCTGTTTGCGACCAACCGCACCGTTCCACGGCTGCGCCTGCGACTGCTGGCATTCGGTCAGTTCTTCCAGCATATATTCAGCCAGCTGATGGTCGTCACCGTTGGCATGATTACAGTACAAGCTGACGTCATTGCCGTCGATAACCAGAAAACGATAGCCCGGCAGACTGAACGAATAGTAACTTTTCGGCAGACCCAATGCCGGTTTTTGCGCACCGAGATGTTCAGAAATCACCTGCGCATCGTGGTTGCCGATCAGCACCGCATGCGGATGGCGCAGCGCGTCATAACGGTCAAGAACCGCCTGAAAACTGGTCCAGTCTCTGTCCACCAGGTCACCCAATGTGATGACAAAATCCAGTTTTAAGTCATTCAGCTCATTGATAGCCGTAGCCAGTTTATTCAGGCTGTTGCGGTAATAACGGATGTTATGCGGATCGGCATCTGCATATTGTGGATCCGCAATCAGCCCGAACCGCAGTCGCGCGCCGTTTACCAGCGCATCATGCACCTCCGGCGGTTCGTACAGTGAACTGACATTGCCCAGCGCCTGTGCCTGCCGCTCAGATAACAAAGCGGATGAAGTCTTGACGGTCATAATATTCTCCTGTCAGGTGCTTATCGGATCCCTGCCCGCATAAAAGATTGAACGAACTGGCGCTGAAAGATAAGAAACAGCACCAGTAATGGCAGCACGGTCATCAGCGTCGCGGCGCTGATCAGCGCCCATTGCACGCCCTGTTCCGGCGCAGAAAACAGCTGAAGTCCGACGGTAACTGGCCGCACTTTCACCGAATCGGTGATGACCAGCGGCCAGAGAAAATCATTCCAGTGGAAACTGATGGAAACCAGCGCAAAGGCGACGTAAATCGGTTTCGCCAGCGGGATGTAGATTTTGCGCAGAATATAGAACCGGCTGGCGCCTTCCACGATGGCGGCTTCTTCCAGCACCAGCGGAATGCTTTTAAACGTCTGGCGCAGCAGGAAGATGGCAAACGCCGAGGCAAAATACGGCAGCGCAATACCGGCCAGCGTGTCACGCAGCCCCAGCGCACCAATGGTTTTGTAGTTGTTCAGGATCAGAACGTCGGGACTTATCATCAGTTGCAGCAAAATCAGCGCGAAGATAAATCCACCGGCTTTGAGTTTAAACCGCACCAGCGCGTAAGCCGCCAGCGTCGCCAGTATCAGCTGGCAGACCACAATCATCAGCACCAGCAACGTGGTGTTGAGAAAGTAACGGGCGAACGGAGCCGCGTTCCAGGCATTGATAAAATTCTGCAAGGTCAGCGGCGCAAACAGTGAAAAACTGCCCTGCGCCGAGGCCGGATGAATGGATACCCAGACAGCCACCAGCACCGGCAAAAACCACAGCAAAGCAGCCAGCCAGATGGCGAGGTTCAGGGAAAAACGGCTGAGAGAAAAACGATTCACTGATAGTGCGCCCTTTTATCCAGCAGATTAAATTTGATCAGCGCAATAGCGGCGAGGATCACCAGCAAGACGACCGTCATGGCTGACGCGGCCGGTAAATCCCAGTAACTGAACGCTGTACGGTAGATGTAAAAGAGCAACAAACTGGTGCTGTTATTTGGGCCGCCATTGGTCATGGCAATCACCTGATCGACAATCCTGAAAGCATTCATCGAGGCATTGATCAGGATGAACAGCGTGGTCGGCATCAGTAACGGCCACTGCACGCGAAAGAAGAAATAGCGCCGCGACGCTCCCTCAATTTCAGCAGCTTCGGCAAGACGCGGATCGATTTGCTGCAACGCCGCCAGATAAAAAATCATAAAGAATCCGGCTTCACGCCACACGGAAACCGCCATCAGGCTGTAAAGCGCCGTGCCGGGTTCGCCGAGCCAGTTGACCGCCGGCAGCGAAAACAGCGCCAGCAGCTTGTTAAGCAAGCCGAGTTGCGGCGTATAGAAAAACAGCCACAGGTTGGCAATCGCCACCATCGGCAGCAGCGAAGGAATGAAAAACGCCGCTCGGGTGATGGCGTTACCGCGCAGACGACGGTTCACGGCCAGCGCCATCATCAGCGCAAGAATGACCGACAGCGGGATGGTGATCACGGCATAAAGCAGGTTATTGCGCAGCGACAGCATAAAGATGTCGTCGTCGAGCAGTGCGCGGTAATTGTCCAGACCGACAAACTGCGCGGAATGCCCGCAGCGCGCTGCGCTGAATAGGCTTTCCCACACCGTCGCCAGCGCCGGATAATGGGTAAACAGCAGCAAAAAACAGAGCGCGGGCAACAGCAGCAGATAACCATAAAGCTGTAAAGACAGCCCGCGAGTGCGGGCGGCCGGTGCAACAATGTGCAGGATGCTCATGCCGGTCCTTACTGATAAGGTTTCAGCAGGCGGTCGGCCTGTTTCTGCGCCGAACTCAGCGCGTCTGCCGGCGTTTTGGCTTGCGTCACGGCGGCTTCGATCGCGTGGTTCAGCAGTTCCTGGATCTGCACGCTGTTATACGTCGAGAGCTCCGGCTGGGAATATTTAAGCTGCTCACGCGCCACCAGCGCCTGCGGCACCTGTTTCACGTAATCCTGCATGACCGGGGTTTCCCATGCGGCGGGTGATGTTGCGACGTACCCCGTCGCGATGCTCCAGCGGGCGGCCTGCTCAGGCGCAGAAACCCAGCGGATAAACGCCATGGCGGCTTTTTGCTGTTCCGGTGTGGTGTTTTTGAAAACGTACAGGTTGCCGCCGCCGGTCGGGCTGCCGCGCCGGGTTTTCTCCGGCAACATTGCCACACCGAACGGGAATTTGGCATTTTCACGCACGGTAGTCAGGTTGCCGGTCGTGGTCACCATCATCGCCGTTTTACCGTCGATAAAGTCCTGCGGCGTGGTGCCCCACGCAATAGTGCCTTTTGGTGATACGCCGTCTTTTTGCGACAAATCAGTCAGCCATTGCAGCGTCTCGACGTTAGCCGGCGTATCAAACGTGACCGCCGTACCTTTGCCGTTATCCAGATGGCTGCCGTTGGTGGCGGCAATCCCCTGGAAGTTCCAGTAACCGTTTGGCGTTGAAGGAATTTCGATACCCCACTGCTTCACTTCATTGCCGTCACGCACCACCAGTTTTTTGCCGAAATCCACCACCTCCTGCCAGTTAGCGGGCGGCGTATCGCCATTCAGCCCGGCTTTCTCAAACGCCTGTTTGTTCCAGTACATCACCACGGTTGAACGCTGGAACGGAATTCCCCAGACCTTGTCCTGAATATGGCGGATAAAGGCCGGATAAAAACCGTCGATCCATTTTTTGCCGTCTGCGTCATTCGCCAGGTCACTGACCGGCAAAATTGCACCCGCGTCGATCAGCGAATAGGCTTCAATGTCGCCAATCACCGCAATTTGTGGGGCATTGCCGCCACGGAACGCGGTCAGCGCTTTGGTCACTGTGGTGGCGTAATCCCCGGTATACACCGGCTGAATGCTGATATCCGGATGTGTTTTTTGGAAATCTTCCACCAGCGTATCCACGGTATGGCTGATTTTTCCGCCCACGGCGATCGGGTAATACATTTGTAATTTCACAGGATCCGCCGCAAAAGCCGAGGTTCCGGTGATTAAAAGCATCGCTGCGGTCAGACGTGAGAAACGGTGCGCAATAGACATGATGTTCCCTTCGGTAATAGTCATTGTAAGAATAAAAGTGACTCAAAAAAACGTGCTACACGGCGACGCGGTTATCTGAAGGCTGGCAGGCTTGTTCCGCCTGATAGCAGCGCTTTCCGTCCGCGGTGAAGAAAAAATATTGTGCGCCCGTCGCCCACTGCAACCCGACGGACTGGCCTTCGGCGTAGCGTTTCATCCCGGCGACTTTGACCGTCAGCGGTTGCGCATATCCGGCTAAGGCGCAGGCTATCAGCGTATCTGCGCCCATGTATTCGTGGCTTATCACCTGCGCGGTCAGGCTGGCGTTTTCGGCGGCAATCAGCTGAATATCTTCTGCGCGCAGCCCCAGACTGATCGCGTCCTGATGGAAATTTTCCACCACCGGCAAGGACATGGTGGCCAGATAATGGTGATGACCCCGGCGTTCGAGCGGCAGAATGTTCATCGGCGGCGCACCAATAAATTGCGCGGTAAAAATGCTGGTGGGGTTGTTATAGAGATTGTCCGGCGTGTCGTGCTGTTCGATACACCCGTCGTTGAGCAGAATGATTTTGTCCGCCATGCTCATCGCTTCGGTCTGATCGTGGGTGACGTACACCATCGTCAGACCGAGCTTTTTCTGAATCGCACGGATCTCACGACGCATACTCTGACGCAGCTTGGCGTCCAGATTGGAAAGCGGTTCATCCATCAGACACAGCTTGTTATTGGCAATCACCGCCCGGCCCAGCGCCACACGCTGCTGCTGTCCGCCGGAAAGCTGCGCCGGAAGCCGGTCGAGCAAGGGTTCCAGCTCCATCAGTTTGCTGACTTCCTGTAACCGCGAAGCGAAATGACGTTTATCCTCGCCGCGCGCCCGCAATCCGAATAACAGGTTTTCGCGAACGTTCATGTGCGGAAAGAGTGCGTAGGACTGGAACACCATAGAAAGCTTGCGCTGTGACGGTGTGAGCGCGGTCACGTCTGTGCGCTGGAAATAAATCGCGCCGCTGTCCGCGGATTCCAGGCCGGCAATCGTGCGCAGCATGGTGGATTTCCCGCAGCCGGAAGGCCCCAGCAACGCAATGAAATCGCCCTCTTCCACATCAAAGCTGATGTCGTTAAGTGCTACTTTGTTGCCCCAGGATTTTCGGATGTGGTGAAGTGATAAATAGCTCATGCCGCCGGTGTCTCTCTGACTCGTGATGGGCATAACCTATCGGGCTAAAATGACGCTTTTATGATGGGGAGATGACGGGATAAAGACGGACAAGGTTTTAAGCTCCTCCCCCAGCGAAGGGGGAGGCCGGGAGGGGGTTTTACAGGCAACTTCAAATTCTGAGTTGTCATTAATACCCCACCCCAACCCTCCCCTTCGCAGGGGAGGGAGTTAAGGGCTTAAAATCCCCATCCATTCACGCTATAATACTCCGACAAATATTGCATAAGTCAGTTGAATGTATCGACATGGCGAGTGCTAAAGGAATATTTCTCAGGAGAGAAGATGAAGAAGTCACTGTTTATTCTGGCCGCCGCGATGACTCTGGGTGCCTGCAGCATGAATCAAGACACTACTGTGAAACAAAACGACCTGCAGCATCACCGCTTTGAACTGCTGAGTGTGGATGGTCAGACGGTTCCTGCGGCGCAGGGGCGTATTCCGGAAATCGAATTCGGCTCAAACATGCATGTTTCCGGCAAAATGTGTAACAACTTCATGGGCCAGGGCAAGCTGCAAAACAACGTGCTGACCGTGAAAGGCCTGGCGTCCACCATGATGCTGTGCCCGGATGAAAATCTGAATAAATGGGATCACGTGATCAGCGACGTTCTGAATAACGGCGCGGCAGTGACCCTGCAGGATCACAAACTGACCCTGACGCAGGGCAAACACCAGCTGGTATATCGTCTGAAAGACCGTATGTAACAGCAGGTATGTCGTAGCACGAATGCAAAAACGCCAAACATCAGTTTGGCGTTTTATCAGGCTTTACAGAGTCCCTGCATCAGCGCGCCTTCAGAGCACTGACGGCCATTCGCCATCGAACACATGCCGACACGGCTGCCATCAAGCTGCGGCGCCATTCGTAACTGGCCTCCCGCCATGGAACAGGCTGCATAAGCCGGGCTGTCTATATTAACGGTGCGCTGTCCGATATTAACGCTGTTGCCTTTTTGCACAACATCAGCCGAATCGTCGTGGCTGCTGCATGCGGCTAACACCAGCACACCCGCGGCCAGTAACACGCGAAACGCAGTGATCATCTGTCCTGCTCCTGAATATGACGGGGATTTTTTTCGAATCGCCATCATATCCGACGTTTTTCATCGCCGTCGAGCCCTCCGGAGAAATAACATCAACTTTTTCCTAAAAAAAGGGCGTATTTAAACACTCAGACACATTTTATTTCGCCTGGTTATTTCTTCTGCTAATAAAATTAACGGTTATTAACCTCTTTTCCGTCTACATACACTGGAAAATATAATCAACAAGGAGCCTTTTTATGCTGACAGATTTTCTCCTGCGTATTGCCCTCGCCGGAGCCCTGGGTGGCTTAATCGGTATTGAGCGTCAGCTGCGCGCGAAAGAAGCCGGATTACGCACCCATATTCTGGTGGGTATCGGCAGCGCGATGTTTATGATTGTGTCGAAATACGGTTTCGCCGATATCCTGATGCAAACCCACGTCAGTTTCGACCCCAGCCGTGTCGCCGCACAGGTCGTCAGCGGGATGGGTTTCCTCGGCGCCGGGACCATCATTATTCAAAAACAGATTGTAAAAGGCTTAACCACCGCCGCCGGTTTGTGGGTGACCGCCGCCATTGGTCTGGTGATTGGTAGCGGGTTGTACGAAATCGGTATATATGGCGCTTTCATGACCTTAATTGTGCTGGAAGTCTTTCGCCAGATCAGCAATCACTGGGTCGGCCATCACCATTTAATCGAAATACGCCTGATGCCGGAAAGCGTGCCTGCGGTGTTATTATCGTTACAGAAAATGCGTATACGTCCGGGTCATATCAAAGTGAATCAGCGCGACGAAGATGAAAGTAAATGTGAACTGGTTCTGGATGTGATCCTGCGTCCGAAACAAAGCGTGGATAAATTGTACGAGGCGCTGATGTCGGTGAAAGGAATAAAACGCATCGATATTAATTAATCGCCGTTTCATTTCCTCATTTCCCTATTTAGCCGCTGCTGAGTTTGTGTTTTCCGCCAGCGGCTAATAAAAATCCTTACACCACAGGTCATTGCGTAACCGGTTAAAAAATCAGACGAAATAGCCCTGCACACAATCAGGATAAATCGATTAATCCGCCCTCTGCTAAGCTTTTATCATTCTTGCCAGCAAAACGAATTTCCTGCTGGCCGCAATTGTGAGCAACGCAAAAGGGTATTCCATGATCACCACTGACGGTAATAACGCAGTCGCTTCCGTGGCTTATCGCACTAACGAAGTGATTGCCATCTACCCGATCACACCAAGTTCCACCATGGCCGAAATTGCCGGTGCATGGTCAGGCGAAGGAAAGCAAAATCTGTGGGGCGATGTCCCGACAGTAATGGAAATGCAGTCCGAAGCCGGGGCGATTTCTACCGTTCACGGCGCATTGCAGACCGGTGCGCTGTCGACCTCCTTCACCTCGTCGCAGGGTCTGTTACTGATGATCCCGACGCTCTACAAACTGGCCGGTGAGCTGACGCCGTTCGTGCTGCACGTCGCGGCGCGCACCGTCGCCACCCACGCGCTGTCGATTTTTGGCGATCATTCCGATGTGATGGCCGTGCGCCAGACCGGTTGCGCCCTGCTCTCTGCTGCCAGCGTGCAGGAAGCACAAGACTTCGCGCTGATTTCTCAGGTCGCCAGCCTCAACAGCCGCGTGCCGTTTATTCATTTTTTTGATGGCTTCCGTACCTCGCACGAAATCAACAAAATTGCCCCGCTGAGCGATGACACGCTCCAGCAGATGCTGCCGCAGGCGCAGATTGACGCACACCGCGCACGCGCCCTTTCGCCGGATCATCCTGTGATCCGCGGGACGTCTGCTAACCCGGACACCTATTTCCAGTCACGCGAAGCCACCAATCCGTATTACGACGCGACCTGTCAGCACGTTATCGACGCCATGAATGCGTTTGCCGCCCTCACCGGCCGCGAATATAAGCCGTTCGAATATGTCGGCGATCCGCAGGCAGAACGGGTGATTGTGCTGATGGGTTCCGGGATCGGCACCGCCGAAGAAGTGATTGAAACCCTGAATGCGCGCGGTGAGAAAGTCGGCGTGCTGAAAGTGCGTCTGTACCGTCCGTTCAGCGCAGAACATCTGTTATCCGTGCTGCCGCAGACGGTTAAAAGCATTGCAGTGCTCGATCGCACCAAAGAGCCGGGCGCGCTGGCTGAGCCGTTATACCTCGACGTGATGACCGCACTGGCAGAAGCGTATAGCCGTGGCGAACGGGATTCGCTGCCAAAAGTGACCGGCGGACGTTACGGGCTGTCCTCGAAAGAGTTCGGCCCCGACTGCGTGATGTCGATATTCCGCGAGCTGTCACTCAGCCAGCCACGTCCGCGCTTTACCGTCGGCATTTATGACGACGTGACAGGCCTTTCCCTGCCGGTGGTGGAAGAAGATTTACCGCAGCACGCTTCGCTCGAGGCCCTGTTCTACGGGCTGGGCAGCGACGGTTCGGTATCTGCCACCAAGAACAATATCAAGATTATCGGCAACAGCACGCCGATGTATGCGCAGGGGTATTTCGTTTACGACTCCAAAAAGGCCGGTGGTCTGACGGTGTCGCATCTGCGCGTCAGCGAAAAGCCGATCAAATCCGCGTATCTGGTCAGCCAGGCGCATTTCGTCGCCTGTCATCAGTGGCAGTTTATCGATCTGTATCAGATGGCGGAACGTCTGCGTCCGGGCGGTATTTTCCTGCTCAATACGCCGTTCAGCGCTGATGAAGTCTGGGCACGTTTACCGCTGGAAGTTCAGGCGACGCTTATCCAGCGTGAAGCCCGTTTTTATGTGATTAACGCCGCCAAAATTGCCCGTGAATGCAAACTCGGCGCGCGCATTAACACCGTCATGCAGATGGCGTTCTTCCACCTGACGCAGATCCTGCCGGGCGAACAGGCGCTGGCCGAATTGCAGGGCGCAATTGCCCGCAGCTACAGCAGCAAAGGGGAGGAAATCGTCACACGCAACTGGATGGCGCTGGCGGCCACGCTGGAAGAACTGGTTTCTGTGCCGTTACAGGCGATTCCGGAAAATCCACGCAAACGTCCGCCGATTGTGTCCGACGCTGCGCCGGATTTCGTCAAAACCGTCACTGCCACCATGCTGGCCGGTCTTGGCGACGCCCTGCCGGTTTCCGCTTTCCCGCCGGACGGCACCTGGCCGACAGGCACCACGCAATGGGAAAAACGCAACATTGCCGAAGAAGTGCCGATCTGGAAGCCGGATTTGTGTACTCAGTGCAACCACTGTGTCGCGGCCTGTCCGCATTCCGCCATCCGCGCCAAAGTGGTTCAGCCGGAGTTTATGGAAGACGCGCCGTCTGCACTGCAATCTCTGGATGTGAAATCCCGCGACATGCGCGGCCAGAAATACGTGTTGCAGGTTGCGCCTGAAGACTGCACCGGCTGTAATCTGTGCGTGGAAGTGTGCCCTGCAAAAGATCGTCAGGATCCGTCCATCAAAGCCATTAACATGGCCGACCGCATTGAGCATCTGGAAGAAGAACGCGCCAACTATGACTTCTTCCTCAAACTGCCGGAAATTGATAAAACCACGCTGGAACGTATCGACATCCGCACGTCGCAGCTGATCACGCCGCTGTTCGAATATTCCGGTGCCTGCTCCGGTTGTGGCGAAACACCTTACATCAAACTGCTGACCCAGCTGTACGGCGATCGTTTGCTGATTGCCAACGCCACCGGCTGTTCATCGATTTATGGCGGCAACCTGCCTTCAACGCCGTACACCACCAACGCCGATGGCCGCGGTCCGGCCTGGGCAAACTCGCTGTTTGAAGATAACGCCGAATTCGGGCTGGGCTTCCGTCTGACTGTCGATCAGCATCGCCGTCGCGTGCTGCGTTTAGTCGCCTCGCTGGAAGAACATATTCCCGCAGAGCTGTTAGGCGGCCTGCGCCATGAGACGTCCACGCCGGAAGTGAAACGTGAACATGTCACGGCGCTGCGGAAAATTCTGGCAGACATTGATACGCCGGATGCGCGTCAGCTGGCGACCGACGCCGATTATCTGGTGGATAAATCTATCTGGCTGATTGGCGGCGACGGCTGGGCGTATGACATCGGTTTCGGCGGGCTGGATCACGTGCTGAGCCTGACAGAAAACGTCAACGTGCTGGTGCTCGATACCCAGTGTTATTCCAACACCGGCGGCCAGCAGTCAAAGGCAACGCCGCTTGGCGCGGTGACGAAATTTGCCGAACAGGGCAAACGGAAATCGCGTAAGGATCTGGGCGTCAGCATGATGATGTACGGTCATGTGTATGTGGCGCAAATTTCGCTCGGTGCGCAGCTGAACCAGACGGTGAAAGCCATTCAGGAAGCCGAAGCGTATCCGGGGCCGTCGCTGATTATCGCGTACAGTCCGTGCGAAGAACACGGTTACGATCTGGCACTCAGCCATGACCAGATGAAACAGCTGACCACCACCGGTTTCTGGCCGTTGTACCGCTTCGATCCGCGCCGCGTGGAAGAAGGTAAACCGGCACTGGCACTGGATTCAAGGCCACCTTCCAGCGGACTGACCGATACGCTCAACAACGAGCAACGCTTCCGTCGACTGAATTCCCAGCAGCCGGAAGTGGCAGAAATGTTGTATGCGGCGGCAGAGAAAGAGTTGCAGCAGAAATATGACTTCTTAGCCATGCTGGCCGGGAAAAAGGCGGAACCGGAGTCTTAAAACTGAAGCGCTGCCGCCCTTCCCGGGCGGCTTTTTTCATCGTAAATCACCCTGCTCGAATTTTGCGGAAATCACAGGCGAAGTTTCTTTAATTACTTAACGCGATTTCTCAGGCCAAATTTCTAAAGAGTACTAACATCGTTCCGGGAGCACGTCTCTCGTTCCAAAACTAAATTTTAGTGATCATTCACTGGCCTTCGCTCGCGAAGGCTTTTTTTATAATTTCTGCATCAGGCGATATCAATGTTCAGGACAGATATGAGACGCATATCGCCTGCCGAAAAACCTGACGCATTGAATAAATCACTCCCTGAGCGTTATTTCATTCGTGTTAAACGGCGAACCAGGTCCATTTCTGTGCGACGGAATGGAATGCCGTATTCATCCAGCACATCGTGAAACCACAAATGCGCATAATCGTGATTGCCCTTACGCACCGAGGGCCACGGCAGCGTAGTTTGCGTTTTACCGCGCACTAATCCCCACTGATAACAGCCCGCATTGAATGCGCTGAACAGCGGCAGTTGTTCCTCGAACACGCTCCCGACGTGGCGCGCCAGCCATTCGGTACATAACACCGGACGGTCGTATTTCTGCCAGAAACGCAACGCCTGCAAAAGCTTCGGCGTGGCGACGTAGGCGTGGAAACTGATGATATCGGAAAGTTTTGCCGCTTCGACATCAATGGGATGGGTGAAGAATTCGTTTTCAGGCTCATCCGGATCCTGCGAGAAATGCCATGCGCAGACAGTCAGCGGCTGAAGCGGATCTTCATCCCGCGCCCAGACAAATGCCTTTTGCATCAGTTCCAGCGCAAAGACTTCGAGTTTTTCGTCGTACGACACTTCCTCAAGCCCGCTGGCAAAAGTGCCACGGTTGCCCGGCTCGTTATACAAATCCCAGATAGCGATACGTTCATCGGTGCGGTAATAACGGACAATATCACGCACATAACGCTCTACTTCCGGCCACATATCGCGGTTACACACCACATCGCGCCCCGGACTGGCTGCCGCCTGGCTGTTATGTTTACCCGGTTCCGGCGCTTTTTGCGGCCCGAGGAACGGCTCGTCGCCGGAGAACCCGCAGTCATCCATCAGCGTCAGCATCACTTTAATCTGATGACGGGCAGCAATCGCCAGAAACGCGTCAATACGCGCCAGCAAACCGTCGCGGTCATCCTGCCAGACAATAAACGGCAGATTGATGCGCAACTGGTTGTAACCCGCCTCATGCGCCCAGCCGAGTTCCTGATCGATTGTTGGCGCATCAAAAGTCTCGCGCTGCCAGAGTTCCGTCCAGTTCACCGCCGTGCGTGGCAGATAGTTAAATCCACAAATCCAGCCTTGTTGCTGGCTCCACACGGATGCCTGCTCCCTGCTCCACTGCTGTTTCATTCATCGCTCCTGAAGTTAAATGCATTAACTGACATTATTAGCTGTCTTTTATTCTCTGCAGAGAATGGCTGCAAATTAATTGCTCAGGTTATGGAGTTAAGATCACACTCTTTTCACCTGATTCGCGCAGCCATCAGGGAATTTTAATGCGGTGGCAGAGTGTGAAATTAAAATAGAGCGAAGGGATAAGCCGGAGTATAAAATACGATTGGATACAATGAGATAATTATATTGCACGTTTGTTACGGATATTAATATTAATCACCATAAATAATGGCGGAAATAACGTCAGTAAATGAAATGAATGATTAATGCTTTCCGCTTAAAGGGAATATCTGATTTGCAGATATTCCCCTTTGCAGAATCAGTCCAGATCCACGCCGTTGCTGGCGATCACTTTCTTGTACCAGTAAAACGATTTTTTTCTCTTTCTTTCCAGCGTGCCATTTCCGGCATCATCACGGTCGACGTAAACAAAGCCGTAGCGTTTACTCATTTCGCCGGTCGAAGCGGAAACCAGATCGATACAACCCCAAGAGGTGTAGCCGATCAGCGGCACGCCGTCGGTGATCGCCTCGCCCATCGCGTGAATATGCTCGCGCAGATAGCTGATGCGGTAGTCGTCGTTGATTTCACCTTGCGCGTTGATTTCATCTTTCGCGCCGAGGCCGTTTTCCACCAGGAAAAGTGGTTTCTGATAGCGGTCGTACATCATGTTCATGGTGATGCGCAGGCCGAGCGGATCGATGCCCCAGCCCCATTCGCTGGCGTCGATGTACGGGTTTTTCAGCGATTTGACGATGTTGGCCGCGCTGCTGTTGTTGTCGTTCATGTCTGCCGATGCGCAGCGTGACGCGTAGTAACTAAACGAGACAAAATCGACGGTGTTTTTCAGGATCTCTGCGTCGCCCGGTTCCGTCACCACGTTCACGCCCTTCTCTGCAAAGACCCGCCGGGTGTACGTCGGATATTCCCCACGCGCCTGAACGTCGATGAAGAACAGGTTTTCGCGATCTTTCTGCAACGCTGCCCAGACATCCGCAGGCTTGCAGGTTTGCGGATAAAAATTACCGCCCGCCAGCATACAACCGACCTGATTTTGCGGATTCACTTCATGGGCGATTTTGGTCGCTAAAGCACTGGCAACCAGCTCATGATGCGCGGCCTGATATTTTACCTGCTCCTGATTTTCACCTTCTTCGAAGACCAGACCCGCGCCGGAGAACGGGCTGTGCAGCAGAATATTAATCTCGTTAAACGTCAGCCAGTATTTCACCAGTCCGTCGAACGCCTCAAAACAGGTACGCGCATAACGTGCAAAAAACTCGACCATTTTACGGTTACGCCACGACCCGTATTCGATCACCAGATGCATCGGCACATCGAAATGGCACAGCGTGACCAGCGGTTCGATGCCGTACTTTTTGCATTCGGCAAACACGTCGCGATAAAACGCGATCCCCTCCGCGTTCGGCGTCAGTTCATCGCCGTTGGGATAAATCCGGCTCCAGGCAATTGACGTGCGGAACACCGTAAAGCCCATTTCGGCCATCAGCGCGATGTCTTCTTTATAACGGTGATAGAAATCAATCGCCTGATGCGCCGGATAAAACTCGTCTTCTTTCAGTGAGAAACGTTTTTCCTGACCGGTTTTAACCGCCAGACGGTGCGCGCCGTGCGGGATCATATCAACCGTGGTCAGGCCTTTTCCGCCTTCAAAACTGCCGCCCTCAGCCTGATTTGCGGCAATCGCCCCGCCCCATAAAAAACCTTCAGGAAATGCTGATGCTGCCATGAGAAATCCTCTCCTTTAATTTATTTTAACTGCGCTCTGCGAAACCGCAAAGGCGGCGGAAACCGTTGATTCCGGCGCTGTATTTTTTGGCGCCACGGTTTCCACCGGAATATCTTCAAATCCGAGTAACAGCGTGGTGAAGAAGGAAATCACCACCGCGAGGATCATTACGCCCGCGACCCAGACAATGCTCATCGGGTTTGACGGGTCAAAGAACTGCACGCTGGTAAACAGCCCCGGCGACGCCATCGAATGGCTGGCAAGTCCGCCTAATCCGGCCACGCCACCGCAGATGAAACCACTGATTAAACAGGCGATCAGCGGACGTTTCAGACGCAGCGCCACGCCGTACAGCGCGGGTTCGGAAATCCCGGCGACAATCGCCGATGCCGCCGCAGCCAGCGCCGTCTGACGCAGCTCCGGGTTTTTGGTACGCCATGCCACCGCCAGCGAAGAACCGCCCAGCGACAGGTTCGCGCCAATTTCCGACGGCATCACCATCCCTTCTTTGCCGGTTTCGGCGATGGTCTGAATAATGGTTGGCGTGAACACACGGTGCATGCCGGTCATCACCAGCAGCGGCCAGGCCGCGCCCATAATGGCGACCGAAAGCCAGCCGAGATAACTGTGAACGGTATACACCACCGCTGAAATCCCGGTACCGATCCAGATACCCAGCGGGCCAATCAGCATGATGGCGATCGGTGCCGCAATCAGCATGATCAGCATCGGTTTGAGGAAGTTTTTGGTCACTACTGGTGTAATAAGATCGACCCATTTTTCGATGTAAGACAGCAGCCAGGTCATGCACAGCGCCGGAATGACGGTGTAGGTGTATTTCACCGCCGTCACCGAAATACCGATAAATTCGACTTTTTGCCCCTGCGCCGCTTTCGCCATTAAATCGATAAATGCCGGATGCACCAGAATCCCGGCAATGGCAATCGCCAGCGACATATTGGTTTTGAATTTCACTGCCGCCGACGCTGCCACCATCACCGGCAGGAAGAAGAACGCGCCGTCACCGATGGTGTTGAGGATGATCAGCGTCGACGCCCCCTTGTCGAAAACACCGGTCATATCCAGGATCATCGCCAGCAGTTTCACCATCGAGCCACCGATAATCGCCGGGATCAGCGGTGACATGGTGCCGATCAGCGCATCCAGAATGCCGGGTCCAATGCGTTTGAGCGTGATTTTGCTTTTAGCCGGAGCTTCCTCACTGGCCGCAGCAAAGCCTTCCGGCAGCAGTTTCAGCACTTCAGCGTAGGCCTGAGAAACGTTGTTACCGATGATTACCTGACACTGTTTTTCATTGCGCACCACACCCATCACGCCGGTAATGGCTTTCAGCGTGGCGGTATCGACGGCAGACTCGTCATTCAGCACGAAGCGCAGGCGTGTCATGCAGTGCGTCACTGCTGCCACATTCTCCGCACCACCGATTGCCGCGACAACCGACTGTGATATTGCTGCAAAATTTTTAGACATGAGTAACAACTCTCTCGGATTCATAGGGTTATGAATGTTTTTCAGAAGCCCTGGCTTCTGTGAAACCGCTTTTTATGCAACTTACTGGTTCTTTTATGAAAGGCTGTGAAATGATAGGTAACCGGTTTCATACGAGAATGTGCAGTTCTATTCCTGACTTCAATAAAAATCTGCAACGCTGTTTTATTTTTGTGACACCGATCTCCCGCTGGCCTTCAGCCGGGCTGAAATCATCGCAATACGCGGGGAATGTGTAGAATGACGGATAATTTTTCTTTTTTGGGTGCGGCAGATGTCAACAATGCAGGAAGTGGCTAATAAAGCGGGAGTTTCCAAAGCCACCGTTTCCCGAGTGCTTTCCGGCAAGGGATATGTGAGCCAGGAAACCAAAGATCAGGTGTTTAAAGCGATTGAGGAAGCGGGCTACCGGCCGAATCTGCTGGCACGGAATCTGGCGACCAGCAAGTCAATGTGCATCGGACTGGTGGTTACCAATACCCTATATAACGGCAATTATTTCAGCGAGTTAATCTCACAGGCCGCCAAAAAACTCGATGCCAACGGACGTCAGCTGATCCTGGTCGATGGCAAACACAGCGCCGAAGAAGAACGTGAAGCCATTCAGTTTCTGCATGATTTGCGCTGCGACGGCATTATTATTTATCCGCGCTTTTTATCCGTCGATGAAATGGATGACATCATCGATAAATATAATAAGCCGGTGATGGTAGTGAACCGTAAATTACGAAAACATCAGAGCCATTGTATTTATTGCGATCACAAAGGTTCAGGTCTCCAGGCCACCAATGCGCTGATTGAGCGCGGCCATCGCAATATTGCTTTTATCACCGGCTCGATGGATTCCCCGACCGCGATTGAACGCCTGTCAGGTTATAAAGAGGCGCTGACGGCAGTTGGTTTACCAATAAATGATGCATTGATTATCTCCGGCAAATGGTCAGCAGCCAGCGGTGCCGCCGCCGTGGAAGCCCTGCTCGCCGCCGGTCAGACGTTCAGCGCCATTCTTGCCAGTAACGACGAAATGGCGATCGGCGCGATGAAGAAACTGAACGATGCCGGAATCGCCGTCCCCGCCGATGTTTCGGTGATCGGATTTGATAATATTCCGATCGCGCCGTTTCTTATTCCGGCGCTGTCGAGCGTGAAAGATCCGGTCAGCGATATGGTCAGTGAAGTCATCAGCCAGATTATTTCCATGCTCGATGGCGGTTATTTGTCCGAACAGAATAAGTTTGTATCAGAGCTTATTTTGCGGGAGTCGGTGACGAGCGGACCGGCTCTTCCTTAAGCTTTCCGTAAACGCGGTTTAAATTATCCGTTAAACACCACCGATTAAGCCTTTTCCGAATTGTCGTTTATCCCTTTGCCCTGCATTGTGCGCGTGAACATGATCCACCGTCATGACGGGACACAGGAAACAAAAATGAAAAAATCTGGAATGGTTGTTCTTTGCGCAGCACTGCTGGCTGCGAGTGTCAGCGTCTTTGCTGAAGGCCCGCATCAGCCGCCGGTTAAAGAACCGCAACCGGTACATAAAACGCACAAGCCGGTTGTTCATCATCAGCCTGCGCATCACAAAGCTAAACCGGTGCCGGTTCATCACAAGGTAAAACCAAAGCCGGAGATGAATAAGCCCGAACATCGCGGCTAAACAATTTCATGACAAGCCGCACACTGTTGCGGCTTTTTTGCATGCTGATTAAACACGTGTAACACCTGAACGTTGTGTGCCTTTTTATTAAAGTTACTTCCCCGCCTGCCGATAACTTCCGTGCTATTTAAAACCCAAAGAGTGAATTTCACTTAAGGCCGATCTTTTTGCTAAATACGCTTAAATTTAAGCACGTTAGAAGCAAAATTTGGCGAAGTAAGAATTATCTTATGCTAACGTTTCATCCGCACATCACAGCAAAAATGCGTCGGGACAGGCGCACTATTTAGCCGGACTTTAGTACGGAAGGATCCCCTTAAAGGCGGCAGGCTAGCAGGCAAAATAAAATGAGCGAAGATTCTGATGTATTGTATCGGTTGCTGGTTCAGCGCGTAGAAGACTACGCGATTTACATGCTTAAACCCGATGGCATTATTGCGAACTGGAATGCCGGTGCGCAGCGGGCAAAGGGTTATACGCCCGAGGAAGTGGTCGGAAAGCATTTTTCGTGTTTTTACACCGAAGAAGACCGCAAAAGCGGCTGGCCACAGCACGGCCTGGAAACAGCGCGCGAAACCGGCCGCTATGAATCCGAAGGCTGGCGACAGCGCAAAGATGGCACTCTCTTCTGGGCGCACATCATTATTGAAGCGTTGCGTGAAGCCGGGGAAATCATAGGTTTTGCCAAAATCACCCGCGATGTGACAGAACGTCGTGAAGCCGAACAGGCATTGTTACAGGCCAAAGAACTGGCTGAATCTAACAGTGAGCAACTCGCTTCCCTTTCGCAGTTTCTGAATACGGTCATCGCCAATATCCCGTCATCCGTGATTGTTGAGAATGCGGTTTCCCGCGAGATCTTACTGGTTAACCGTCAGGCAGAACGTTTACTGGGCATTTCACGTGAAAAAATGCTCGGTAAACGTCCGCAGGATTGCATGGGTTCAGGGCTGAGCACCTTTATCAATAAGCAGTCGGATGAGTGTCTGCGCGCAGAAGGGGTTCACCGCAGCGAACAGCAATTGCTGACCGCCATCGGCGACCGCACGTTACAAACCACCAGTTCGGTGATCCGCGGCAACGATCCGCAGACCAGCTACGTGATGATGATCGCCGACGACGTGACGGATCAACAGGCTGCACACGCCCGGATTCATCACATGGCGCACCACGATAATCTGACCAGTCTGCCGAACCGCATTCTGTTCAGCCAGCGTCTGAGCGAGGCGTTGCAGCGTGACAGTTATAGCCACAGCCACACCGCCACGCTGTGTCTGGATCTCGATAACTTCAAAAACGTCAACGACGCACTGGGCCATCAGATTGGTGATGAACTGCTGCGTGCGATTTCCAAACGTCTGCGCATGACGCTGCGCGATGACGATACGCTGGCGCGCATTGGCGGCGATGAATTTGCCGTGGTGCTGCCGGGGCTGAAAGACATTTCAGCGGCACATCAGATTTCTAAACGACTGATTGAATCAGTGCGCCCGCCAGTGATCATCGACGGCCATTCGCTGTCTGTCGGTCTGAGCATTGGTATTGCGCTGGCAGATTCGGCAGAAAATACCCCGGATCAGTTACTGCGTTGTGCGGATATGGCGCTGTACGAAGCCAAACGTAATGGCCGTAACCGCTACGAAGATTTCCGAATCGAAATGGATGCCGCCGCCCGCAAACGCCGCGTGGTGGAAATGGATTTACGCGATGCGATCACCTGTAATCAGCTGCGTCTTTATTATCAGCCGATCACCGATGCACGTCATGATGCCGTCATCGGATATGAAGCGCTGATGCGCTGGCAGCATCCGGAAAACGGACTGATTATGCCGATCGATTTCATTCCGATTGCCGAAGAAACAGGACTGATCCACAGTCTTGGCTCATTTGCTTTGCACGAAGCCTGCCGTGAAGCGACCACCTGGAAAGGCAATCAGACGGTTGCGGTAAACCTTTCACCGATCCAGTTTAAAAACAGCGGGCTGGTGTCTGTGGTGGAATCTGCGCTGGAAGCTTCGGGGCTGGATCCGTCACGTCTGGAAGTTGAAATCACCGAATCGGTATTGCTCGATAACACACTGGGAAACATCAGCATCCTGCGCAAACTGAAGGCGCTCGGCGTGCGCATTGCGCTGGATGATTTCGGCACCGGTTATTCGTCGCTGAGTTATCTGCGCTCCTTCCCGTTCGACAAAATCAAAATCGATCGCTCGTTCATCAATGACATGCAGGACAGCCGCGAGGCTCTGGCGATCATCCGCGCCATTACTGGCATGAGCCGCAGTCTGGACATTCAGACCACAGCGGAAGGTGTGGAAACCGACGAGCAGTTCCGCCGTCTGAAAGAAGAAGGTTGTACGTTGTTCCAGGGATATTTCTTCGGACGGCCTCAGCCCTCAGAGTCAAGACTGGTTGGGTTTGCACCCCTCTGATGATAGGTATTAGACACGGGTTTTGTCGGGAGTGATTGGGGGAACAGCGGTATATATGGCTGTTATTTCTGACGATTGTTTTTGCACCACCCCCTGCGAAAGGAAGCGAGCTGACCGTGTTTCCCTCCACACCATAAGTGGCTGTTGCCCTGCACCTCCCCCTGCGAAGGGGGAGGTTGGGAGGGGGTTTTAAGGGCTAATACCCGGTCAAAGTATACTCCAACTTATTGATTTTACTTTAATACCCCACCCCAACCCTCCCCTTCGCAGGGGAGGGAGCTGAACTGAATTCCCTGGCTACTCTGCGAAAACCTGACCAGTACTCACAAACTTGCAGACGAAACCACTGCCCGTGTCCGCTACGACTTGCGAATTATTCCTTATTACCTCGCCCAACCCTTTCCTTCTTTGGTGAAGCAACGATATAGCGAACCATTAGCCAACTTATTACGCTTATTTGATCTACTTCTCATACCGCCACACCACGCACCATTACGATCCGTTAACATTAATTTAACGCACCACGCGCGTGCATATCAGCCAGATATCAACACCTTATAAATACTGAAAGCTATCTTACAATTAAAGCGTGTAATTTTTAGTCGTTTGAAATTAAAAACAAATTTGCCGTTTTGCATAACTTTCTCATGAACCATTACAAAATTGGTTCAGAAAATGCAAAAGACTGATTAACGATTTAATTCCCAGCGGGAAACTGAAATATGCCAACGAATTCCGGGGCGCTGCCCCCTTCTAACGGGACCTCGAACTCAGCACTGGAACAGCTTCGTCAGCTGATACAGCAGCATCCGGATCAGACTCAGCCGTTACCGGCGGAACGCGATCTGATGCAGATGTTTGACGTCGGCCGCCGTGAAATCCGCCGGGCGCTGGATGTGCTGGCAGAAGAAGGCCGCGTGTGGCGCAAACAAGGGAAAGGCACGTTCATCGGGCCGAACGGTCCTGCGCAGCCGCTGAGTTTGCAGACGTTACCGAAGCAATCGAACTTGCAGGAAGTGATGGAAGCGCGTTTGCAGCTCGAACCGGGGCTGGCGAGATACGCCGCACTGCGCGCCACGCCGGAACAGATACAGCTGATGCGCCGTCTGCTCGACAAGGTGAAAACCATGTCACGCGGTGATCCGGATCAGATTGAACTGTGGGACAGCGCATTTCACCGCGCAATTGCCGATGCCGCCGGTAACCGGTTGTTGCTTGGATTGTTCGATGCCGTCGATGCCATCCGCCGTGATCCAAGCTGGCTGGCGGTGCGTAACGCCGCACGAAATCAGGAGCGCCTGAACCGTTACGACGATCACCATGAGCGCATCGTAGAACACATCGCCGCACGCCAGCCCAAAGAGGCCGCCAGAGTCATGCGCGAGCACCTTCTGGCGTTGCAACAGGCGTTTCTTTCCACCCTGAATGATGATGACGAGGATTTTACTGATGACTGACCCGGCCGAACCCGTCACGCCGCTTTTACATATCAGCGACCTGCGGGTGCAGTTTTCCGGCTCCCCCGCGACCGTGCTCGACGGCATTTCCTTGCAGCTGGAAGCCGGAAAAACGCTGGCGCTGGTCGGGGAATCCGGTTGCGGCAAAAGCGTGACATCGCTGGCGCTGATGGGGCTGTTACCTGCCAGCGCCAATGTGTTGCAGGGCGATATCCGCCTGAATGACACCTCGCTGCTCGGACTTTCTGAACGCCAGTACGCAGACCTGCGCGGTCAGGAGCTGGCGATGATTTTTCAGGAACCGATGACCTCACTCAATCCGGCGCTGACACTCGGCGATCAGCTGGCTGAAGCCGTAATGCGCCATCAGGGTGCGGATAAAAAACAGGCACGAATGCAGGCGCTGGAAATCCTGAAAAAGGTGCAAATTCCTGCGCCGGAATTGCGGATGGACGCTTATCCGCATCAGCTTTCCGGCGGTATGCGCCAGCGGGTGATGATTGCGATGGCGCTGATCAACCGTCCGCAATTGCTGATTGCCGACGAACCGACTACCGCGCTGGACGTCACCATTCAGGCGCAGATCCTCGCCCTGCTCAACCGTATCCAGCAGGAAACCGGCAGCGCATTGTTGCTGATCACCCATGACCTCGGCGTGGTGGCGGAAGTCGCTGACAGCGTGGCGGTGATGTATGCCGGACAAATCGTCGAACAGGGTCTGGTGGCCGATATTTTCAATAATCCGCAGCATCCGTACACCATCGGGCTGATGGGGTCGATGCCGTCGCTGGCCTCGCGTCAGGGCGCACTTTCCACCATTCCCGGTGCCGTACCGTTGCCGAAAGACATGCCGAAAGGCTGCCGGTTTTCGACGCGTTGTCCGTTTGCCGATACGCGCTGCCATCAGGAACGTCCGGCGTTGCGTCCGCTGCATCAGTCTTCGCACCACGTCGCCTGTTTTTATGCGCCGCTGGAAAATTTTTTTGCCCTGTCCGCTGAAGGAGCCTGCGCATGAGTCTCGCACCCCGCCCCATTCTGGAAGCCGCCGGGCTGACCAAAGTCTTCAAAGGCCCTTCAACGCTGTTCACGAAACCCAAAATCGTGCAGGCGGTGGATCGCATTTCGCTGCGCGTCTGGCATGGCGAAACGCTGGCGATTGTCGGCGAATCCGGCTCGGGAAAATCGACCCTTGGACGTCTTTTATTGCAATTGATCAGCGCCACCGACGGCGACGTATTTTATGAAGGCGAAAACCTCAAACAGTTTTCTGCTGAGCAGATGAAAAAGCTGCGCCGCGACCTGCAAATCATTTTTCAGGATCCGTTTGCCTCGCTCAACCCGCGCATGACGGTAGAAGAAATCGTTGGCGAACCCCTGTGGTTGCACAACATCGTCAGCGGCAAAGCGGACAGGCAGGCCAAAGTGCGCGAACTGCTGACTACCGTCGGCCTGCCCGCCGCATTCAGTAACCGTTATCCGCATGAGTTTTCCGGCGGTCAGCGCCAGCGTATCGGCATTGCGCGTGCACTGGCGTCATCGCCAAAACTGCTGCTGGGTGATGAGCCGGTGTCGGCGCTGGATGTGTCGGTACAGGCGCAGGTAGTCAATTTGCTGGAAAATCTTAAACAGCAGTTTGGCCTGACGATGATCGTCGTCGCGCACGGTCTGGCGGTGATCCGCCACATGAGCGACCGCGTGGCGGTGATGTACCTCGGGCAAATCGTCGAACTCGCCAGCACCGATGACATTTTTGACCAGCCGCTGCATCCGTATACCCAGGCGCTGATCGCTTCCGCGCCACAGCTCGCACCGGGGGTGAAACGTCCGGTGCCGCTGCTGCAGGGCGATATGCCCAATCCGGCCAATATGCCGACCGGCTGCCGTTTCCATACCCGCTGCGCCTACGCCACCGACGAATGTCGTCTGGTGGAGCCGCAGCTTGAAACCGTCAGTGACAACCGCATGGTGGCCTGCCACCGCTGGAGCGAACTGCAACGGGATCGCACTTCGGTGCTGGTTCCGCCGCCGTCCGCCGCTTTCACCTTACGGCGTGCGCTGTTTGAACAAGCGAGCCAGAACCGGCTTTCACTTTCTACTCCGACATCAACTCTGGGAACCCGACCATGAAATTTGCACCCCGCTTAACTGCCTGCATTCCGGCCTTCATGTTGCTGACGTCTGCGGGCCTCGCTCATGCGGAAAGCACCCTGCGTATCGGCCTTGGCAGCGATCCTGACATGCTGGATCCGGCCACGGCGCGCACCTATTACGGGCGTTTCGTGTTCAGCGCCATGTGCGAACGGCTGGTGGATGTCGATCAACATCTGCAAATCGTTCCGGGTCTGGCGAAAGACTGGGCGTACAGCGAGGATGGCAAAACGCTCACCCTGAATTTGCGCGAAGGCGTGACTTTCCAGGACGGCGAAAAATTCGATGCGCAGTCGGTGAAATACAACATCGAACGTTATCTGACGCTGCCGGGTTCTTTGCGTAAAAGTGAGCTGTCCTCGGTTGAATCCGTGGAAGTCACCGCGCCGTACACCGTGGTTTTCCATCTGAAAACGGCGGATGCCGCGCTGCTGATGCAACTGACTGACCGCGCGGGCACCATGATGGCGCCAGAGGCAACGGCCAAAGGCAACGTGGCGGCACATCCGGTCTGTTCCGGCCCGTATGAGTTTGTCAGCCGCGTTCAGCAGGATCGCATCGTGCTGAAACGGTTTGAAAATTACTGGAACAAAGGCGCATATCACTTCGATAAAGTGGTGTTCCTGCCGATCCCGGATGCGTCCGTGCGCCTGGCTAACCTGCGTGCGGGTGATCTGGATATCACTGAAGGTATTGCCGCCAGCGACACCGCCACGGTGAAAGCCGACAGCAATCTGCAACTGGCCAGCACCACCGGCCTGGGGTATATGGGGCTGACAATTAACCTCGCCAACGGCACCGCCAACACCAATACACCGCTGGCGAAAGATGCCCGTGTACGTCAGGCATTATCGCTGGCGATTGACCGCGACGCATTGAATCAGGTGGTGTTCCAGGGGCAGTACACGCCGGCGAATCAGGCCTTCTCGCCTGCCAGCCCTTATCACGCCGACATTCCGGTGCCAAAACGCGATATCGAAAAAGCCAAATCGCTGCTGGCCGAAGCCGGTGTGAAAACGCCGCTGACCATTGATTTCCTGGTCGCCAACAACCCGACGTCCCAGCAGGTAGCGCAGGTGCTTCAGGCGATGGTCAGCGAAGCGGGCATCAACCTGAATCTGCAAATGACCGAATACGCCACGCTGCTGGATCGCCAGCAAAGCGGTGAATTCAAAATGAGCATGTCCGGCTGGTCAGGACGCCCGGATCCCGACGGTAATATCTTCTCGTTCCTCAATACCAAAGGCGGTCTGAACGATGGTAAATACAGCAATCCGCAGGTTGACCAGTGGTTGCAGGAAGCCCGTCTGACCAGCGATGTGGAGAAGCGTAAAGCCCTCTACAAACAGGTCGTCGTACAGGAAAACCTCGACGATCCGCTGGTGTATCTGTACTTCGAACCGCGCATTTTCGGTATCAACAAGAAAGTGACCGGTTTCGTGCCTTACGCCGACGGGCTGATCCGTTTGCAGGGTCTGGCGCTGAACAAGTAATTGCCTGAGGAAAGACAATGTTAGAACTGGTGGTGAAACGGCTGATTTCAGCCATACCGACGTTGTTTCTGGTCACGCTGATGGTGTTCTCGTTGCAGAAATTGCTGCCGGGCGATCCGATCACCGCGATGGCTGGCGAGGAACGGGATCCGGCAGTCATTGCGCAGTTACGCGAGCAATACCATCTGAATGATCCGATCCCCAGCCAGTATTTCCACTGGGTCGGCAACGCGCTGCGCGGTGATTTCGGCACCTCGCTGCGCACTCAGGAACCGGTGTTACAGCTGATCGCCAGCAAACTGCCGGTGACGCTCGAACTTTCGCTGCTGGCGATGATTGTGGCGCTGATCATCGGCATCACCATGGGCGTGCTGGCGGCGGTGAACAAAGGCACCTGGATAGATAACGGCACCAATTTTCTGGCGCTGTCGGGGATTTCAATCCCCCATTTCTGGCTGGGTGTGCTGCTGATTATGCTGTTCTCGGTGAAACTGCACTGGCTTCCGGCGTCCGGTTACGTGCCGTTCTCAGAAGATCCGCTGCAAAACCTGAAAACCATGTTGCTGCCTGCGGCGGTGCTCGGCACCGGCCTTTCCGCCACGCTGATGCGCCATACGCGTGCGGCGATGATTGCGGTGCTGAAAGCCGATTACATCCGTACCGCCCGTGCCAAAGGGCTGCTGCCGAAAATGGTGATCATGAAACACGCGCTGCGCAATGCGCTGGTGCCGATCATCACGCTGACCACCTTGCTGTTCGGCGAACTTCTGGGCGGCGCGGTGCTCAGCGAGCAGGTATTCACCATTCCGGGCTTTGGCAAAATGATCGTCGATTCAGTGTTTAACCGTGATTACGCCGTAGTTCAGGGCGTGGTAATGGTGGTCGCGGTCGGTTTTCTGCTGATGAATCTGCTGGCCGACGTGTTGTATGTGCTGGTCAACCCACGTATGCGGAGAGCCTGAGATGACTGTATCTGTGATTTCCGTGACAACGTCACTTCCGGTCCGCGAACCTAACCGTGTGCTGCGCAAATTTTTGCGTAATAAAAGCGCGGTGATTGGCGCAGTACTGGTCGTCACCTTCGCCCTGCGGGCTTTACTTGCGCCGTGGATTTCACCGTTTGATCCGATCAAAGCTGATTTCATGGCAGTGCGTAAAGCGCCTTCTGCCCTGCACTGGCTGGGTACCGATGAGCTGGGCCGCGACATTTTATCGCGCCTGTTCTGGGGGGCACGCACCTCGCTGATGGCCGGTTGTGTGTCGGTGATTATCGCGATTGTGATTGGCGTGCCGCTCGGCCTTATCGCCGGTTTCTGGCAAGGCTGGCTGGACAGCGTGATTTCCCGCGTGGTTGAGGCGCTGCTGTCGTGTCCGTTTCTGGTGCTGGCGATTGCGCTGGGCGCGTTCCTCGGTCCGAGTCTGGGCAATGCGATGATCGCTATCGGGCTTTCCGCCATGCCGATTTTCGCCCGCCTGACGCGAGCGCAGGTGATGAGTATCCGTAACGAGGAATATATCGAAGGTGCGCGGGCGATTGGCCTGCCCGACCGCTGGATCCTCTGGCGCTATGTGCTGCCGAACGTGCTGTCGCCGATTCTGGTCCAGGCGACGCTGGCGATTGCCTCGGCGATCATCACTGAAGCCAGCCTGTCGTTTCTCGGCCTCGGCCAGCAACCACCGGACGCCTCCTGGGGTGCGATGCTTAATACTGCGCGCAGTTTCCTCGAGCAGTCGCCGTGGATGTCGATTTTTCCCGGTCTGGCGATTTTCCTGACCGTACAGGGTTTCAATTTGCTGGGTGACGGGCTGCGTGATGCGCTCGACCCGCGTTCTGAATAAACCGTTTGCTGCTTTTTAAGGAAGAAACATGTCTGAGAATTACGATTTTAACGTAGCTTATCCGACCCTGCGTCCGTCGATGATGGGGGCTAATGCGGTCTGCGCGTCACAACCGCTGGCCGCGCAAGCCGGTATGAAAATGCTGATGCTGGGCGGAAATGCCGCCGATGCTGCCATCGCCACCGCTATCGCGCTGACCGTGCTTGAACCGAGCGGCAACGGCGCAGGCAGCGACGCGTTCGCTATTATCTGGGACGGCAAAAAAGCCCACGGACTGAATGCTTCAGGCCGTTCACCCGCCGCGTGGACACCGGACTATTTCGCCGCTAAAGGTCTGGACGCCGTGCCGACCTACGGCTGGGATGCCGTCACCGTGCCGGGCGCAGTCTCCGGCTGGGTGGCGCTGGCAAAACGCTTCGGTACCCTGCCGCTGACCACGCTGGCACAACCGGCGATTGATTATGCCCGTAACGGTTTTCCGGTATCGCCGCTGATTGGCCGCCTGTGGGAAATCGCGGTCAAAAAACTGCATAACCAGCCGGGCTTCATGGAGTGCTTCGCGCCCGAAGGTCGGGCGCCGAAAATCGGTGAAATTTTCCGTAATCCGGCACTGGCGGATTCATTAGAGTTGATCGCTAAAACTGAAGGTGAAGCGTTTTATCGCGGTGAACTGGCAGAAAAAATGGTGGCGCACAGTCAGGCCCACGGCGGCGCGCTGACGCTGGACGACCTGGCGAATCACAAAGCCGACTGGGTGGAAACCATGCAGCAGTCTTTCGCGGGCGGTTCGGTTCATGAACTGCCACCGAATGGTCAGGGTATCGCCACGCTGATCGCACTGGGCATTCTCGACAAACTGGATATCGGCAGCCAGCCGGTTGACTCGGTCGAAACCACGCACCTGTGCATTGAAGCGATGAAACTGGCGCTGGCGGATTTGGATCAGCACGTCACCGACAGCGAGCATATGTTCTTCGATCCGCAACTGTTCCTTAACGACGATTATCTGGCACAACGCGCGAAACTGATCGACCGCAGCAAAGCCAGCGACGTGACCTACGGCGCACCGCGTCCGGGCGGCACCGTGTATCTGACAGCGGCCGATTCCAGCGGCATCATGGTCTCTTTCATTCAGTCGAATTACATGGGCTTTGGTTCCGGCGTCGTGGTGCCGGGCACCGGTCTCAGCATGCAAAACCGTGGCTGTGGATTTACTCTCGATGCGGCACACGCCAACTGTGTCGCGCCGAACAAACGCACGCTGCATACGATCATTCCGGCCTTTGCCCAGGACGCCGCAGGTAAACCGCTGATGTCATTTGGCCTGATGGGCGGTCCGATGCAGGCACAGGGACATCTGCAACTGGCGCTGCGCGTGATGCTGTATAAACAAAATCCGCAGGCCGCGATAGATGCACCACGCTGGCGGATTAACGGCGGGCGTCAGGTGGCGATCGAATCGACCTTCAATCACAACACGCTGGCTGCACTGCGCGCGATGGGTCATGAGCTGATCGTCGAAGACCCGCTCGGCGGCCATTCGTTCGGCGGCGCGCAGGTAATTGTCACTAATCCGGCAGGCGGTTATCTGGCGGGCACCGAATCGCGCAAAGACGGACAGGCGCTGGTGATGTAGTTTTGGTTTTCCTTCCATCGTGAATGGGTTTTGCCCTGCTCCTCCCCCTGCGAAGGGGGAGGACGGGAGGGGGTTTTAAGGGCTAACACCCTGTTTAAAAAAACCTTAACATCAGTTTTTGACCTTAATACCCCTCCCCAGCCCTCCCCTTCGCAGGGGAGGGAGTTGACAGTGTTTCACTTTGCACCGCGAGCGGGTTTTGCCCTGCTCCTCCCCCTGCGAAGGGGGAGGAGCAGGGGGTTTTAAGGGCTAACACCCTGTTTAAAAAAACCTTAACATCAGTTTTTGACCTTAATACCCCACCCCAACCCTCCCCTTCGCAGGGGAGGGAGTTGACAGTGTTTCACTTTGCACCGCGAGCGGGTTTTGCCTTGCTCCTCCCCCTGCGAAGGGGGAGGACGGGAGAGGGTTTTAAGGGCTAACACCCTGTTTAAAAAAACCTTAACATCAGTTTTTGACCTTAATACCCCTCCCCAGCCCTCCCCTTCGCAGGGGAGGGAGTTGACAGTGTT
>Ga0308164_10000810_pt1 | contig 42805 bp, 28 predicted proteins | sample PhyTR2_FD_201031 | JGI IMG/M metagenome (GOLD analysis project Ga0308164, IMG submission 201031) | Phyllosphere microbial communities from UC Gill Tract Community Farm, Albany, California, United States - DLSLT.R2 | ecosystem: Host-associated > Plants > Phyllosphere > Unclassified | place: USA...
GTTGATGCGGTGCATAACCGCCCGCATCACGAGCGCATCAAATCCTCTGGCGAGGTAGCAAAGCGGTTATGCAGCGGCCTGCAAAGCCGTCTAGGTCGGTTCGACTCCGATCCTCGCCTCCAGCACACTCGATGTCCGTAATCGGGCATTGATTAAAGTCAGAACCTACATGACGCCGGCATTTGCCGGCGTTTTTGCGTTTGAGCGTGCACGACGCTGTCGAGATATCAATCGTTTGCGCGGTGGCACAACGCCGCAGCGTGCTGCGTTGTCCTCGGCAGCGTGCCACGTGTTCTCGGTGAGGTAAGCAGCAAGGTGCGCGCCGCGCCGGTGATTGCTCCGGTCGCATCGATCCGGCGCACCTGCGGTCGAATCAGTTTGAGCGCGACTCGAACAGGTAGTCCCCGCCGGACTGGTGGCCCGCGGCGGTAACGGATCCGTATTTCGGTGTTTGCGGGAACTCCTTTTTCACGCGCGCCTGCACGTCAGCGAATACCGAGCTACCAGGTGTCCAGTTGCTCACCGAATTCAAGACCTTCATCAGATTCCAGGCAAAGATCGAATGACCGGCCTTGCCATTGTCGGGCACGGGTTCATCACCTCCCGACGACAGCACCACCACCGAGCGCTTGGTCAGCACGTCGTCCACCGTCACGTTCTGTCCGACGGCACCCAGGCCTTCGCGTGCAAAGGCGCCCGAGTAGCAGCTGTCCGAGATCAGGGTGACCTGTTTCGAGCGGATGCCTGACAACATCTGGGCAACGTCGCTATTCGAGATCCAGCCTTTGAGGTCGCCGTTGACCGTTGCGTCCGACGCGAGCCAGTAGCCGGCACCGTGGTCGTCCATCGAGTAGCCGTGGCCTGCGAAGTAGATGACTACGCTGTCCTTGCTGTCCGCTTCGGTGGCCAGCGCGTTGAGTGTACGGATGATCGTGGCCTTGTCCGGATTGTGCAGCACCCGGACGTCGTAGCCGAGCCTGGCGGCAAACACCTTGCCGACAGCGTCCGCGTCCGATATCGCGTTCTTGAGTTGGGGAATATTTTTGTCGCCGTATGCGTTGATGCCGACGAGCAGTGCGATCTTGCGCTCGATCTGGGGCACGCTGGCAATCCTGGCCTTGCTGCTCCTTGCCGATGATGATGCCTGTGTTCGCGCTGCGTGAAGCAGCGCCAGCTGGTCCGGCATGATACGGCAGGCACCGCTACCGGCATCGGCCACGTTGGCGCACGGCCGCACATCAGCCAGGGTCGGGTCGATAGTGAGTTGGTAGATCGCGTCGGCGAACATCTTGCGCTTGAAGTCCCGCCGTTGAACCAGGAGCTGCTCCAGGTCGACCTGGTTCGTCGAGGCGATATTGATCGGCTCGAAGATGCGCGTCGATGCCTTGACCGATTGCTCGGTCACGCTACTGCCAGCGGCGCTGGCTGCGGCCTCGTCCACAGCACCGGCCACGGTGGCCGTATCGACCGTTGCGAGGCCCGCGCCAGTGTCCTTGCTGCTGCCGACGGCGTCGATGGATGCACCATCGGGCGTAATGTACGAGGCGCTGACCCGGGTGCCGCCGACCGTATCGATTACGGCGCCGCGCCCGGCGCCGTCCATCGCAACGGGCGCCACTGGCGGCATTACCGCAGCAAGCGCGCTGCTGATGGCCTCGGTGCTGCCCTCTTGCGCGCGCTGGGGTAGGGCGCTGGCTTGGGTGTCCGGTTTGAGGATGAGTGCCGATGCATTTCCCGGCGCCTGCACAAACACGTAGTTTGGCGCCGACAACCCGCTCCCGTACACCGGATGTGTCCCCGGAGCCGACGCTGCGGTGACCGGGCTTTGCCATTGCAGCGCGCCCGTCGTGGCGCTGGCGAGCGTATCACCTCCCTTGAAGCCCGATACCGTGCCGCCAAGCGCATCGACCATCGCGCCACCGATGGATGCGCCGGGCGCCGCCTCGTAGAAAAGCGTGGCAGGCGTGATGGCAGCACTGACGCTCGCAGGCAGTGACAAGCTATAGTTGCCAGCATCCGGGCCGCTCAGCGTGCCCGTGATGGTGACCGCTTTGGCTCCCCCGACGTTCCTGTTATCGAACTGGCCCGCGGCATCGAACGCTACAGTGTCACCCGGCAGGACATCGGTGAGCGACCCGGACAATTCTGCGGCAAGCGTGCCGTCGTACACCTTGTCCAGCGCGCCAAAGCCGGTGGCTGCGATCGGGCGTGGCGTGATGTCGGCCACCACGTCGGGCGCGCCCTGCAGCGTGTAGTTGTCAGCGTCGGCGCCGCCCAGCGCGCCGCCCGAAATCGTCACGGTCTTGGCCTGTCCGGCATGCTTGTCGCCGAACAGGCCCGTTGCGTTGTCAAGGCTGACGCTGTCGCCCTCCATGACACCGCTCAGTGTGCCGGTGAGTGTGGCGTTGCGGGTACCGTCATAGACCTTGTTCAATGCTGTCAGCCCGCTCGCCGTGATGGGGCGGGGGGTGATGCTGGCCTGACCGGTCGCGTCGCTGCTGATGGTGTAGTTGCCCGCGTCCGCCCCGGCCAGCACGCCGCCAGCAAGTGTGACGGTTTTGCCGGTCCCGGTATGCTTGCTGTCGAACAGACCCATGGCACCGTCAAGGCGTACGTTGTCGCCGGCAATGATGCCCGACAGTGCGGCTGAAACATTCGCAGCGCGCGTGCCGTCGTAGACCTTGTCGAGCACTGTCAGGCTGGTGCCGCCGAGCGAGCGCGGCGTGATGGTGGCTTTCAGGGCGGGCAGCGCCGTGAGCCGGTAATTGGCCGCGTCGGCGCCAGTGAGCGCGGCGTCCGACATCGTGACGGTCTTGCCGGCGCCGGCAGTCTTGTCGGCAAACTGGGCCATGGCATCAAGGCGCACAGTGTCGCCATCCACAGTGCCGGCCAGGGTGCCCGACCATATCGCGGTGCGGGTGCCGTCGTACACCTTGTCCTGAGCGCTCAGGCCGGTTGCTGTAATCTGGCGCGGCGTGATGTCTGCGCGCAGCGTCTGGGCGTTGTCGAGGCGGTAATTGCCGGCGTCCGCGCCGGCCAGGGGTGTGCCGGCCAGCGTCACTGTCTTGCCGACGCCGGCGTTCCTGTCGCTAAATTGGGCCCCGGCGCCATTCAGGCTGATGCTGTCGCCTTCCACGATGCCTGAGAGCGTTCCCGACAGGGCAGCAGCGCGAGAACCGTCGTAGAGCTTGTCCAGTGCCCTCAGGCCGTCTGTGCCGAGCACGCGCGGAGTGATATCCGCCCGCACAGTTGTGTCGGTAAGGCGGTAATTGCCTGCATCAGCGCCGGCCAAACCCTGGCCGCTGATGGTGACGACCTTGTTGACACCGACATGCTTGTCCGTGAACAGGCCAGTCGCATTCGTCAGGCTGACACTGTCGCCGGCAATCTTGCCGGCCAGCTCCCCGCCTGCGACCGTGGCGATGCGGGTGCCGTCGTAGACCTTGTCGAGCACGCTCATGCCATTGGCGGAAAGTGCGCGCGGCGTGATCGTAGCCACCAACGTGGGCGGGGACCCGAGCCGGTAATTGGCTGCATCCGCCCCCGTCAGTGCCGGGTCCGAGATCGTCACGGTTTTTCCTGTGCCGACCGCCTTGTCGCTGAACTGCGCCGTCGCCGCACCCAGGCCCACGATATCGCCGTCGATTACCCCGGTCAGTGCGCCCGACAGGGTCGCGGTGCGGGTGCCGTCGTAGACTTTGTCAAGCGCGCTCAGGCCGGTGGCGGCGATGGTACGCGGTGTGATCGTGCCCGGCACCGACCCAGTTGCGCCTAGCACGTAGTTATGCGCGTCGTTGTTGAATAGTTGAGCGCCTGACACTGTAACGGTCTTGCCAACGCCGGCCTGTTTGTCGTTGAATTCGGCGGAGACATAGCTTGCCCCAACACGATCGCCCGCGAGGACGCCTGACAGAACGCCCGACAGATTGGCCGTGCGCGTGCCATCGTATGACTTGCTAGCAGTCAGCCCCGTCAGGTCGATCGCGCGCGGAACGATATCGGCCAGCACAGTGACATCGTCGAAGTGGTAATTGCGCGCATCGGCCCCGACCAGACTGCCCCCATCGACGAGCACCGTCTTGTTGTGGCCGGCGTGCTTGTCGGAGAACAGCCCGGCTGCACCGTCGAGAGACACACGGTCGCCCTCGATGACGCCGGACAGGGTGCCGGACACGACCGCAGTACGGGTCGCGTCGTAGACCTTGCCAGAGGCAGTCACGTTGCTCGCTGTAATGGTCTTGGGCGTGATGTTGGCGACATACGTCTGGCGCGCCCCGTATACCGTCTGCCCGGTCGACGTGACGATGCCGAATACAGGCTCGTTGCCGGCATGGGAAATCGTCTTGCCGGTGCCGGCATGCTGGTCGGCAAACTGGCCTTCCACCGTTCTGTCGTTACGCTGCAGTACGAACGCCGGTGCCAGGTCGTCGGACAGGGCGTTGGCGAACCTTGCTTGCGTCGTGCCATCGTAGGTGCGGTTGGCATCGACCTGCACGCGTACGGTCATCGGGGCGCTCACGATCACGCCGGACTGGTTATCCACGGCCGGACTGATCGTCGATTCATTGCCAACCTGCAGGAACTGGTAGCCAAGCTCGTCGTAGCCAAGCGTGTCGTTCCAGTCCCGAACCTGATTGACATAGGCAAGCCAGCGGCCATTCGCAGTCGCGATGGTGCTGCCCCTGGCTTTCAGGGTTGAGCTCGACAAGAGAACGGCGTCGCCAGCTTTCGACGATGCTATCCTGGAATTGCCGAGCTCGATAGCGCCTGCGCCGAGATAGATGTCGCCGCTTGACCGGAGTGATGCGCCGTGCATGCTGAGGGTCTCGCCGCTCATCACGATTCCGCGGTGATCGGCCGTAGCTGCTGTCGTGTCGATGCTGGCGCCGTTGGTCAGCCGGATTGCATCCCCGCCAATGACGACCCGCTGGCCACGCAGGTAGGTGCCAACGTGCTCTGTTTCTGGCGGCAGGGCAGTGCTGCCGTTGCCAATTTCAACCGTTTTCGCTGCAATGCTGATGTCGCCGCTACCGGTATCGATCGTGGACCCCGTCAGGGCGACGCGTCCAGCTGTACTCATGATGTTCACGGCGCCGCCATTCGTCACGATGGCGCTGTCCTGGCTCAAGTGGACAGCGCCTGTCCCCATCACGGTAACTGCCATCCCCCCGGTGCCGGCCTGGATGGACTTCCCCTGACTGATCAGCACCTCGCCGTCGGCTTCGAGCGTCAGGGTGGAACTTCTCGATGAGGAGCCGCGGGCAATGATATCGCTTGCGATGACGATATTGCCGGTCTGCGCCGCTGTTCGTTCGTCGCGTGCCCGCAAGTGCACATCTGAACCGAACAGGAGTGTGGACGCGATCAAGTGACTATCGATGACCGAGCTTGTCCCCGCAGCGGCTGTTGTCGACGTGCCGTCTCCGACACGCGGCTCGGTGCCGTGACGGTCGACGACCGTCAGGTCGGCGGCACTGGCCAGCCAGGACCCCGCGCCTGCGGTACCCCCTAGAATCAGGTCGCCCGCGACGCTGAGGGTGACGCCGGAGGTCTCGAGCTGGCCCCCCTGATTGCCACTTGCGTCCAGGATGCCGTGGGCCCGTGTCGAACCATCCGAGGTAATGACAATCCTGCCGCCATTGCCTCTACGTGCGCTGGCATCGATCTGGCCGTCGACGTAAGTATTTATGGCGCGGGAGGTATTCAGGCCCGTGCCGGCACCAACCAGCGCAGTCCCACCGTCTTCACCGCCCGATACATTGATCAGGGCTTCTCCGCGACCGCCAACATCGACCGTTCGGCCGAGCACCTGAACCTGGCCACCCGTCGAGTTTGCGCTGCTTGCCAGCACGTCGCCCTCAACCTCTGCCGTTCCCGTAACCGACTCGATCAGCACGCTCCCACCGCGCACTCCGCTGCCAGTAGCGCTGGCGCTGATCCGGCTTCCGTAACCTAACCGGACATCGCCCTGGGCACGCAGGATGATGCGCCCCGCGCTGCCCGAATCGACGCTGTCGGCGCGCACGATCCCGCTCTGGTTGACGATTGCGCCGTGGACATCGATGCTGCCGCCCGACGGGGCCAGCAGGGAGCCCAGGTTGAGTACCTCGTTCTGTGGCGCGCTCATGCGCACCGTGACGTTCGGCATGCCCGAGTCGACCAGCTCGATGCTCTGGCCGGCCGCCAGCACGACCTGCCCACCCGGCGTCTCGATCACGCCTTCGTTGCGCACAGAACCACCCACCAGCCACACGCGCCCGCCGAAACTTGTCGTCAGCTTGCTATGGTTAATGACTTGGGCGCCTGGGGCATCGGCAGTGCCAAATCGATTGCGCCCATTCAGGAAGTCGTTGTTTGTGACGCCCAGGGTTGACGCGACCAGCCCGCCTACGTCGATCCGCGCCTCACCGCCAAACAGCACGCCATGCGGGTTGACCAGCCACACTTCGCCATTTGAGGACAGGCTGCCCATGATGCTGGTCGGATCATTGCCGACCACGCGGTTGAGGACCTTACTGGATGCACTGGGCTGCTCGAAATGCACCTTGTTGTCCGTGCCGATCGAGAACGATTGCCAGTTCAGCACGGCATTGGCCGAATTGGCGATTGTCATCTGGCCCTGGCCGGACGTGATCTGCGCCGTGCCCGCCACCACATCGGCGCCCGTCGGCAGCTGTGCCAATACGAGGCCGGGCGCGTTGCCGAAGGCCGCGATAATCGATGCCGCGACGACGCGCCGCGCAAGCATGGCTGGCAGGCCCGTATGCGACTGCTGGCGCTGGCGGGTGACGCGGCGTACGGTCGGCTGGCTCATGATGGGTTCCTCGTGGATCGGTGGCGAAAAGGCTGGCGGCAGGATCAGAAAGCGAGATTGAGTGCAAGGTGGGCGCGCACGTCGCCCTGCGACGAAGTCGTGCCGTCCTCCAGGGCGCGCCCCACGTCCAGGCTGGCGCCGGCGTGCCTGTACAGCGACACGCGCGCGCCGATGCCGGCGCCGGTCAGGTGGCACGGGGTGGACGCCCTGCCCAGGCATGGCAGGTTGCCCCGGTTCGTCACCCGGCCGTGGTCGACGAACAGGTACGGACGCAACGGCAAGCCCCAGGTATCGATGCTGCCGGTGGCAGCTTCAAAACGCAGCAGCACGCCGCTGTCGCCACTCATTTCACGTTCGGCGTAGCCGCGCACGCTGCCGCTGCCGCCGAGCCCGAATTTTTCGGCCGAGATCAGGGCATGTCCGCTGACCTGCGCTTCCATCCGCGCATACACGCTGACGTTCTCCGTTAATGGCTGCTGGAAGAAGGCGGCCACGCGCGAGAGCACGTAGCGCCGCTTTGCGCCAGGCCGAGCTGCCTCGAAGGTGCGCGCTGCGCTGCCGCCGGCATTGACCGACAGGCCGGCATTGAAGCCATAGGCGAACGCCGAGCTGCCTTTCTGGCCTGTATAGGTCAGGCTCACCGGCACCGTGGTCACATCCACCGCTGCCGAGCCGCAGCCGGCCGCGCCGAAGTCGCCGATCGCGCAGTCATCCTTGTAGTCGCGCCGGTCCAGGCCCAGCGTGAGCTGGTGGTCGTACTCGCCGAGCCGCGCCAGGTGGCGGTTGCCGCGCAGGCCGATGATGGTACCGCGGCCCGTAAACGTGAGCGGGCCGGCGGTGGTGGCGGTGGTGCCGTTGTTGACCGTGGAGTGGGCGACAAAGGCATCGAATGACGCCGCATGCGCATACAGGGGAATGCGGTAGCCGCCACTGAAGATGCGCACGCGGCCCGGGTTCTCCGGTGCGGTCTGGTATTGCAGTGTGCCCACATGATCGCGGCCGAACAGGTTCGCATGCTCGATGCCGACACTGATGCGGTGACGCCCGGTCATGCTGTTGCCGGTGTTGTTGTAGCCGAGCAGGTACCGCAGCGGCTGCTCGTCAGCGACCTTGACGTCGGCAGCAATCTCCCCCGGCCTGGTGCCGGCCCTCAGGCTCACATTGACCTGCTTGGCCGGGTTGCTGTTGGTGAGCTGGATGTCGCGGTCGATTGCGCGCACGAGCGGCGTGGCACCTTGGCGCAGGTCCGGTAACCCGGCCAGGATGTTGGCTGTCGAGAAGTGCGCATTGCCGCTGACCCGCACCACGGCCAGTCGGCCTTCAACGACCCGCACGACGACGCTACCATCGAGAGACTCCTGCACGGGAACGTATGCGACAACGCCGCCATAGCCGGCATCACGGTAGGCAGCCTGGATGCGTGCCGCCAGCGCAGTGAGCAGGGGCAGGGTCGGCGCCATGCCGACGACATCGCGCGTCAGGGCTGTCAACGTCGGGACCGGCAACAGCGTATTGCCTTCGACCCGCACCGCGCCGATGGCACTCTCGGTCATTGCAGGTGCCTGGGCGGCAGCAAGCACCGGGACGAACAGGCAGGCCGCGCCGGTACGGATTGTCATGCTGCGAAAGCGCTTCACCATCGTGGTCCTGTTCCAATCATGCGATAGTTGTTCGCAGCACATGTACAAGCCGGCGATCCGTTGACGGCCTGGCTACATTCCCGACATACCAAGGTTCGCCAATCTACGCGAAATTGTATATAGGTGATATTAAAAATTGCACGGCTGTGGTGCAGTTGCAACCATGATTGCCCGCTGGCTGGGCGCGCCCCTTCGGGCTTAAAATGCCGGGATTGCGGCTGCTCTGGCCGATCGCGTCGATGCCATTCACTCACGAAAGAAATCCCATGACACTCCGAACACTACTGGCTGCGTGCATCGTGGCCACCATCCTGCCCGCCACCGCCCAGGAGGGTCCGGTCATCGGAGAAGGGCAGGCCGATGTCGGCACGCTGGTCGATGCACTCGAACCGAAAGAGCCGATTCGCATGCGCGGCATCCGGCTGGCGCGCGGCGACGTCGGTTCTCCCGCCGTGGCGCCGGAGCCGGCCAAGGTGTCGCTCCTGATCACATTCGAAACCAATTCGGCGGTCCTCACGCCACGCTCGCGCAAGTCGCTCGAAGTCGTGGGCCAGGCGCTGGCATCGGACAAGCTGACGCCGTTTCGTTTCGCCATCGAAGGCCATGCCGATCCGCGCGGCATCCCGGCAGCCAACCTGAAGCTGTCGCAGTTGCGCGCGCAATCGGTGCGCGCCTATCTGGTCGATTCCATGAAGATCGACGCCACCCGCCTGGACGCCGTGGGCAAGGGCGATCGCGAACTGATGAACAAGGCAAATCCTGAAGCCCCGGAAAACCGGCGGGTCACCATCGTCAATCTGTCGCGCTGAGTGTCCTGTATCACAGGGTCAGGGCGCGACTTCCTCGATCTCGAACGACGCCGCCCCATAGCGGCCCACGCACTGGCTGGTCGTGCACACCGGTGTGCCTGCGAACAGGGGTGCCGGCCCAGTGTGGGTTGCCTGCAGTCGCGCCGCGCTCGCCATCGGGAAGGTCGCGAACTCGACGCCTTCGGCCAGGCCCGCGGCCTTGAAGTCGCGCGGTGTTTCCGACACCATCACCACGAAATGGTCCGTGCCCGCCGGGCCGTTGAAATCAATCGGCCATCCGGGACCTGGCAGCGTGATCGTTTCGCCGGCGCCGATCCGGTTGTCACTGGCCAGCCGATTAGGGTACATCATCAGGAAATCCTTCCGGTCCGTGCTCACCATGTGCACGTAGACGTACCCGGCATGCGAAGAGCGGACTGAAAAGCACAGCTGATCGATGCCGATGCGTGCACGGCCGCATTTCATGTCCACTGTCACGGCGCGCTGCGGGTCGGCGCCGGCCTGCACGGCGCCCAGTGCGGCGATGGGATCGAACGGAATGGCGGTTGCCGGTGCGGGTGTTTCGGCAGTCGCTGCCGCAGCCGTATCAGGCACTATCGCGGCCGGGGCGCCGCCTGCGCCGCTGGCCGGCGCGTCCGGTGTGTGATCGAGGAATGCGAACACGCCAGCGCCGGCCAGCGCAATGGCGCCGACACCGAGCAGGGCATAGCGCAGGCCTGGCGCTGCGGCGCGCGCTGCAGGTGGTGTGGGCACGGGCGCAGCAGCGGGCGTGGATGCCGGCGCGCGCACTGGCGCTGGCTGCGGCTGCGCCGGGATCCCCAGCAACGCGCGCATGGCGTTGACGTCTTGCGGCCGGTCGGCCGGCTTGAATGCGAGCGCGGCATCGATGGCGCCGAGAAAGGCAGGGCTATAGGCGCCGGCATGGCGCGTGGCCAGCGGCACATACGGGTCGGCCATCATCCGGCTCATGGCAGGCGGCGGTGCGCTGCCGTCGATCGCGAAATGGATCACCGAGGCCAGCGCATACAGGTCGGTCCATGCGCCCTGGCTCATGCCGGGCATCTCGGCATATTGCTCGATCGGCGCGTAGTTCTGCTTGAGGATGACGGTGAACGCCTGGTTGGCTTCGCCCACCGCGCGCCGCGCAGCGCCAAAGTCGAGCAGCAGTGGACGGCCTTCCTCGAGCATCAGGATATTGTCGGGCGCGATGTCGCGGTGGTAGCAGTGATCCTGGTGGATCGACTCGAGCGCATCGAGCAGGGGCGCGAGCAGGGCGGTGAGCCACACTTCATCGGGCCGCTCGGCGCGTGCCAGCAGCATCTGTTTGAGCGTGGGGCCGCGGTAGTACGGCATTACCATGTAGGCGGTGCCGTTGGCTTCCCAGAACCGGTACACCTTCACCAGCGAAGGGTGATCGAACTTGGCCAGCAGCCGCGCCTCATTGACAAAGCTGCGCCGGCCCGCCTCGAAGCTTTCGGCATTCTGCGCCGACTGGACCGTGACCTGCACGCCGGCGCCTCGCCGCGCGAACGACGGCATGTATTCCTTGAGCGCGACCTGGCGTTCGAGCGAATTGTCGTGCGCCAGATAGACCACGCCAAAGCCACCTTCGCCCAGCACCGTCATGATCTCGAACTCGCCCAGGCGCGTGCCGACCGGCAGTGCATGCGTACCGGTGCCGGTTGTATCGAGCGCGGGCACGCCAGCAATACTGCCGGAAAATACTGTCAGGTCGTCGTCGGAAGGAGAGGTCATTGTCGCGGTCGATATTGGGGTGCCGTATTATCGTCCGCCCTGGGCCGGGCCGCTATCGGTTATTTGCAACAACAGCAAGCATGCCGGGCCGGGTCGGCAATGCAAACACTATCCATTGGTGTGAGCATGGAAGCAACGCTTTGCAAAAATAAAAATATTTTATAAACATTTATTTTTTTTTGAACGTATAGTGCTGCTTCTGCGCTGTTTATTTTTAAAAAACCGGCCAGTTTATAACAAACAGGCGACGGGTGGCGCACGCTACGAATGTCATTCGCGCCTGGGCATGACAGGCAGTTCTTCAATAACGCAACGCAGATTGCCGGAGCACGAATGAGTACAATCGACATTGAGGCCATGCTGCGCGACGTAGAGGCCGACATGCCTTGCGGCCCGAATCTGGAATACGATCCAGAGTTCGTCGCACTGGAGCAGGAAGCACTCGGCAAGCCCGAAGTGCAGTACGGCGACACCATCACCCCCGCAGTGCCCCCCGACTGGAAAATCATCCGCAGCCTGGCCCTCGCGCTGCTCGAACGCAGCCGCGACCTGCGCCTGGCGGTGCACCTGGTGCGCGCCAACCTGGCGCTGTCGGGCATTGAGGGGCTGGCCGATGGCGTCGCGCTAATCGAGCGCCTGCTTGAAGAGCGCTGGGACAGCGTGCATCCCGAACTCGATCCGGACGACGACCTCGACCCGACCCTGCGCATCAATTCACTGGCCATCCTGGCCGACACCGGCACGCTGGTGCGCGAAGTGAAAGAAGCCACGCTGGTGCTGCTGCCGGGCCTGGGTCCATTCACGCTCAAGATGCTCGAAGTCGCCAATGGCGAACAGCCTCCTGCTGCAGGGCAGGAAAAAATCGCCCTCGGTTCGATCGAGGGTGCGCTTGCCGACGTCGATCCCGGGCGCTTCGAGGCCGACCTCGATGCCCTGGCGCGGGTGCTGGCCAGTGTCGTGAACATTGAAGTGACCCTGGTGCGCCAAGTGGGCAGCTCGCAGGCGCTGAACCTGGACGCGCTGACGCGGCCGCTACGCAAGGCGCATGAGTTCCTGTCGCGCCAGCACGGCGGCGCCGACGACAGTGCGGATGCACCGGGTGCCGACGATGTCGATGGTGCTGCGCCGAGCGGCGAGGGCGCTGCACGCGGCGCGCGCGCCGGCATCAGTGGCGACATCGGCAGCCGCGACGACGTGGTGCGCATGCTGGACAAACTGACCCAGTACTACGCACGGCACGAGCCGTCGAGCCCGATCCCGATCCTGCTCGAGCGCGCCAAGCGCCTCGTACCGATGAACTTCTTCGAGATCATGCAGGACCTGGCGCCCGACGGCATCGCGCAGCTGACCGTCATCCGGGGGCCGGACGGATCGGAGCCGGAAAGCGAATATTAACAAGCAAGGCAGGCGGCTGTGCCAGGCGATGCCTGGGCAGGGCAGGGCAAACGTGTCGTTCAATCATGGGGGTGTCAATCGTGGGTAAAGAGAGTAGCCAGAAGTTCATCGCGCGCAACCGTGCGCCGCGCGTGCAGATCGAGTACGACGTCGAGGTCTACGGCGCAGAGAAAAAAATCCAGCTCCCGTTCGTGATGGGCGTGATGGCCGATCTGACCGGCCAGCCGGCCGATCCGCTCGCGCCTGTTGCCGAGCGCAAGTTCCTGGAAATCGACGTCGACAATTTCGACGAGCGGCTCAAGGCGATGAAGCCGCGCGTCGCGGTGCAGGTGCCCAACACGCTCACCGGCGAAGGCAATCTGGCTGTCGAGATGATTTTCGAGAACATGGATGACTTCACCCCGGCCGCGGTTGCCCGCAAGGTCGCACCTTTGGCCAGGCTGCTCGAAGCGCGCAGCCAGTTGTCGAACCTGATGACCTATATGGATGGCAAGACCGGTGCGGAAGACCTGATCGCGAAGCTGCTGGCAGAGCCGGCGCTGATGCAGGCGCTGACATCGGCGCCGAAGCCACAAGAATAACTGACCGTCCTGGAGAATCACAATGGCTGAACAATTGGCACAATCGGAACAGGCCAGCGGCACGCTCGAAATGAGCGAGTTCGGCAGCCTGCTGCAAAAAGAATTCAAACCGCAATCGGACAAGGCCAAGGAATCGGTCGAAAGCGCTGTGCGCACGCTGGCCGAACAAGCGCTCCTGGGCAGCAACATCATATCGGGCGACGTCCTGGCGACGATCGAAGGCCTGATTGCCGCGCTCGACCACAAGCTGAGCGAACAGATCAACCTGATCCTGCACACGCCCGAATTCCAGTCGGTCGAAGGCGCATGGCGCGGCCTGCACCATCTGGTCAACAATACCGAGACCGATGAAACGCTGAAGATCCGCGTGATGAACATCTCGAAGAACGACCTGGGCAAGTCGCTCAAGAAGTTCAAGGGCACGGCCTGGGACCAGAGCCCGATCTTCAAGAAGATGTACGAAGAAGAATTCGGTCAGTTCGGCGGCGAGCCATTCGGCGCCATCGTGGCCGACTACTATTTCGACAACAGCGCACCGGATGTCGAACTGCTCTCGAGCATGGCCAAGGTGGCCGCGGCCGCCCACGCGCCGTTCATCGCCGCCGCCGCGCCATCGGTCATGCTGATGGAATCGTGGCAGGAGCTGGCCAACCCGCGCGACCTGACCAAGATCTTCCAGACGCCGGAGCATGCCGCCTGGCGCTCGTTCCGCGAATCGGAAGACTCTCGCTACGTCGGTCTGGCGATGCCGCGCTTCCTGGCGCGCCAGCCGTATGGCGCCAAGACCGATCCCGTGGAAGCGTTCGACTTCGAAGAAGACACGTCAGCCGCCGGCAGCAAGAACTACACCTGGGCCAACGCGGCCTACGCCATGGCGGTGAACATCAACCGTTCGTTCAAGGAATACGGCTGGTGCTCGCGCATTCGTGGCATCGAGTCGGGCGGTGCAGTCGAAGGCCTGCCGGTGCACTCGTTCCCGACCGACGACGGCGGCGTCGACATGCAGTGCCCGACCGAGATCGCTATCTCGGACCGGCGTGAAGCCGAACTGGCCGCAAACGGCTTCATGCCGCTGGTGCACAAGAAGAACACCGACTTCGCTGCCTTCATCGGCGCGCAGTCGCTGCACAAGCCGGCCGAATACGACGATCCGGACGCCACCGCCAACGCCAACCTGGCTGCGCGCCTGCCTTACCTGTTTGCCACCTGCCGTTTTGCCCATTACCTCAAGTGCATCGTGCGCGACAAGATCGGCTCGTTCAAGGAGAAGGACGCGATGCAGCGCTGGCTGTCGAACTGGATCACCAACTATGTCGATGGCGATCCGGTCAACTCCAGCGAGCAGACCAAGGCGCGCAAGCCCCTCGCTGCGGCTGAAGTGGTGCTGGAAGAAGTCGAAGGCAATCCGGGTTACTACACCTCCAAGTTCTACCTGCGTCCGCATTACCAGCTCGAAGGCCTGACCGTGTCGCTGCGCCTGGTCTCGAAACTGCCGTCGGCCAAAGGCTGACCTTGGCCGTAGCAAGTTCAGGTAACACCACAGGGCAGGCGCGCCAAAGCGCCTGCTCATTCGCTCACATCCGCCGGCATGGTCCCGGCACACAAGGAGAGTAAAAATGGCATTGGATATGTTCATCAACATGGGCACCAACATCGTCGGCGAATCGGCCGACAAAGTACAAGGCAAGAACGGCGACATCGACGTGCTCGCGTGGAGCTGGGGCATGAGCCAGTCGGGTACGACGCACACGGGTTCCGGCGGTGGCGCCGGCAAGGCCAATTTCCAGGACCTGTCGTTCACCAAGTACATCGATTCGGCCAGCAGCGCGCTGATGATTGCGCTGGCCAAGGGAACCCACATTCCGACCGTTACCCTGCTGGCACGCAAAGCCGGTGAGGGCCAGGTTCCGTATATCACGATCGTGCTGCGTAACGTCATGGTGACGTCGGTGTCGACGGGCGGCAGCGGCGGCGAAGATCGCCTGACGGAAAACGTCACGCTGAACTTCAGCGAAGTGAAGTACACCTACAACGTGCAGTCCAAAGCCGGCGCGAAGAGTGCCGACAAAATCTTCGCATGGGACATCGCAGCGAACGTCGCAGCTGGTTGATCGATTGTTCTCCGGACAGCCTGTGGGCTGTCCTTTCTCCTTGATCGGCACCGTATGGATCCGCAACAACTCGTCCTCGAAGGCAAACTGAGCGAAGCGCTGGCCGCCCTGCAGGACCAGGTGCGCAAGGATGCATCGAATGCCAAATACCGGATTTTCCTGTTTCAGCTGCTGTGCGTGATGGGGCAGTGGAAGCGCGCCCTGACGCAGCTGAACGTGGCCGGCGAACTCGATGCCGCCACCCTGCCGATGGTGCAGACTTACCGCGAAGCGATCCAGTGCGAAGCGCTGCGCGATGAAATTTTCAAGGCAAGCAATTCGCCGCTGATTTTCGGCCAGCCACCCGAGTGGCTGGCCCTGATGGTCGAAGCACTCAAGCTCCATGCGGCCGGCAATGCCGCCCAGGCGCTGGCGGTGCGGGAGCAAGCGTTCGACGCTGCCCCCGCCAGCGCTGGCACGATCGACGGCCAGCGTTTCGAATGGATGGCCGACGCCGACCCGCGTCTGGGTCCAGTCCTCGAAGTCGTCCTCAACGGGCGCTATTTCTGGGTCCCGCTGCAGCGCATCCGGCGCATCGAATTCGACGCGCCGGCCGACCTGCGCGACACCATCTGGACCGCTGCATCGTTCACCTGGACGAATGGCGCCCAGACCGTCGGCCTGGTGCCGACCCGTTACAACGGCACTGTCGCCATGGCTGACGATGGCCTGATGCTCGCGCGACGCACCGAGTGGACCGGGGAAGGCAATCCGATAGGCCAGCGCATGCTGGTGACCGATACCGGCGAATATGCGCTGATGGACATCCGCATCGTTGAATTTGACGCGGTGGCAGACGATGCTGCCGACCTGGACCAGCATGGCTGAACTGGCGCCCCGCGAACGGCTGCAGCCGTCGCTGCTGGATCGCTTGTCCGACGATGAGCCGGGCAACGCGGTCGAGCCACGCGAACGCCGCGTGCTGTCGCTGCGCACCTTGCGCGAAGGCGTGCTGCGCGACCTGGCGTGGCTGCTCAATACCACCAATCTGCTGTCGGTCACCACCATGCCGGCGCTGCCCTTCATCGCCAACTCGGTCCTCAATTACGGCGTCCCCGGCCTGGCCGGCAACGCGGTCCAAAACCTCGACATCGGCGCGCTGGAACGTGGAATCCGCCAGGCGATCTGGGATTTCGAACCGCGCCTGATCCGCAGTACGGTGACGGTCAAGGCGCTCGCCTCCGATCGCGCGGGCCAGAACAAGCTCGATTTCGACATCGAAGCGGATCTGTGGGCGCAGCCCTATCCGGAGCGCTTGTACCTGAAAACCGAACTCGATCTCGAGCGCGGCGCCGTCGTCATCTCCGAATCGAACGGGCGGAGCACGTCATGAACCCACGCTTCCTGCGTTACTACAGCCAGGAGCTGCAGCACCTGCGCGAAGTGGGCGGCGAGTTCGCCCAGGCGTTCCCGAAGATCGCCGGACGCATTGGCCTCGACAGTTTCGAGTGCGCCGATCCCTACGTCGAGCGCCTGCTGGAAGGTTTTTCCTTCATGGCCGCGCGCGTGCAGATGAAGATCGATGCCGAGTTCCCACGCTTTACCCAGCACCTGTCCGAGCTGGTGTACCCGCATCTTCTGGCGCCGACGCCGTCGATGACGGTCGTGCAGATGCATCCGGATCTGTCGAATCCCGCACTGGCCGGCGGTCACCGCGTGGCGCGCGGCTGTGCGATGCGCAGTGTGCTGGGCAAGAACGATACGACCGCGTGCGAATTTCGCACTGCGCACGACGTGACGCTGTGGCCGATCGAACTGGTGGAGGCAAAATTTTTTACGCATGGCGGCAGCCAGGCCGGCCTGAATGTGCAACTGCCCGCCGCGGTCAAGGCCGGCGTGCGCCTGCGCCTGAAAAGTACTGGCGTGGCGTTCAGGGATATGCCGCTCGATACGCTCGCGCTGTACCTGCGCGGCGCCGACGAAATGCCGGTGCGGATCCTGGAAAGCTTGCTGGGTAGCGTTGAAGGCGTGCTGATCACGCCGGTGGCGCGTCCGGCCACATGGCACCGCCTGCTGCCGCGCACGGCCGTGCGCCCACTCGGCTTTGCCGACAACGCATCTTTGCTGCCCAGTGGCGAGCGCACCTTCCAGGGCTACCGCCTGTTGCAAGAGTATTTTGCGTTCCCGCAGCGCTTCCAGTTTGTCGAGCTGACAGGTTTGCACGCCGCGCTGCGCCTGTGTCAGGACAAGGAAGTCGAGATCACGATCTTGCTGAACCGCGCCGACGTGCAGCTTGAAAAAACGCTCGATGCGTCGAACTTCGCCTTGCACTGCACGCCCGCCATCAATCTGTTCCAGCGCCGCGCCGACCGCATCAACGTGACCGGCGAGCAGCTCGAATACCACGTGCTGGTCGACCGCACCCGGCCCATGGATTTCGAAGTGTTCCAGGTCGGTTCGGTCACGGCATATGGCACCGGTGCCGACTCGCAACAGGCGTTCCAGCCGTTTTACGCTGCCAAGGACATCGGCACGCTGCACCAGAGTCAGGCCTTTTTCCAGATCCGGCGCGAACCGCGCCAGGTGTCGCAACGCCAGCGCCGCGACGGTCCCCGTTCGAGCTACATCGGCAGCGAGACATTCATTGCCGTCGTCGACGCCGCCGAAGCGCCGTACAGCGCCGGGATCCGCCAGCTTGGCGTAACCGTGTCGTGCACCAACCGCGACCTGCCGCTGGCCATGGCGGTCGGCGTGGGCAAGACCGATTTCCTGCTCGACGATGGCGCGCCCGTGACCAGCGTGCGCTGCCTGTCCGGCCCGAGCCAGCCACATCCGTCGTTCGCCGAGGGCAGCATGGCCTGGCGCCTGTTGAACCAGTTGTCGCTCAATTATCTGTCGCTGCTCGACACCGACCCGCAGCAGGGCGCCGTCGCGCTGCGCGAACTGCTGGCGTTGTACTGCCATCCGAGCGACCTGAATGCCCAGCGCCAGGTCGAAGGCGTCCGTTCGATCGCATCGAAAGCCATCACGCGCCGCATGCCGTCGCCCGGTCCCATCACGGTGGGACGCGGCATCCAGATCACCGTGACGCTTGACGATGCCGCGTTCGAAGGCACCGGCCCGTTCGTGCTGGGCGCCGTGCTGGCCGAGTTTTTCGCGCAATACGTGTCGATCAATTCCTTCACCGAAACTGTGATTCGTACCGTCGGGCGCGGCGACATCATGCGCTGGCCAGCCAGGGTGGGCGCATGCGCGATCCTGTAGAACTTGACCTCCTGCTCGAGACCCAGGCCGCGCGCATGGATTTTTTCCAGGTTTTGCGTTTGCTGGAAAACGCGCGGCCCGACCTGCCGCGCATCGGCGAGTCGCTGCGCCCGCGCGACGACGCGGTGCGCTTTGGCCAGGACCCGGCGCTCATCTTTCACCCGACGACGCTGGGCCAGTTCACGCGCGCCGATGGTGATGCGCGTGCCCGCCTGGCCGTCAATTTCTTTGGCCTGCTGGGTGCGAACGGCCCCATGCCGGTCCACATCACGGAATACGTGCGCGACCGCCTGCGCCAGGGCGGCGACGGCACCATGCTGGCCTTCCTCGACGTGTTCCACCACCGCATGCTGGCGCTGTTCTACCGCGCCCGTGCCGTGGCCGAACCCGTCATCAGCCTGGATCGCGCCGACGGTGACCGCTTTTCTACGTTCGTCGGCAGCCTGTTCGGCATCGGCGCCCCGGCCTTGCGCAACCGGGACGCCATCGGCGACTTCGCCAAGCTGCATTTTGCCGGCCTGCTGGCCAATAAGTCGCGTCCGGCTGCCGGCCTGGTCACGATCCTGCGCGCGTATTTCAAGCTGCCATTCCAGGTCGAGCAATTCGTCGGCCACTGGATGCGCATGCCGTCCGAGATCCAGAGCCGCGTCGGCGGGTTTGAGCAGGCCAACCGGCTCGGGTCTTCACTGGTGCTCGGCCGCAGCGTTTGGGATTGCCAGCACAAGTTTCGCATCGTGATCGGCCCCATGGACTATGCGGACTACCTGCGCTTCATGCCGGGCGGCGAGAGCATGGAACGCTTGATGGCCTGGGTAAAGAATTACGTGGGGCTGAGCCTCGACTGGGACGTGCGCCTCGTGCTCAGGAAAGAACATCTGCCGCCGCTGCGGCTGGGCGGCGCCACCCGCATGGGATGGAGCACCTGGCTGGCCAGTAGCGCGCCAGCGCGCGATCTCGACCAGATGGTGATCAATCCGGTCAACCTCGATAGCAGCACGACGCAGTAATTAAATAGATCAACAAGGGGAAGTCATGGCCGACATCAGTCGCGTTGCATTGTTTGGAAAACTGAACAGCCTGTGTTACCGGGCCATCGAAAGCAGTACCGTCTTTTGCAAGCTTCGCGGCAATCCCTATGTCGAACTGGTGCACTGGATGCACCAGATCCTGCAGATGCAGGACTCGGACCTGGTGCGCATCATCCGCCACTACGAAATCGACACAGCGACCCTGGCGCGCGACCTGACCGCGGCGCTCGACCGCTTGCCGCGTGGCTCGACGTCCGTGACCGACCTGTCGTCGCAACTGGAAGAATCGGTGGAGCGCGCGTGGGTGTACGGCACGCTGATGTTCGGCGAATCGCAGATCCGCTCGGGCCACCTGATCGTCGGACTATTGAAGACCCCGAGCCTGAAAAACGCGTTATACGGTATGTCGAAGCAGTTCGAGCGTGTAAAACTCGAACACCTGACAGATCATTTCACGAAGCTGCTGGGCGAGTCGCCGGAAGCCGGGCTCGTTGCCACCGACGGTTTCAGTGGCGGCGGCGCCGCGCCGGGCGAGGCTTCGGGCGCGATTGCGCCGGCGGCGATGGGCAAGCAGGAAGCGCTGAGAAAATTCACGGTCGACCTGACCGAGCAGGCCCGGTCCGGCAAGATGGACCCCATCGTCGGGCGTGATGACGAAATTCGCCAGATGGTCGACATCCTGATGCGCCGGCGCCAGAACAACCCGATCATGATCGGCGAAGCCGGCGTCGGTAAAACCGCCGTCGTCGAAGGCTTTGCCCAGCGCATCGCGCGCGGCGACGTGCCGCCTGCCTTGAAAGAAGTGCAGTTGCTGACGCTGGACGTCGGCCTGCTTCAGGCTGGCGCCAGCATGAAAGGCGAGTTCGAACAGCGCCTTCGCTCCGTCATCGACGAAGTGCAGGCCAGCACCACGCCGATCATCCTGTTCATCGACGAGACCCACACGCTGGTCGGCGCCGGTGGCGCGGCCGGCACCGGCGACGCGGCCAATCTGCTCAAACCTGCACTCGCACGCGGCACGCTGCGCACTATTGGCGCGACCACGTTTGCCGAGTACAAAAAGCACATCGAAAAAGACCCGGCCCTGACGCGCCGGTTCCAGTCGATCCAAGTGGATGAGCCAAGCGAAGAGCGCGCGATCCTGATGATGCGCGGTGTCGCCTCGACGATGGAAAAGCACCACAAGGTGCAGATCCTCGACGAAGCGCTGGAGGCAGCCGTCAAACTGAGCCACCGCTACATCCCGGCGCGCCAGCTGCCCGACAAATCGGTCAGCCTGATCGACACCGCCTGCGCGCGCGTGGCCGTGAGCCTGCACGCGACGCCGGCTGAAGTGGACGACAGCCGCAAGCGCATCGAGGCGCTCGAAGTGGAACTGAATATCATCAAGCGTGAAGACGCGATCGGCATCGACACGGCCAGGCGCGGCGTCGATGCGGACGCGCTGCTGACGCTGGAGCGCGAGCGCCTGGTCGGTCTGGAAAAGCGCTGGAACGATGAGCGCGCGCTGGTCGACGAACTGCTGTCGCTGCGCGCCCAGCTGCGCGACGGCGCACAACCGGTCGAGGGCACCGGTAGTGCGCTGGAAGCTGCCGCCGAGGCCCCCGCCGTGATGGATGCCACGCAGCGAGCCGACCTGATGACGCAGTTGAAAGAAGTGCAGACCAAACTGTCCGATCTGCAGGGCGAGACACCGCTGATCCTGCCGACCGTCGACTACCAGGCCGTCGCGGCAGTGGTGGGCGACTGGACCGGCATCCCGGTCGGCCGCATGGCGAAAAACGAGATGGAAACCATCCTCAACATCGCTGGCAACCTGGCCAAGCGTGTCATCGGCCAGGACCACGCGATGGAAATGATTGCCAAGCGCATCCAGACCTCGCGCGCGGGCCTGGACAATCCAAGCAAACCGATCGGCGTGTTCATGCTGGCCGGTACCTCGGGCGTCGGCAAAACCGAAACGGCGCTGGCACTGGCCGAAGCGCTGTATGGCGGCGAGCAGAATCTCATCACCATCAACATGAGCGAATACCAGGAAGCGCACACGGTGTCGACGCTCAAGGGCGCGCCACCGGGTTACGTCGGTTACGGCGAAGGTGGCGTGCTGACCGAAGCGGTACGGCGCAAACCGTATTCGGTGGTGCTGCTCGATGAAGTCGAAAAAGCGCACCCGGACGTGCACGAGATGTTCTTCCAGGTGTTCGACAAGGGCTTCATGGAAGACGGGGAAGGGCGCTTCATCGATTTTAAAAATACGCTGATCATCCTGACCACCAATGCCGGGACCGACCTGATCGCGGGCCTGTGCAAGGACCCGGATTTAATGCCGGACCCGGAAGGGATGGCCAAGGCCCTGCGCCCGGCGCTGCTGAAAGTGTTCCCGCCGGCGCTGCTGGGCCGGATGGTGGCGATTCCGTATTACCCGCTGTCGGACGCGATGCTGGGCGAGATCGTCAAGCTGCAACTCAATCGCATCAAAAAACGCGTCGAAGCGCGCTACAAGATTCCGTTCACGTATTCGGAGGCCGTGGTCAAGCTGGTCGTGTCGCGCTGCACCGAGGGTGAGTCGGGCGGGCGAATGATCGACGCGATTTTGACGAATACGATGCTGCCGGATATCTCAAAGGAATTTTTGAATCGGATGATGGAAGGCACCCCGGTGATGGGGGTGCAGGTTGCCGTCAAGAACGGCGAGTTTCAGTATCAGTTCGAAATGAATAGCGCGGCCGAGCCGATTGGTATTTGACAGCGGCTTGATGGATTCGGCGAACTGTGATTTAGCATTAATTGTTGTCGCTGTGCCGGGATGTCAGACCTGACCCTGTTTGTGCGGACCCCGTTGGTCGATCAAAATGGTAATTTTAATTTGTCTACCGCTGAGAGATTGTTGGCTCAACAGCATGCAAGTTCAAGGCTCGACCCGGCATATGCGTGTCTTGTAATATATCCACGGAGAAAAAATGGCTCTCATTTTACCGAAAGACATAGGCCAGCGCGGCAGCTGGGACGGCTTCTCGGATCATCCGGTAGTCGTTGGACGAACCGTGCCGAACAAGGACACTTCAATGGATTGGCCAGAACACCAATCCATCATTATGAAGGCCGCGGGGCTGTTGGCGCTGGATGTGCCGCCGGCGTTTGCAGACCTGCGGCACGCGTTTCACGGTGAGAAAAGCGTGTCCGACAGTGGCAGTGTATCGACGGTAAAGATCTACGTGTCTAAAGGAATTCACCAACCCGAGACCAATCCGCACATTCAACTCGAGACCGAGGCTCAGCTTCTCGGACACAGCGTCCGGGGCGATAAAAAATCGAAGCTGGTTCCCCGGACCGATGTAGCGCCCCGTGTCTGGAAATATCATCTGAATGTCAGCGCCGTCAACACCCTGAGTAAGGGTGATAGTTTTCAATGGGTAGGCGTGCAGTTTACACGTCAGGTTGGCAGCACTATCCACGTCTGGCCGGCGGTCGCCACAGTTGTTATGAAGGCGCCGGTGACGGTAGTAGGACGGCGCAGCAGTATCAGTTCGTCTGCATTGGCTGCGCATGTGGAAGCGGCACGCATTGCCGCGGAGAATGCAGCATTTGACGAGCTTTGCCTCGCTTTTGAAACAACGCACAAGATCAAGCCGATCGACCGCCAAATTCGGATTGTGCAAGCTGGATGGGGAGCCAAACCGACCTACACTGGTCTGTCTGCGGCAACAAATCGAGCAGTGGTCAAATTCCAGTTTAGTAAAGCAACCGGGTTCGTGGTGGTTCCTGGCTGATTGCACTCTAATGCGTCATTCGACATGTGCAAGCATGAACGGCGTCAGGTCTGACATCAGGACACGAACTAAGCAGTATAAATACGCCGATTCAGATTGAATGCTCAATGCATCTGGGCGCCGGGCCTGCCGACGGGGTCTGACATTTAGATACGGCCTGAACAATCGAATATTTATCTCTATAAAAATCTTGGTTTTGTGATCCCAGCTGAACTCGTGTCTGAACGCTAGAACTGATCCTGTTAACTCCTAGGAGAAAGTATGACGTATTACCTCCATTTTAGGTGCATACCGCCCTGCAAGCGGGTGTATGCGCTACAGCGTGATGGTGAGCGCAACCTGAAAGATATGACCAAAGTCGCGTGCCCTCATTGCCGCGCATGCGGGAAAAAGACGCGTTCATCGGGTACCGGGGCGAACAAGCCAAGAGGCGGGGCAATTGTCCTAACCCAGACCAGCCTGGCACGCCTGGCACGACCGAGGCGCACTGCTTTTCGGGAACAGGCGAACAAATTGGCCGCGCAGCAGGACCAGGAACAGATGCTTGACATAGAAGTCGGCATGGTGGACGACCCGGATGAAGACGAGCAGGAGGACGTTAACTATGTCGGCGAATCGCATACCTACAATATCCGAATGCGCTTGACGCCAGGGCCCTATCAAGCGCGTCCTACTGGTGGCATCGTCGATTCCAACGCAGTCTTGACCATGATTAATCGGCCGATCACCGGCACGGCCGGACGCGGGAATTTGAATGACATTATGGGGAAGTACCTGAGCCCGGTGACTGTCCTTACTAAAGACTATTCAGCATGGCGCCATGTGGGCGGCCCACCTTATAACCAGAAAACAAAATTCAGAAGTTTTGAATGGTGTCACCTGGTGGCCGACTCACTGGGAGGAGAGAGCATTCCCAAGAACCTGGTCGCCGCTAGTTTTTGTGCAAACACTTTCATGGCCGCGCTCGAAGCCATGCTGAAAGCCCAGTCAGCGTTGTCGCTCTCTGTGACTGTCGAATGCACTTCACCGCATGCAGCCGATTTCATCAAGTATGTCATTACGCATCCGGCAAAGCAGAAATCGATTACTTTTGACATCGATGCTCTCGCAATGGGATTCAGCGCCCTTGATCTCACCAAATATCAAACCGAACTGCAACAGTGGTTGAAGATTGTTGGAATCAATGCCGCTCTTTCGGCCTAAGCCGAGTAGAAAGGATATCGGGGTCAAGTCTGACATTCAGACACGACCTCAACATTAGAGGGTTGCAAGCGTAAGAAAACGTGATCAGGTCAGCAATTCGGTCACCAGCACAACCGTCAAGCACAGCAGTGACAAAATTGTATCAAGCAAGCAAGGAACCGACATGCACTTCAACAACATGGACTATCTGGAAGACGTCATCGGCATGCCATATGCGCACAAGAACGCGTTTGTCGATATCGCCCGCCAGCAGAAAGTGGTCATCGTGGTCCGCGCCACCGGCCCGACCTGTCACGGCTTGCTGGAAGAGGGTTACGACACAAAGGGCTATCGCATCCATGGCAAGTCCTGTAACTGGGGACCCATGGCGGGCTTTGTCATGCGTGATCCGCGGCTGAACAAATCAGGCGCCGCCGGGGCGGCCTATAACCGCAGCAAGCATGCCGAGGCCCTTTACCATGACCATGAAGGCCAGGGGTGGCGCGCCTCCGTCACGCCGTTGAAAATTTCGCACGAACGGATCAGCTGGCTGGAAGCATGGGGTCATATCGTCATCACGAACCGCCTTGCCGACCGCATGGAAGGCACAGCGCGCCATGGCGCAGGCGCCGATGCGATATCCTTCAAGTACATATTGTTTCGTGATCCGGTGCAGCCCCATTTGTGGGGTGTGTATTTCAGTAACGATGCTGCCATGCCCTGGCAACAGGAAGCCGCGGCGAATGAGCGTGTGTTCTCCCTGAAAAACAGCGTTGGATACGAAGCCATGCTGGCGTTGACCAACCCGCCGGCACACCGGCTCACCAGCGGCGAAAGTTACCTCAATGCCGTCACCGGCGATTACGACCTGTTTGCCGTCTGGCCGTTTGCGGAGAAATACAATCCGAATCCATACGGCGCAGATCATCGCCCGCTGGGCACCGTGCGAGGGGTGCAAAATCGCTTTACCACCGACGCCACCGGTGCGCCCGTCGGTCCGCTGGACCAGGCGCAAAATATCGATCAACTGGAACGCCACTTCGCCGACCTGGGCGCTGACTTGCAGGGTACCAAGGTGGGAAATATCACGCCGCGCATCTACAAGTGCTGCCAACTGATCAATTCAATCATCGGCCGCAATGTGCTGTGGCACAGCGACGAAGCGGCGCGCCCGTATGCGACCGATGTCGATTTACCGATCATCGCGTTTACACCGGCGGGTTACTTTATCGGGGTGGAATCGATCCAGGACTTTGCCGACCTGATTCATTTCTGTGAATCGGAAGGCGTCCGTGTGACCTTGTCGAGTGCGTGGACCCAGGAGCCAACGGGGGGCAAGCCAAACCGCCTGGGCGCGCCGTTCGAGAACAGGGTGCCGCTCGATGGTCGCCGCGTCGTGGTGCCCGCGTGGTACAACGCGTAGCCGGGCACCGCATATACCTTGTGCCCTGACGAGAAAACATCATGCTGCCTGTTCACGCTTCACGCACAACGCCCGCCGGTGCCATGCCGCTGTTCGGCACGCCCCATAGGCGCGTGCTGCGCTGCGTCGTTTGTGATGCATCCGTGCTTGCCGCGGCGGGTGCCGCTGATCCGTATCCCGTCTGTCACGCCATCGCCTGCCGCATGGTGATCAGCCGGCGCGATGAAATAACCGACGTCGCGTTCCGCTATTTCCTGCAACGCCAGGCCGGGCAAAAGCGGGCGCTGGCGGCGCTGTCTGCCGCGGCCAGCGCCCGCATCGCCAGCGAGGCCAACGAGAACGCGCGCATGTGGTCGGCCCTCGCCACCGTTGCGGGCGCGCCGTCCGCGTCGCTGCAGCTGCTGGTGCCGTCCGGCCCGGCCCGCAGCCGTCCACTGGCGTCGGTGCGGCGCGCACGTTACCGCGCGCATTTGGAGGCCATCGCGCAGCATGCCGCTGCGCTGGCGCCGGGCGTCCCGGCAAGCGATGCTGGCGACGGCGTAGCCGGGGGTGCAGCATCCTCGTCGCTGCCAGGCCGGCTGTGTGGCATGTGCGGCGGCGGTTGCTGCACGCGCGGGGAGAATCATGCGTATCTCAGCCCGCCCACCTTGCGCCGCTTCATGGATGCACAGCCGCAGCTGTCGCCTGCCGACGTCGTGGCCGCATATGTCGAGCGCATGCCGGCTGCGGCCCGCTGGGGCTCGTGCATCAATCACACGCGCACCGGTTGCAGCCTGCCCCGTGCCATGCGCAGCGACATCTGCAACAGCTTTGCCTGCGACGCGCTGCAGCAACTGCAAGCCGCGCCTGTAGTACAGGTGGTGCTGGTCGTGCGCCGCGCGCAGCAACTGTGGTTGCGCGACCGGCCTGACCTGGACAATGCCGTGACTGGCGCCGCCGTGCTGCGCGAAACCGGCCTGCGCCGGTTGTCGGTGAAGCCAGCCGTGCGTGCCGGCGACTGAGCAAAACATTGATTCTGCCGGGCGCATCCTCCATACTCGTTCATCAACAGCGTCCGCGTTTGCACAGGAGAACAACATGCCTAGCCAGGTATCGATGGGAGCGATGATGACCTGCACCTTTGGCGCCGCACCATCGAGCCTGGTCGTGCTGCCCAAGAACAAGGTGCTGTGCGAAGGACCTCCCGCCGCGAACATCATGGACCATGTTCCGATGGTGAATATCATGCCGTTTGGCATGTGTACTTCAGCGGCCAATCCGATGGTCATCGCCGCCACCGCCGCGGCGATGGGTGTGCCCACGCCAATGCCATGCATCCCGATGACGGCGGCGCCGTGGGTACCTGGCGCGGCCACCGTCATGATCGCCCAGATGCCAGCGCTCGACAACGTCTCGAAGTGCCTGTGCAACTGGGGTGGGGCAATTGCCTTCAGCATGCCCGGCACCGTCAAGACGATGATTCCCTGATACCGCTTTCCTTAGACTGAAAAACTATCCATGCCTGCCACCCAATCGAATCGCCAGGTGTCCGTCAAAACTGCCCTGGCAGATGATGTACTCCTGTTTGCCAATATGCACGGCACCGAGCAACTGGGGCGCATGTCCGAATTTACGGTGACGATGGAGTCGGAAAATCACTTTATTCAGATCGGTGACGTCCTTGGCAAACCGCTCGACGTGGTCCTCGTTACGGCAGATGGAAGGAACAAGCGCTATTTCAATGGCATCGTAACGGAGTTCAGCCACGCTGGCGCGAACAACCACTTTTCAGTCTACAAGGCGTCCGTGCGACCGGGCCTGTGGCTGCTCTCGCGCAGTGCGAACTGTCGCATCTTTCAGGACCAATCGGTTCCCGACATCATCAAGGCCGTTTGCGGCTCGTACGGCAGTGACGTAGCGCTTGACCTTGGCAGGTTAACCCAGCGTCACCCGCCACTGCCGTATTGCGTGCAATACCGCGAAACCGACCTGGATTTCGTGTGCCGACTGATGGAGCAGAGTGGGATCTATTTTTACTTTACCCACACGAGCGGGCGGCACACCACGGTGTTGGCCGATTCCTACACGACGCATTTGGCCATTCCCGGCTATGACCAGATGAAAGTGGCTTCCTCGCGTGACAAGGAAACCTTTGCGAGCTGGGTCGTGACTGGTTTGATCACGCCCAGCAAATACGACGTCAGCGATTTCGATTTTGAAAAGGCGGGCTCGAGCTTCGCTGGCGGGCTGCGGGCCACCGCCAGCATACCGGCTGCCTACGGGCAGGCATCCTATGCCATCTACGATTATCCAGGAAAGTACGTCGCCGTCGATGATGGCGGCGCCATCGCCAGGGCGCGCCTGGAGAGCGAGCATGGCTCGGGCGAGGAAATCAGGGCGGCCGCCAATGCGCGCGGCCTGTATCCGGGCGGGCTGTTTTCGCTGGTGGAGCATTTGCGCGATGAAGCGAACGTCACGTACCTGGTGACCTCTGCCAGCTATGCCATCACCGGCGACGATTACGCCAGCGGCGAGCGCGCGTTTTCCTTTGCCTGCAATATCACTGCAATCCGTAGTGCCCAGGCGTTCCGGCCCAGGCGTACCGTGCCGCAACCGGTCGTGCAGGGGCCTCAGACCGCCATGGTGGTCGGCAAGGCTGGCGAAGAAATCTGGACCGACAAATACGGCCGCATCAAGGTGCAGTTCCACTGGGACCGGCTGGGCGTGAGCGATGAGAACAGCTCTTGCTGGGTGCGCGTGGCACAGGGCTGGGCCGGCAAGGGCTGGGGCGCAATGGCGATTCCCCGCATCGGCATGGAGGTGGTAGTCAGCTTTCTCGAGGGCGATCCCGACCGGCCTCTCGTGACCGGCTGCGTCTACAACAGCGACGCAATGCCGCCCTACGCGCTGCCGGCCGACCAGACGCGCTCCACCGTCAAGTCGCAATCGTCCAGAGGCGGGGAGGGCTTCAACGAATTGCGCTTCGAGGACAAGAAGGGCGCCGAAGAAGTATTCATGCACGCCGAGCGCGACTTCTTGCGCGTGGTGAAGAACAACGACGCCCTCAAGGTTGGTTTCGAAACGGCCGCCAAGGGTGACCAGACCGTCGACATCAAGAACGACCAGACCATCGTCATCGGCCACGATGCGATCGAGACGGTCGACAACAACCAGACGATGACGATCAAGGTCGACCAGAAACTCGACGTCGGCGGCGACCAGGCGGTCAATGTCGGCAAAAAGATCGTTATTGAAGCGGGTACGTCGATCGAGCTGAAAGTGGGCGGCAGCAGCATCAAGATCGAAGCGGGCAAGATCACGATCAAGGCGCCGGAGATCGAGATCGCGGCCGACGCCAACGCGAAGGTGAAGGCGGGCGCGATGATGGACATTCAATCCGGCGCCATCATGACAGTCGCTGGTGCCATGGTAAAAATTAACTAATGCTTTCTGGACCAAGAAGTTGCAACAGAGGCACGGGCGCGACGTATAATCGCGGTTCTGCTGACCCCGCTTTTGCCCGCGCATGCCGTACCGCTGCGCGTATTGGTGGCGGCAATTTAACCTCACCGACCCCATGCTGCTGACCTTCCGAATCCTGAGTTACCGTAACTTGCCGGTACCCTCGGCCCCGTCCGTGCGCCTGGGCCTTGCTGGCGGCACGATCGGCCGCGCCACCGAGAACGACCTGGTGCTCGACGACCCCAGCAAGTACATCTCGCGCGTGCATGCGCGGATTGCAGCGCGGGGCGATGTGTTCATGCTGGAAGACCTGGGCAGCAATCCCAGCATCGTCAATGACCGCCCGCTCGGCAAGGGCAACCAGGTCACGCTGGCGCATGCCGATCGCGTGTCGATTGGCGACTACCAGATGCAGATCCTGATCGAGGCCGCGCCGGTCGTGGCGTCATTGGCCGCTGCGCCCGTGAACAACGCAGCGCTGCCGCTGTTCGAGCCGCCACCACCGCCAACGCCGGTGCAGCTCCCGCCGCTGGACCTTGGCGCACCGGTGATGGTGTCACCGCCCGCACCGCAGGCAAGCGGACTGGGCGACCTGCTGGCCGGCGCCAGCCTGCTCGATGTCACGCCCGGCCAGGATCCGTTCGGTGGCGACGATCCGCTTGGCCTGAACCTGCTGGGCAGCCCACCCAAAGCGCCAGCGCACGCCGCGGACAGCGATCACGTGTCGCCCGAACTGGCTGCGTTTTCGCGCGCCGCGCCGGCGCCGTTCGTGCCGGCGCCCGCGGTGCCGGTGTCGTCGGGCGGGTTTTCGATCCCGGCCGATTACGATCCGCTGGCCGATTTTTTTGCGGCGCCCGTCGTGCCGCCGGCGCCCGTTGCACCCGTGGCCGCCGTCAACGACGACGTTACAACTTACATTCCGCAGCCGACACCGATCGCACCGGTCGCGCCGCCTGCGCCCTCGCCAGTGCCAGCAGCACCAGCACCAGCACCAGCACCAGCACTAGCACCAGCACCAGCAGCGCCACCTGCGACGATCGCCGGCGACGACGCCGTCCTGCAAGCGCTGCTGCGCGGGCTTGGTCTGCCGGACCTGCAACTGCAGCGTCCCGCAGTCGAAGTCGCCGAACTGGTCGGCGCGCTGCTGCGCGAAGCCACCGCCGGCACGATGGATGTGCTGATGGCGCGTGCCATGACGAAGAAGGAAAGCCGCATCGACATGACGATGCTGTCGGTGCGCGCCAATAATCCGTTGAAATTCTTTCCCCATGCCGAAGGCGCGCTGACCCAGATGCTCACCGGTGCGATGGCCGGCTACATGGCGCCGCAGGACGCGATGGCGGGCGCCTTCGACGACCTGCGCGCGCACGAACTGGCCGTCATCGCCGGCATGCGCGCGGCGCTTGGCGCGGTGCTGCACCGGTTCGATCCGGCGCAGATCGAGTCGCGCCTGGCCGTGCCGTCCGTGATGGACAAGATGCTGGCATCGAACCGCAAGGCCAAGATGTGGGACCGCCTGGTCGAGCTGTATGGAGAGATCGCGCGTGAGGCAGATGACGACCTGCAACGCCTGTTTGGCGAGAAATTCTCTGAAGCGTATGAAGACCAGGTGGCGCGCCTGCGCCGCGCAAAACAATAAATCGGTACAGAAGAAAGAAGCTCTATGGCGTGGAAGAACAAGGTCGTCTGGTCCGAAGGCATGCTGCTGCAGCCGCAGCACCTGCAGCAACACGACCGTTACTGGCAAAGCCAGCTCGAAAACCGCGTCGCTGCGCTGCGCCCTTATAGCTGGGGCTTTGCCGACCTGAAGATCGACGAACACCAGCTGGCGCTGGGCAAGCTCGCGCTGCAGTCGTGCACTGCCGTACTGCCCGACGGTACGCCCTTCACGCTGCCGGCGGACGATGAACTGCCGCTGCCGCTCGATATCCCGGGCGACGCGCGCAATGTCATGGTAGTGCTGGCGCTGCCACTGCGCCGCCATGGGGTGGCCGAAGTGGCGGGCGGCGAGGGCGTCGACAACTTCGCGCGCCATCGTCCAGACGACTACGAAGCCTGGGACAGCAATGGCCTGGACAACAGCGCCCTGATGCAGGTCGGCAAACTGCGCCTGCGTCTGGCGCTGGCGTCCGAGGTGGTCAATGCCTACGCCACCATCGGCGTGGCCCGCATCGTGGAGCGGCGCGCCGATAACCGCGTCGTGATCGATCCCGATTACAGCCCGCCGTGTCTGGACTTTCGCGCCGCTCCGCGCCTGGCCGCGTTTGCCGATGAGCTGGTGGGTCTCTTGCACCAGCGCGGCGACATGCTGGGGGCGCGCCTGTCGCAGCCGGGCGCCGCTGGCGCCGCCGAAATCGCGGACTTTTTGCTGCTCCAGCTGCTCAACCGGGTCGAGCCCTTGACGATCCACCTGGCCAGCGCCACCGGCGTGCATCCGGAAACGCTGTACGGGCACCTGGTGTCGCTGGCCGGCGAGCTGGCTACGTTCACCGAACCGGGCAAGCGTACCGGGAGCTACCCGACCTATCGCCACGACGCGCTGGCGGAGACATTTGCCCCCGTGATCGCCGACCTGCGGCGCGCGCTGTCGACCGTGATGGATACGCAGGCCGTACCGATCCCGCTCGACGAGCGCCAGTTCGGCATCAGGGTCGCGGTGGTGCCCGACCGTGAACTGCTGCGATCATCGAGCTTTGTACTGGCGGTAAACGCGCACATGCCGCCGGAACTGCTGCGCACCAGCTTCCCGGCGCAGGTCAAGATCGGGTCGGTCGAAAAAATCCGCGACCTGGTCAACCTGCAGCTGCCCGGCATCGGCCTGCGGGCCTTGCCGGTTGCCCCGCGCCAGTTGCCGTTCTACGCCGGCTACACATACTTCGAGCTCGACAGCGGCAGCGAGTACTTCCAGCACCTGCACCAGTCGGCCGGCTTCGCGATGCACGTCGCCGGTGACTTCCCTGGGCTGCAGATGCAGTTCTGGGCCATACGGAGGTAAGCGTCATGAGCACACAGGATCCATCACGCCCGCAAGACCCGGACGCCACCATGCTGGTGCTCAATCCGGGTGGACGCCGTGCGGTACCGGCGTCGGCGTCCGTCCCTGTATCGGCGGCGCCGGCCCAGGTCGATGCCAACGCCAGCGCGGCGCATTCGGTACTTGCCGGCAGTGGCCTCAATCCGTTGGTGCGCGCGGCCAATCCCTTGCTCGATCTGGTCGTTCCGCTGCGCCACACGATGCAGCCGCCCGACCTGGGCCAGCTGCGCGAGCGACTGGCCCAGGCGATCCGCACATTCGAAACCGACGCGCGCGAAGCAGGCGTGGCGGCGGACGCCATCGGCGCTGCGCGTTATGCCCTGTGCACGCTGCTCGACGAGACCATCGCCGGCACGCCGTGGGGCAGCGGCGTATGGGGCACGCGCAGCCTGCTTGTTGCGTTTCACAACGAAGCGTCGGGCGGCGAGAAATTCTTTCTCGTGCTCCAGCGCCTGAGCCAGGAGCCGGCGCGCCACCTCGACTTGCTCGAACTGATGTTCCTGTGCCTGGCCCTCGGGCTGGAAGGGCGCTTTCGCGTGGCCGATGGCGGCCAGGCCCAGCTCACGACCTTGCGCGAACGCCTGCTTGCGCTGATCCGCCAGCACCGCGGCCCGTCCGAGCCGGTACTGTCTCCCGGGTGGCGCGGCGCCGAAGCGCCGGTGGCCACGCCCCTGCGTGCGACGCCGGTCTGGGTCATGGCGGCAGTAGCGTGCGGTGTGCTGCTGGGCGCGCAACTACTGGCCTCGACGTCCCTGAACCGCGCCTCCGATCCCGTCTTCGCGCGACTGTCGGCACTGCGGCAGGCGCAGGCTGCGGCGCCACCCGTCGCCGCCGCAACGCTGGCCACCTCGCGCGCAGCCAGCTTCCTGGCCCCCGAAGTTGCGCGCGGCCTCGTCACGGTGACCGAGTCGCCGGGCCGCACCACGATCACGTTGCGCGGCGAAGGCATGTTCGGCTCCGGCAGCGCCGAGGTCAATGGCGACATGGCCGGGCTCCTGGCGCGCATCGGCGACGCCCTGAACACCTTGCCCGGCAAGGTGATCGTGGTGGGCCACACAGACAACGCCAAGCCTGGCCTGTCGGCGCGCTTCCCGTCGAACTATGACCTGTCCAAGGCCCGCGCCACGAGCGTCATGCAGGCGCTTGCCGCGCGCGCCGGTCCACCTGCGCGTTACAGCGCCGAAGGGCGCGGCGACGCCGAGCCCGTGGTGCCGAACGACAGCCCGGCGGCGCGTGCGCGCAATCGCCGTGTTGACCTGGTGGTGCTGGCGCCGGCCAACGCGCTGTAACCCGTCTTGTTCCTACCTTTACTTGGCCGCCGCGGCGGATCAACATGAAACGTCTGTTTTCCTGGCTCTTCAAGCGCTCGGTTCTGTCCTTCATCGGTGTGGCGCTGTTTGCGCTCGTCTTCTGGTTCGAGGCGCCGCTGCTCGCCTTTGACGGCAAGGAGCCCTTCGCCTCGCGCACGGTGCGCGCCGTGGTTGTCATCCTGATGTTTGTTGCCTGGGCTGCCTGGTTCGGCTGGCGCCTGCTGGCTGCGCACATGGCCAACCGGCGCCTGATGGCGAGCATGGCGGCGGCTGACGCGCCGGCGGTTGCAGGCGCACCGGCGCCGGCAGCCCTGCAGGAGCAGGCCGCGATGAAAAAGCGGATGGACGAGGCCTTGGCCGTGCTGCGCAAGGCTGCACCCAAGGGAGGCTTCTGGAACCGGCAGTACCTGTACCAGTTGCCCTGGTACCTGTTCGTCGGCGCGCCGGGGAGCGGCAAGACCACCGCCTTGCTCCATTCCGGGCTGCGCTTTCCGCTGGCCGAGACGCTCGGACCGGGTGCGATCGGTGGCGTGGGTGGCACGCGCCAGTGCGACTGGTGGTTCACCGACGAAGCGGTGCTGCTCGATACTGCCGGCCGCTACACGACGCAGGACAGCGAACTCGAAGTTGACCAGGCCGGGTGGCACGGCTTTCTGGCGCTGCTCAAGAAACACCGCCCCCGTCGACCGATCGACGGTGTCATCGTGGCGCTCTCCGTGTCCGACCTGCTGCAGCAAGGCCCGGCGGCGCGCCAGGCGCAGGCCGCCGCGATCCGTGCGCGCATCAAGGAACTGCATGAAAAACTGGGCGGCAGCTTCCCCGTGTACGTCACGGTGACCAAGTGCGACCTGCTGGCCGGCTTCATGGAATATTTCGACGCGTATGGCCGCGAGGAGCGGGCCCAGGTCTGGGGCATGACATTTCCCGTCGGCGCCGCACCGGCCGATGCGCTGGCCAGTTTCCCGGCGCGCTTCCTGGAACTCGAACAGCAACTGCAGGGCGGCGTGATGAAGCGCATGCAGGATGAGCGCGACCTGCAGCGGCGCGCCCTGATGTACCGCTTTCCGCAGCAGTTCGGCGCCCTGGCCGAGGTGCTCGGGGGTTTCATGACGGCAGTGTTCGCGCCGACGCGCTTCGAGCGCGACGCGCAGCTGCGCGGTGTCTACTTCACCAGCGGCACGCAGGAAGGCAGCCCGATCGACCGCGTGATGGGCGCGCTGGCCGCGACCTTTGGTCTTGATCGCAAGGTGCTGCCACCCAATGCTGTGAGCGGGCGCAGCTTCTTCCTGACCGACCTGCTGCGCGAACTCGTGTTCAGGGAAGCCGGGCTGGCTGGCGGCGACGGCGCCTTCGACCGTCGTCGCCGCCTGCTGCGCCGCGCTGGCGCCTGCGTGGCCGTGCTGGCCGTGCTGCTCCTTGGCGCCGGGCTGGCAACGAGCTATGTGCGCAACAGCGCCCTGGTGGCGGTGGTGGCCGAACGCAGCGATGCGCTCGACAAGCTGGTCGCCGCCGCGCCAGCGAGCGGTTCGGCCCTGGGCATCCTGCCAATGCTCGACGCGGCGCGCGCCTTGCCGGGCGGTTACGCCGACCGCGACGCGGGAGCGCCGCTGCTCCAGCGCTTCGGTCTGAACCAGAACGACAAGCTGGGCGCGGGCGCGCAACTGGCCTACCAGCGCCTGCTGCGCTCGAGCCTGCTACCACGCGTGGCAGCCCGGCTCGAGGAAACCCTGCGCCGCGGCGACGCCAACAGCCAGGAGCAGCTGTACGAAGCGCTGCGCATCTACCTGATGCTGGGCCAGCCGGCCCATCTCGATGCGCAGTCAGTGCAGGCGTGGCTCGATTTCGACTGGCGCCGCAGCATGCCGGACGCCACGCCCGAACAGCGTGATGCCTTGCTCGCGCATGCGGGAGCGCTGTTTGATGGCGCCGGCAGCGGTTCGGCACCACCTCCCATCGACAGCGCGCTCGTGGCAAGGGTGCGCAGCACGCTGGCGATGATGCCGTTGCCCGAGCGCCTGTACAACCGCCTCAAGCGCCAGGTAGCACAAGAGCGCTTGCCCGAGACCAGCGTGAACCGCGCGGTCGGCCGCGATGTGTCGGCAATCCTGGCAAGAAAGAGCGGCGAGCCGCTCACGCGTGGCGTGCCCGGTCTGTTCAGCGTGGCCGGTCACAAGGCCCTGGTAGCCGGCACGCCACAGGCGCTGACGGATATCGCCCGCGACAGCTGGGTGCTCGACCGGCGTGAAGCCGAAGGTGCCGTCAGCGCGCTGACCAGCGACCAGATGCAGGCAGCGGTCCTGCGCCTGTACTACGCCCACTACATCCGCGCGTGGGACGCCTACCTGGCCGACGTGCGCATCGCACCGTTCTCGAGCCTCGACGCAGGCGCGCGCATTACCAACGCGCTGGCCGGCGCCGATTCGCCCCTCAAGGCCTTCCTGGTGGCTGCAGCGCGCGAGACGACGCTGGGCGGCGCCGCCGGCAAGGCGGCGGTGACGATGGATGCGGCCATGCTGGGCAAGCTGGCCGACGCGCGCAAGAAGCTCGAAGCCGCACTTGGCGGGGATGATCCGGCGCCGGAAGCGAAGGCTGCCAATCCGGTGGACGAGCATTACGCGCCGCTGCATAAACTGGTCGGTACACCAACGGCTCCAGGGCTGATCGACACGCAACTTGCGCTGTTGAAAGATGCGTCGGCCTATTTCGATGCGGCCGACAGCGCGCGCCGTGCCGGCATGCCGGCGCCGTCGGGTGAAGCGTTGCAAAAGATCAAGCGCGCCGCCGAAGGCCTGCCAGCACCACTGGGCGAGATGCTGCAGAACGTCGACAGCGCCGGCGCCGGTCTGACGCTGGGCAGCGAGCGTGCGCGCCTCGGCGCCCTGTGGGCTGCGCAGGGCGCCGCGTTCTGCCGTGATGCGATCGCCGGACGCTATCCGTTGGTGCGCGGCGCAGCGCGCGACGCCACGCCGGATGACTTTGGCCGCTTCTTCGGACCGGGCGGTACGATGGACGACTTTTTCACAAAGAACCTCGCGGCCCAGGTCGACATGGCGGGCAGCCAGTGGAAGTGGCGCGATATGGGGGCTGCGCCGATCGGCATTCCGCAAGATGTGCTGAACCAATTCCAGCGCGCCGCGCGCGTGCGCGAGATGTTCTTCGCCGCCGGCGCGCGCCAGCCGACGCTGCGGTTCGACCTGCTGCCGCAGGCGGGCGATGCTGCCTTGACGAGCGTCTTGCTCGACATCGATGGCCAGCCGGTGTCGTACGCGCCCGGCGCCGCCACGCGGGCGGTGGCGATTACTATCCCGTCGGGCAAGGGCTCGGGCCAGGTGCGGTTGGAGGCGACACCAGCGCTGCGCGGCGACATGCGTACCGATGGTCCGTGGGCCTGGTTCCGCATGCTCGACAAGGGTGTGCTGCAGGCCGGTGCGCAGGGTGAGCGCTACACGCTCGGCTTCGATCTCGATGGCCACAAGATGAGCTACCAGCTGACCGCCAGCAGCGTGATCAACCCATTCCGGCGCGAGGTCCTCGAGGGCTTCCGCTGCCCGGCCGGATGGTAGAACGGTCGGCGCCGGGCTTCTTCGGCAAGGTGCGCAGCCATGGCGACTTTGTCGGCCGCCGCCTGCAGCCCGCGATGCGCGACCCATTCGACGTCTGGCTGCAGGCGTCACTGCTGCACAGCCGGCGTGACTTGGGCGATGCATGGACATCGGCCTGGCTGACCAGTCCCTTGTGGCGCTTCGCCCTGGCATCCGGGGTCTGTGGTGATGCTGCCTGGGCCGGCGTGATGATGCCAAGCCTGGACCGGGTAGGGCGGTGTTATCCGCTGGTGCTGGCCGCTCCCTGTGCCGTGACCCCTTCGCTGCCCGACTGCCTCACGCGCGACAGCGCATGGTTCGCGCAGCTCGAAGACATCGCGCTGACATCGCTGGACGATGGATTTTCGATGGACAGGTTCGATGCGGCCTTGCTCGCGCTGGGCGGTGCGCCGTCGGCACGTGTCACCGGGGTGGCGCTACCGTCAGCGTTTGCAGCGCGGGTAACCGCGCTGGCCGACGGCCCGTTGCCGCCGCTGGCCTCCGATGCGCTGGACGGCGCCAGCGCATGGTGGGGGCTTGGCTCGGTGCAGGTCGCGCCCAGTCTGGCCATCAGTCCCGGCATGCCTTCGCCGGCGCTGTTCGCGTCGCTGCTCGACGGCGCCTGGCAAGCCCGTGGCTGGCAAGGCGCCTAGGCTGCCCCGCACAGGGTCAGCACGACGGTGATGTTGTCGCGCCCCCCATACCGGATGGCCATCGCGATCAGCTGCGCGCTGAGTTGATCCAGGTTGTCGGCCTGAGCGCGCGCCATCACGGCCTCGATCTCGCCATGCGGCACGCTGCCGTGCAGCCCGTCGCTGCACAACATCAGCACATCCCCCGGAAACACCAGGTGCGAGCGCACTTCGGGCGCAATCGACGGCGATGGTCCCACCGCCTGCAGCAGCATGTTGCGTGGAGGCAGGCGGTCGAACAGCCCGTATTCAAGCGCCTGCTGGTACATCGTCTGGTCGCGCGTGAGTTGCTCCAGCACGCCCATGCGCAGCCGGTACAAACGGCTGTCGCCGACATGGAACAGCACCAGCGGCGCCTTGATCCCACGGCGCCAGAAGCCGCTGAGCGTCGTGCCCATGCCATTGCCCTCGACCCGGTTGCGCGCGTGATTCTGCGCGTACAGACTGGCGTTGGTGTGCGAGAGCGCCGCGTGCAGCAGGGTCACGGCGCCGGCCGCCGGGTCCGACCAGGTAGCGTCGGGATCGTCGCCGGGACCGGCGCAGGTGTCGGCGGCCGGCAGCGTCGCATCGTGCGCGGCCAGATAGGCGCGCAGTTCAGTAAGCACGCTGGCGCTGGCCACCTCGCCGGCGGCATGGCCACCCATGCCGTCGGCGACCATTGCCAACCCGAGCTTTTCGTCGAGCAGAAAGTTGTCTTCGTTCCCCTTGCGAACAGGCCCGATATCGGTGGCACCGAACGCGAGCATGCCCGGCAGGCGGTGCAGGCCTGGGGGCGACAGGGGAATCGGCATGGTCATCGTGCTGCTCTCGAATGTGGTCACAGGGCGCTGGCGTCGAGCAGGAAGCGTGCGCGTTCAGCAGGGTTGTCGATATGGGTTGCCACCAATTGCAGGAAGGCCTGCTTTTCGCCCGTGGCCTTGACGGCGCGCTTGACCACCACGCGCCCGATCGGGCCGATGATGTTGACCAGTCTGGTGGCGACCGCATCAGCATAGGCGTCATCGTAAGCGACGGGCGCGGCAATTGCAGTCTGCGCAGCCTGCATGCCGGACCGGCTCCCCGGACCGGTTCCGGTACCACTCAGGGTCGGGGCGGGTGCAACGCCACTGCCGGTGCCGGTCGCCTCGAGTTTTTTCTTGACCTGCACCAGCGCTGCCTGGAACTCGACCCGACCGAGCTCGGAAGGAATATGCGGCAGGAGCAGCGCGGTCAGCGCATCGAGGCTGTCGGCCTGGTCGGCGACTTTCCTGAGCAGGAATTTGGCCACCGGCCCGATCTGGCGCGCCAGGACCGCCTCGACGTCGGGGAATGCTTCGCGCTTCCACGGCGTCGCCGTGGCGACGGCACTACCGGTCGTGGTGGCTGGCGGCAGCGCGCTCCCGGACCGGTGGGGCTGCGCGGCGTCGTAGAGGGGCAGCCCGGCGGCCAGCAGCGTGCGGTCGTTGTCGGCCATCCTGGTGCGATCCGCATCGGCATCCAGGTCATCATCGCCGGCGCTTGCAGCGGCCAGCAGCGCAGCGAGAAACGCACGCGCGGTGCCATAGCGCTCGCCCGGCGCCTTGGCCAGGGCGCGTGCCATGAGCGCGTCGAAACGGGTGCCGAGCGAGGGAACGACGGCCGATGGCGGCCTGGGGTGCTCGTTGAGGATCTGCTGCATCACGACCGAGGTCGAGCCGGTAAACGGGCGTGCGCCCGTGAGCAGCTGGTACAGCAGCACGCCGCTCGAGAAGACATCCGAGCGGCCATCGACCGCTTCGCCTCGAAACTGTTCGGGCGACATGTAGCTCGGTGTACCGATCATCGACCCGGCCTGGGTCAATGTCGATGATTCGATGCGCGCGACGCCGAAGTCGCTGATCTTGACCTGCGCCCCGGTGGTCACCAGGAGATTGGCCGGCTTGATGTCGCGGTGGACCACGCCACGTACATGCGCATAGTCGAGGCCGTGCAGCAAATCGCCCATCCAGGCCAGCACGCGCGGCAGCGCAGTGGGTGCGCCGGGCACCAGCAGCGTGTCGAGCGGCGTACCTTCGACAAATTCCATGGCGATGTAAGCCGATTCGGTGTCTTCGCCATAATCGTAGACAGTGACGATATTCGGATGGGCCAGGCGCCCGGCGGCCTGCGCCTCGTTCTTGAAACGCCCGATCAGGTCGAGCTGCTCGTCCTGGCTGAACATTTCCTTGCGGATGGTCTTGAGGGCCACCACGCGTTCGATGCCCGGATCGAATGCCTTGTAGACGACGCCCATCGCGCCCTTGCCGAGGATGCCATCGACCCGGTATTTGCCAAGCTGCGCAATCATGCCGAGGTCCTGCGTGGTGCGTGGGTCATCATTCGTCCAGCATCTTCATGGCGCTGGCCAGGCTGGAGCGCATGCGTGCGAACGATTGCGCCAGCGCCGACAGTTCGTCGCTGCCTCTGGTGTCGAATTCTTCTTCGTTGAACTGGCCCAGGCTGACCTGGTCGGCCAGGCGGCTCATGCGCGTGATGCGGCGCGTGACAAAATAATGCACCATGATATTCAGGGCGATGAAAAGGAATACGAAGATGCCCAGCATCGACAGCATGTACGTGTTGAGCATGGCGCTGGCGCGGCGCAGCGGCACCTCCATCGGCACCGATACTACCTGCGCGCCGATGATCTCCATGTGCTTCCACCCGAAGCCGTTGTTACGGCCGTAGATGTCGGTCATGGTCTTGGGTGCGGCATCTGGAACGCTGTGGCAGCGCAGGCAGGCTGCGTCCTTGATCTGGAGCGGGCGCGCCACGTACAGTGCCGGTCCCACTGACGTGATGCGTTCGCCCACCAGCTCCTTCAACGCCGGCTTGGCGCGCAGCGTGTTGACCAGGTCCGCTTCCCAGTCGCTGGCGCGGTCGCGCAGATTGGTCGGGTTGAGCGTGGCTTCCTTGTAGGTAAAGTCAGGGTACTGCTTGAGTAGCTGACCAAGCTGCTCGGTCGCGGCGAACGAGGGGATCGATTGCGGTACGAATTCGTACTTCAGGCGCGTCTCGAGCAGTGGCACGATTTGCGCTGCCGTGTAGCTGCGCGCGGCCAGTGCCGACTGCATCAGCACGCGCGCGCTTTGCAGCGTTTCTTCGCGCGCGTTTTCCTGCAACAGATAATTGGTCACCGCGCTGGCCGCGCCAAAGCCGATGGCAAAGATGGACAGAAAAACGACGTTGAATTTCGCTGCGATCGACAGTTTCATTATTGGGTGCCTTGTGGCGGTTGGTTGGATGAGCGTGCAGGGTTGCTGCCTGCCTTCGGCAGGTGAAAGCGCTGCTGCACGCGCTGGCGCAGGTCAGGCTGTGCCGACAACCATGGCGCGACCTCGGCGTAGGTCAGCGCGCGCTCGCGTTTGGGTGTCGCGATCGCAGTCCTGGGAACAGCAAGGAGAACATCGCGAAAGCCTTGCGGCATCGCAGCCAGATAGTCCGCTTGTGGACGCGGCAGGATACGTGCCGGCTGGGACCCCATGCGCACCGCATACTGTTCGGCGAGCAGGCGCAGGCGGCGCGCGGCCTTGCCGCTGCCTGCTTCGTCGATTGCCACTTCGCCGGTCTCGGCAAATATTGCGCTCGCAGCCGGCGTCACGCGCAGCATGGCCGTGGCGCCTGTGGTCGTCAGGTGCAGCCCCGGGGTCCTGATCCGCAAGCCGGGACCGGGGCGGCCCTGGACCTTGAGCCAGCCTTCCAGTAGCACCAATTCGTTGGCCCGGCTCACGAATACCCGCGAGGCCGGTCCGATGGCGACCGTCGCGCCATCGGCATCAAGCAGGACCACACCCGTGGCAGAAGCCAGCAGGTCATCACGTTGCAGGATCACGCCGCGCCCGGCGCTGAACAGTTCTGTTCCCCGTATGAGACTGAGCGGACGATCGGCATAGGTGATGGACAGGGTGGGAGTCGCGGCATGGCACGCGGAGGCACCCAACGCAAACCAGAGTAACAGCGCAGGAAAAAGTCGCGACACGGTAAGAATTGCTCTGGGAAAGTTGGTCGGCCCTGAAGCCAGTGGGGCTGTCGATCGTGCGTCATTATTTTACAGCAAGGGTGTGTTGCCAATAACAACAATGAGGCTTTTATCTTGGCAGAACAGCACGGCCGGGGATGGCGCTGTGGTGTCCTGGACACAGCCTTGCCTGCAACTCGACGTGGCTTGCATTGCCCGAAGCGGCACCGCTGCGCGACCTGCAGTGGACGCTGAGCCGTAACGTGGTCTGGTTCGGTGGAAGGAAGCGGTATGAGCGCAGGGCGATCCGGAAGCGCCCTGGTCTTTGTAGATACTGGTTAGCGGTTGTGGCGGCCTCGGCAGGTATGTCTGCTTGCTTGGACAGCTTCAGGATCATTGGACGGGTCGAACGACGAATCCGGCTGCGCACCTGCGCCCCCACCCGCTGTTGCCGCAAGCCCCATGCGCCTAGTGGCTCGTCAGCACCGGCACGACGGTACCGGCCAGCACGGTTTCGGTCACGCCGCCCAGTACCAGCTCGCGAAAGCGCGAATGGCCGAAGTTGCCCATGACGATCAGGTCGTGCGCCCCTGTGGCGGCCAGCCCGAGCAGCGCCTCGCCGACGTTGCCGGTCGGTGCCGGCGCTGGCGCCAGAATCTCAACGTCGATGCCGTGGCTGGCCAGGTAGGTGGCAAGCTGGGTGCCCGCCTGGACTTGAGAGCCACTGTATTTCTGCGGGTGAAAGCATGCCGCCGTCACGCTGGCCGCGCGGCGCAGCAGGGGCAGGGCGGCGCGCACGGCCCGGCTTGCCTCCATGCTGCCGTCCCAGGCGATCAGGGGCCGGACGGGCACCCTGGTGACAGCGGTCGTGGACGGCACCACCATCACCGGGCAGGGCGCATGGATGAGGATGTTGCGCGCCAGCGAGTAATCGTCGGCCAGGATCGCATCGGGGTGGGTGACCTGGCCGATCAGCAGCAGATCGCAATAGCGCGCCTCCAGCGGCAAGGCGCGGATGGCTGATTCATCGCTGAGCTTGCT
>Ga0308164_10000811_pt1 | contig 42794 bp, 35 predicted proteins | sample PhyTR2_FD_201031 | JGI IMG/M metagenome (GOLD analysis project Ga0308164, IMG submission 201031) | Phyllosphere microbial communities from UC Gill Tract Community Farm, Albany, California, United States - DLSLT.R2 | ecosystem: Host-associated > Plants > Phyllosphere > Unclassified | place: USA...
CTGATGGGTCGCTCACTCAAAATACTGACAGGCCACTATTTTCATAGCGCCTATTTCATTACTTCTTGTGAACATTTGATATTTTAAGTATCACGGAGACTAGCTCCGTGTGCACTGTCATCAAACGTCCACACTTATCGACTGTTAATTTTTAAAGAACTGTATTTGGTGTTGCGGTATTGCGTTTCGCTCTTGACAAATCGTTTTGTTTGTCAGCGAGAAGGAAGAGTATGAAGCGTTTGCAGCATTTCGTCAACCTTCTTTTTTCTCCCGCTTTACTTCACATTGACATGTGTTGTTCTGCGAGGGACAGAACTATAACCTGAGAAACACATCCTGGCAAGAAACATTTCCACAACACGCCCTATGCCCTGTTTCTTGCATCCTGTCGCACAGCCATGGCGTAAAGCGGCAAGCGTCGTTACAGTGACATCACCAATACAAGAACGTGAAAGCTGCACATGTTTCCTCTGCCTAAAACCCAAGAGACGGTCAAGACCGTCGCCACCGGCCTGCACCGCGCATTCGATGCGGTTGCCACCTGGGTCACGCAATTGTCGTGGTGGAAGTTCCTAGTATTTGCCATCCTGATGCTGATTGCCGGTTCGATCTTGCAGGACGAACTGTTCTCTTCCAATACGGTAATCGAAGAGTCGGTACGCAGCGACAAGTCCAAGCGTCGCAACAGCGATACCAATATCGTCATAGATGACAGTGGCATACGCTTCAATTCTCGCAACAAGGGACGCAACAAGGACCAGGAAAAGGCCGCCGAGGAAGCCCCGAGCGAGCACGTGGACGAGCCGGTCGAGCCGGCGGAACCCGCGCCCGCCACCGAACCGGACGTCCCGGATGCGCCGGCCACTCCTGCAACACCGGCGACGCCATCGAAAAGTGCCAAGGCTTCCGCCGCGGCCGTGCCAACGCTGCCGTCACTACCCGGCGACGAAGTCCACATCGAACTGCCGCCGCAAATCGGCGAAGAACTGTCCAATGCCATCGAAGAAGCGGTGGACGATGCCGCCGAACAGAAAGTGGCCCGCTACCACGTCCAAGCCTCGACCTGGTTCAAGAGTTTCGTGACCCTGCTGGTCCTGGCCCTGTTCGGCACCAAGGCGCTGATGGGTGGCAAAAAACGGGCCGAAGCGGAAACTCAGAACGCCAACGCTGCCGTCGAACGCGAATCGATGCAGCGCCAGCTCAGCGAAGCCAAGATGCAAATGATGCAGGCGCAGGTGGAGCCGCACTTTCTGTTCAATACACTGGCGTCGGTAGAGCATCTGATCGAAACCGATCCGCCGCGCGCCTCGGCCATGCAGCGCAGCCTGATCCGTTACTTGCGCGCGGTGCTGCCGCAAATGCGTGACAACGCGCTGGTCACCAATCTCGGCCGCGAAGCGGACATGGTCGAGGCGTATCTGAACCTGCTGAAAATGCGCATGGAGGAAAGGCTTATCGTCGAGCTCGATGTGCCGGACGGCCTGCGTTCCGCTGCCTTCCCGCCGATGATGCTGCAATCGATGGTGGAGAACGCCATCAAGCATGGACTCGAAGCCAAGCCCGAAGGCGGCATTCTGAAAGTGCGTGCCGAGGTCGCCCATAACAAGCTGCGCGTGATTGTCTCCGACACCGGCCTTGGCTTTGGCGCCGTGCCCAGCAATGGTACTGGCCTGGGCCTGACCAACATCCGCGAGCGCCTGAAACTGCTGCACGGCGACCAGGGCCAACTGCTGATTGCGGCCAACGTGCCAAGCGGCGTGATTGCCACCATCGAAGTACCTTACGCGCTGGCCAAGACCAAGGAAGATGGGAAGCCCAATTGATTAATTGACCATGAGCCCAATTCGTTGAATAATTGATCGACTAACTTCTTCATCACTTTGCCCACACGATGCCTACAGCAATTATTGCCGACGACGAAAGACTGATGCGCGACCAGTTGCGCATGCGCCTGGAACAAGTATGGCCCGAGCTCGAAATTCTGGGGGAGGCCAAGAACGGCGACGAAGCAATCGAGCTGGTCGACCAGCTCAAGCCTGACTTTACTTTCCTCGACATCCGCATGCCGGGTAAAACCGGGATGGAGGCGGCAACCGTGATCGGCAACAGGAGCCACATCGTCTTCGTGACCGCGTATGACGCCTATGCAGTGGAAGCGTTCGAGCGCGGCGCCATCGATTACGTGCTCAAACCGTCCGAGCCGGAACGGCTGAAGATCACGGTCGACCGCCTGAAGGAGCGGCTCAGCAAACCGGCCACGCCGGACGTGAGCGCCAGCGTTACCGCCCTGCTGTCGCAGCTCACGGAAAAAATCTCGGCCCCCAAACCCTCGCATCTGCAGTGGATACAGGCGAGCATAGGCCAGGACTTGCGCATGATCCCGGTCGAGGAAATCCTGTTCTTCCGCTCCGACGAAAAGTACACGTGCGTGCAGACCGAGCGCTACGAAGCGCTGATCCGCAAACCGGTGCGTGACCTGGCGGAAGAGCTCGACCCAAAGCTGTTCTGGCAAATCCACCGCGCCACGCTGGTCAACGTCAACGCCATCGAGGGCGTGACCCGCGATATCCGTGGCCGCCACCTGGTGATGATCAAGGGCCGATCCGACAAACTCGAAGTCAGTCGCAGCTTCCTGCACCTGTTCAAGCAGATGTAAACAGCGCATCCGCACACGCTTGAGTTGAGTCAACCTCCGCATCGGTACTTGCCCTAAGGTACAGGTGCAGCCGCCCTTCTCCGGCTGGGGACTCAGTATGAAGCTACCCGGCCCTATCCGCTCCCTGCTTGTCGTAACCGCCGTCACCGGCCTTGCCCTGGCGGCGCCACGACTGATGCGTCCGTTCGTCCGGCGGTCATGGCAACGCAGTCGCGGCATCATCCAGCATGCCAGCGACGCCATCATCATCACCGATGACCAGCAGCGCATCCTGCAGGCCAACCCGGCCGCCGCCGCCATGTTTGGCGTTACCATTGCCGCGATGGAAGGCACACCGCTTAGCCGGTATATCCCGCGCGACCAGCGCCTCGGCAACGGCCTGGCCACCTCCCACTATTTTGGCAACACTGGCATCCACCTGCGCATGAAAGGCCGGCGCGCCAGCGATTACGCGGTCACCGGGGTCAAGCACGATGGGCTGCACCTGCCGCTCGAAGGTTCGATTTCTTCGTTGTACGAAAATGGCAAGCCGATCTACACCATCATCTTGCGCGACATTACCGAGCGCAAACAGGTGCAGGAACAGCTGGCGCAGTCGTACACGCAGTTGCGCGAACTGTCGGCCGCGCTGCAAACCATCCGCGAAGAAGAACGCAAACATATTGCGCGCGAACTACACGACGATCTCGGGCAACTGCTGGCCACGCTGCGGGTGGACCTGGCGCTGCTGCAGCGACGGGTGCACGACGACGATGCGCGCCAGTTACTCGACGGCATGGACGACCTGGTCATGGCGGCAATCGCGTCGCTGCGGCGCATTGCCAGCAACCTGCGCCCGCGTGCGCTCGATGAAGGAGGATTGTATTTTGCGCTGGAAAGCCTGCGCCAGGAATTCGTCGCCCATTACGGCATTGCCTGCCGGCTGCATGCGCACGAAGAGGAATTGATACTCGATGACGTGTACAGCACGGCGATCTATCGCATCGTGCAGGAGGCGCTGACCAATATCACGCGCCACGCGGCGGCAAGCAAGGTCGAGCTGTCATTGCGTCGGGTGGACGACATCCTCGATATTGCGATCCAGGATGACGGCCGCGGCATCGCCGCCCAGGACATGGACAAGGCATCGTCCTATGGACTGATCGGGATGCGGGAAAGAGTGTGGGCACTGCACGGCGACATCTCGATCATCAGCGACGGCGGCACGCGGATACTGGTCCGCCTGCCGCTACCGCCAGTGAAGGCCGCCGTCTAGGCCAAAAACCGCGACTTAGAACGCGTGACGGATGCCGACGTTGAAGGCCTTGTCGCCGGTACCAGGTTCGTTGTTGTTACCGACGGTGTAGCCGGCGCCGTTCTTGTTCTTGATCTTGGCGTAGCTGGCGTAGGCGCCGGTACGCTTCGACAGCGTGTACAGGTAGCCCACCGCGAACTGGTCGGCGTCCTGGTTGTTGACGGTCTTGTCGTCCTTGCGGGTGTACGACGCCATGATGGTGCCGGCGCCCACCGGCACCTGGGCACCGATCAGCATGTTGGCGCTGTCCACGCTGGCGATCGGAGCACGGGCCAGGCCGAAGGCATTGGCCACTGGCAGCGGCGAGCTGTTCAGGCCCTTGTTGGTACCGTACGCAACGTAGGCCTTGACGACCTGGAAATCGTAGTTCAGTGCCGCCAGGGTGTTCTTGCCAGTCTCGCGCTCGGTGACGATATTGTTGGTGACGGTGTCGTTGTTGCGGTTGTTGTACACCACGCGCACGTTCAACGGACCTTGTGCGTAAGCCATGCCCAGGCCGAACTGGCGTTGCGCTTCGCTGCTGCCCGACTGCTCGCCCAGCGCGTACTGACCGTCGATGGTGAAGCCCGAGAAGGTTGGGGTCGTGTAAATCAGCGAGTTGCTGATGCGGGTCAGGTTGCCCGAGGTGGGGAACAGGTTTTTGGCGCTACCGGCGTAGCCGGCGCCAAACGGGTCGGCCACCTGGCTCAACGCGTTGTACAGCATGGTTTGCTGGCGACCGATGGTCAGGGCGCCCGCGTCTTTGCTTTTCAGGCCGACCATGGCGACGCGGTTGAACAACTGGCTGTTGGCGTTGTCGAGCGAACCGTCATCGACCTTGATACCGGCTTCCAGCTGGAAGATTGCCGACAGGCCATTGCCCAGATCTTCGGTACCACGGAAACCCAGGCGCGACTGGCCGCCGATGCCGCTGGTCACTTTGGTCACGTTACCGGCTACACCGCCGCGCTCGGAGACCAGGCCCACGTCTACCAGACCATAGATGGTCACGTTCGACTGAGCTTGGGCCTGCGCTGCGAAGCCACCGATGATCATTGCTGCCAGAGTAAGTTTTTTCACTTGAAGTTCTCTACTGAAGGTTGAAAGAGTGCTGCACGATTTGCTTGTACCGGCGGAATCATGCCTATCAATTACTTCAACAATGTGACAACGCCAAGCCGTTGTTTATTTTCCACAATCGATCCACAAATAAAAACAGCCGCGCAAGGCGGCTGTTCTTTGGAGTAATTATTATTACTTCAGCTTGCAACTGAGCAGGTAATAGTACTCGAGCCGCTCGATGCGAATCTGCTTGGTGGACGCGGCAAAGCGCTTGCGCAGCGTGCTGTCGGTCAGGTAATTTTTCATGACTTCGTAGCGCTGGCCGTCGTCGGCCAGCAGGATCTGGTGCGTATTGCCTTCCAGGTCGGTGCGAGCGAAGACCATCGAATTGCCATCGACATAGGTTTCATCGAGCAAGACCAGCAACACGTCCTTGCCCAGCTTGGCGCGCAGCACTTTCAGGTATTTTTCCTGGTCTTCGCGGCGCACGTGGCTCCACAGACCGGCGGCAAACACGGCGGTGTACTGGCCTTCCAGGCCGTCGGGCAGGTTGAACGCGTCCATGATGCCGAACGTCACCACGTCCTCGTCGAGGCCACGGGTTTCGGCCAGCGCGATCATTTCCGGCAGCAGGTCGGTGGCGTGGACCGACTCGGCGGTCTCGGCGATCAGGTCGGTCCAGTAGGCGGTGCCGCAGGCCAGTTCCAGGACTTTGTGGCCTTCGAACAACTCTGCGACCATTTCCTGCAGGTCGTCGAGGTCGTCGAAGCGCTCTTCTTGCGCGTAGACCTGGTCGTAATTGTCGGCGTTAACGGCATAAAATTGTGCCAACTGATTGGTAATCATGGGAGTGCTTTCTTTACAGTTCGTAGTGCTCTTTATCGCCACTCATGGCTTGCTCGACCAGTTTGCGGTTGAGCGTCGGTGCCAGCAGTTCGATAAACGTATATATATAGCTGCGCAGGTAGGCGCCTTGCTTGACCGCCACGCGTGAAACATTGGTGCCAAACAGGTGCCCGACCGGGATTGCGCGCAGATTCTTGTCGCGCTCGGAGTCGAAGGCCATGCCCGCGATGATGCCGATGCCCATGCCCAACTCCACATAGGTCTTGATGACGTCGGCATCTATCGCTTCGAGCAACACATCGAGCTTCAGGCCACGCAGCGAAAACGCGTGGTCGATCTTGCTGCGGCCGGCGAAGGCGCCATCATAGGTGATGATCGGATACGCTGCAATTTCTTCCAGCGTTACTTCCTTGTAACGCAGCAGCGGATGGTCGGGCGCCACCACCACGACATGCTCCCATTGGTAGCACGGCAAGGTTATCAGGCCGCTAATGCCGGCAATCGATTCGGTGGCAATTGCCAGGTCGGCCTGGTCGCGCTGGACCATTTCGGCAATCTGCTGCGGATTACCCTGAAGCAACGACAAACGCACCTTGGGGAACTTGACCATGAACGCCTGCACCACCTTGGGCAAGGTGTAGCGCGCCTGGGTATGCGTGGTGGCAATGGTAAAACTGCCGCTGTCCTGGGCCGCGTATTCCTTGCCGATGCGCTTGAGGCTGTCGATCTCCTGCATAATCAGTTCCACCGACGACAGCACCAGCCGCCCCGGCTCGGTCAGGCCGCGGATCCGTTTGCCATGCCGGGTAAAGATATCCACGCCCAACTCTTCTTCGAGTTCGATGATCGCCTTCGACACGCCAGGTTGCGAGGTGAACAGTGCCTTGGCAGCGTCCGTCAGGTTGTAGTTCTGGCGTACAGCTTCGCGCACGAAGCGCAGTTGGTGCAGATTCATTAGTCTTGGCCGATCTTAAAATTATTAGCGTCCATGCTTATACTCAATCCTTATATAAGCAAATAAAGACTAAGTCGTTTGGAATAAAGCTGAAGTTTATTACTATTGCCGCTACTTTGGGGATTCTAGCAAGCGACCAACCAGGAACAATATGTACCAATACGACCAATACGACCATCTTATCGTGCAGGAACGCATTGCACAGTACCGCGACCAGGTACGCCGCCGCCTCGCCGATGAGCTGACGGAAGCCGAGTTCGTGCCGCTGCGCCTGCAAAACGGCCTGTACATGCAGCGGCACGCCTACATGCTGCGCATCGCGGTGCCGTACGGCCTGCTGGCGTCCAGGCAAATGCGCATGTTCGCCCATATCGCCCGCAAGTACGACCGCGGCTATGGTCACTTCACCACGCGCCAGAACATCCAGTTCAACTGGGTGGAGCTGGAACAGACGCCCGACATCCTGGCCGACCTGGCTTCGGTGGAAATGCACGCGATTCAAACCTCCGGCAACTGCATCCGCAACACCACGTCCGATCCGTACGCCGGCGTGGCCGCCGACGAGATCATCGATCCGCGTCCGTACGCCGAAGTGCTGCGCCAGTGGTCCACGTTCCACCCCGAGTTCATCGCCCTGCCGCGCAAATTCAAGGTGGCCATCAACGGCGCCGTGGAAGACCGCGCCGCCATCGCCATCCATGACATCGGCCTCACCGTGGTCCGCAATGACGCCGGCGAAATCGGCTTCAAGTTCATGGCCGGCGGCGGCATGGGCCGCACGCCCATCATCGGCAGCGTGATCCGCGAATTCCTGCCGTGGCAACACCTGCTGACCTACACCGAAGCCGTGATGCGCGTGTACAACCAGTACGGCCGCCGCGACAACAAGTACAAGGCCCGCATCAAGATCCTGCTGAAAGCCGTGGGCGTCGAGGAATTCACGCGCCAGGTGGAAGCCGAGTGGGTGGACCTCAAGGATGGTCCGGAAACCCTCACCGTCGAAGAGATGCAGCGCATTATCGACTACTTCCAGCCGCCCGCTTACAAAACTCTGGACGACAGCGATGTCGTCGCCGCGCAAAGTGGCAACAAGGCGTTTGCCAACTGGATCGCCCGCAACGTCAAACCGCACAAGCAGCCCGGCTACGCGGCCGTGGTGCTGTCGTTGAAAAAACCGGGCGTGCCGCCCGGCGACGCAACGGCCGAGCAGATGGACTTCATGGCCGACCTGGCCGACCGCTACAGCTTCGGCGAACTGCGCGTAACGCACGAGCAGAATGTGGTGCTGGCCGACGTGGAACAGTCGCAATTGTACGCGCTGTGGCAGGAAGCCAAGGCGCATCAGCTGGCCACGCCCAATATCGGCCTGCTCACCGACATCATCTGCTGCCCCGGCGGCGACTTCTGCTCGCTGGCCAATGCCAAGTCGATCCCGATTGCCGCCTCGATTACCGAGCGGTTCGAGAACATCGATTACCAGCACGATATCGGTGAAATTGAACTCAATATCTCGGGCTGCATCAACGCCTGCGGCCACCACCACGTGGGTTCCATCGGCGTGCTGGGCGTCGATAAAGACGGCAGCGAGTGGTACCAGGTCTCGATCGGCGGCGCGCAAGGCAACAACGCCGCCATCGGCAAGATCATCGGGCCGTCGTTCTCCGCGCAGCAGATGCCGGAAGTGATCGACCGCCTGCTGCAGGTCTACCTGCGCGAACGTTTCGAAGGCGAGTTGTTCGCCGACTGCGCCCAGCGCCTGGGCGTGGCGCCGTTCAAGCAATTTGTATATGCCACGCCGATCGCCGAAAAAGGTGGTCGCCTGGTGGGAGAGGATGAATATGTCTGACGCTGTTAAAAATCTGATCATCAAGGGCCGCGAAGTAGTCGAAGACGGCTGGCAGGTGTTGCGCCTGGCCGAACCGGTGGAAGGCGCCCCAGCCATCGACCCGGCCACGGTGACCGTCCCGGAAGGCAAGATCATCGTGCCGCAGCACGTGTGGCTGGTGCAGCGCGAGCTGCTGGCCGCGCGCGCCGCCGCTGGCGACATCGGCGTGTGGGTGGGCAGCGACGAGCGTCCGGAAGCGATCAAGGACGACCTGTCCCAGTTCGCACTGGTCGCGGTGGACTTCCCCAAATTTACCGATGGCCGCGGCTATTCCATCGCCTACAACCTGCGCGTGCGCCTGGGCTGGACCGGCGAACTGCGGGCCATTGGCGACGTGCTGCGCGACCAGCTGTTCCAGATGCGCCGCGTGGGCTTCGACGCTTACGTGGTGCGGGCCGACCGCGATGTGCACGATGCGCTCAAGGGCCTGTCCGATTTCTCGGAAACGTACCAGGCCTCGGTGGACCAGAAAGTACCGCTGTTCCGTCGCCATGCCCGCTTGACCGCCGGCGCTTGACTGGAATAAGCCATGAATGATTTGAGCAAGCTGATTGCCGACAGCAGCGCCACGCTGTCGCGCATCGCCAGCGATTTTTCCCCGGCCGTCTTTGCATCGAGCCTGGCCGCCGAAGACATGGTCCTCACCGACCTGATACTGAAATCGAAACTCGATATCGGCATCTTCTCACTGGAGACCGGCCGCCTGCATCCCGAAACGCTGGACATGCTGGACAAGGTCAGGAACCACTACGACGGCTACGAGATCGCGCTGTACAAGCCGCAGCCCGAAGCGGTCGATGCCTACGTGGCGCAAAATGGCCTGAACGCCTTCTACGACAGCGTGGAGATGCGCCGCGAATGCTGCCGCATCCGCAAGGTGGAACCGCTCGGTCGGGCCCTGGCCGGCAACAAGTCCTGGGTCACCGGACAGCGCCGCGCGCAGTCCACTACCCGCGCCGAACTGCACGTACAGGAAGACGACCCGGCGCACGGCATGACCAAGTTCAATCCGCTGGCCGACTGGTCGGAAGAAGACGTGTGGAACTACATCCGCGCCAACGATGTGCCGTACAACGCGCTGCACGACCAGGGCTTCCCGTCGATCGGCTGCGCACCGTGCACGCGCGCCGTGCAACCGGGCGAGGATGTGCGCGCCGGCCGCTGGTGGTGGGAAAACCCGGACTCGAAAGAGTGCGGCCTGCACATGGTGGACGGCAAACTGATACGCATTAAATCCGTGGCAGCCTGAATTGACTCGGCTGCCGAACAAGAAAGAACCTATGAACGCATTAGCTGAAAACCACGCCGTGCACGTCAATGCGCGCCACCTCGACGCCCTGGAATCGGAAGCGATCCACATCATGCGCGAAGTGGCGGCCGAATGCTCGAACCCTGCCCTGCTGTTCTCGGGCGGTAAGGACTCGGTGGTCCTGCTGCGCATCGCGGAGAAGGCTTTCCGCCCCGGCAAATTCCCGTTCCCGCTGGTGCACGTCGATACCGGCCATAACTTCCCCGAAGTGATCACGTTCCGCGACAAGCGCGTGGCCGAACTGGGCGAGCGCCTGATCGTGGGCTCGGTCGAAGAGTCGATCAAAAAAGGCACGGTACGGCTGCGTAACCCGGCCACCGATTCGCGCAACGCGGCGCAAGCCGTGACGCTGCTCGAAACCATCGCCGAACACGGCTTCGACGCCTGCATCGGCGGCGCCCGCCGCGATGAAGAAAAAGCGCGCGCCAAGGAACGGATCTTCTCGTTCCGCGACGAATTCGGCCAGTGGGATCCGAAATCGCAGCGCCCGGAATTGTGGGACTTGTATAACACCCGCGTCCATCCGGGCGAAAACATGCGCGTGTTCCCGATCTCGAATTGGACCGAGCTCGATGTGTGGCAATACATCGCCCGCGAAAAACTGGAACTGCCGCCGATCTACTTCGCCCACGAGCGCCAGGTCATTCCGCGCAACGGCCTTCTGGTGCCGCTCACCGACATCACGCCGCCGCGCGAAGGCGAAACGGTGGAAATGCAAGTGGTGCGCTTCCGTACCGTGGGTGATATTTCGTGCACCTGCCCCGTATCGTCGGACGCCGCGACCGTGGACGCGATCATCGCCGAGACGGCCGTGACCCAAGTGACCGAGCGCGGCGCCACCCGCATGGACGACCAGACTTCCGAAGCATCGATGGAAAAACGTAAAAAAGCAGGATACTTCTGATGAACGCACTGACTGACAACACTGTTCAAAATCTGTCGGAGCGCGGCCTGCTGCGCTTCATCACCGCCGGTTCCGTCGATGACGGCAAGAGCACGCTGATCGGACGCCTGCTGTTCGACAGCAAGGGCATCTTTGCCGACCAGCTGGACGCCATGTCGCGCTCCAAGCACAAGCGCACCGTGGGCGACGCGGTCGACCTGTCGCTGCTCACCGATGGTCTGGAGGCCGAACGCGAACAGGGCATCACCATCGACGTGGCGTACCGCTACTTCGCCACACCCAAGCGCAAGTTCATCATTGCCGACACGCCGGGCCACGAGCAGTACACCCGCAACATGGTCACCGGCGCTTCCACGGCCGATGCCGTGATCATCCTGGTTGACGTCTCGAAGGTCAAACTGCGCGAGGATGGCGGCGTGGATCTGCTGATCCAGACCAAGCGCCACTCGACCATCGCCCACCTGCTGCAGATCGAGCACGTGATCGTGGCCGTCAACAAGATGGACCTGGTGAATTACGACCAGGCGATTTACGACCGCATCGTCAAGGCGTACCAGGAATTCGCCGCGTCGCTGGGCCTGAAGGACGTGACGCCGATCCCGCTGTCCGCACTTACCGGCGACAACGTGGTGGACAAGAGCGACAAGCTGGCGTGGTACCAGGGCCCTACCCTGATCGAGCTGCTGGAATCGCTATCGGTGTACGATGAATCGCACGATGCGCCGTTCCGCTTTCCGGTGCAGCTGGTGGCGCGCCACAACGGCCACGAAGCCAACGACTTCCGTGGTTACATGGGCCGTATCGAAGCCGGCAAGGTGTCGGTTGGCGACAAGCTGGTGGTGCAGCCTTCGGGCCAGAGCGCCACCGTCAAGGACATCGTCACGCTCGAAGGTTCGCACGGGTCGGCCGTGGTGGGCCAGTCGGTGACCTTGCTGCTGGAAGAGTACCTGGACATCTCGCGCGGCGACCTGCTGGCGGGCGCCGACCAGCCGGCCACGCTGCTCAAGACGTTGAAGGCGGACGTGTGCTGGATGTCGGACGAGCCGCTGGACCAGCGCCGCAAGTACTGGATCAAGCATGGCACCAAGCAGACGTCGGCCAAGATCACGGCGATCGACTCGCTGCTGGACATCAATACCCAGCAGCGCCACAGCGCCGAAGGCCTGAAGCTGAACGATATCGCGCGCATCGGCCTGACCGTGCAGCAACCGCTGGCCGCCGACGCCTACGCCGACATCCGCGCGACCGGCGCCTTCATCCTGATCGATGAAGTGACCCATCAGACGGTGGCAGCAGGTATGATTCGTCTGGCGGATTAATACCGTTAGCCCCGGAGCGCCAACAGCGCGCAGAGAAAATTGGATCCCCGCCTGCGCGGGGATGACGGGGCGCAGGGCAGCGATGCTGGTCATCATCGCGAAATGCCGATTCGTCATTCCCGCGCAGGTGGGAATCCAAGTTTGCGTGCCTCGCGTTAGCGCGTCCCAGTCAACCAAGGAATTGCATTTATGTCTACTCTCGGAAAAGTCTACCTGATCGGCGCCGGCCCCGGCGCCCAGGACCTCATGACACTGCGCGGTGCGCGCCTGCTGGCGCAAGCCGACGTGGTGCTGCACGACGCCCTGGTCACGCCCGAGATGCTGGACCTGTGCCCGCAGGCGGAAAAAATCCTGGTCGGCAAACGCTGCGGCCAGCTGTCCACCGCCCAGCAGTTCATTAACAAGCAACTGGTCGATTACGCCCGCAAGGTGCCGCTCGTGGTGCGCCTGAAGGGCGGCGACCCGATGCTGTTCGGCCGCGCCGACGAAGAATTGCGCGCTTTGGAAGAAGCAGGTATCGCGGTGGAAGTCGTCCCCGGCATCACCACCGCGCTGGCTGCCGCTGCGGCCACCAAGCAGCCGCTCACCAAGCGCGGCGTGTCGCGCAGCGTGGCCTTTTTTACGTCATCCACCGCGCCCGAGCACAGCGAGGAAGACGGCATGCCCGATTCCGACACCCTGATCCAGTACATGGGCGGCCGCGAAGCCATCGCCACCGCGCAGCGCCTGCTGGCGCATGGCCGCCGGCCCGATACTCCGGTGGTCGTGATCGAAAACGTCAGCCGCCCCGAGCAGCATATCCGGCGCCTGAACATCGCCGCCCTCGCCCACGGCCTCGGTGAAGCGCATGGCCCGGTGCTGGTCATGATCGGCGACGCCATGCAACCGCGCAGCCACCAGCAGCTTGAAAGCCGGATCAGCGACGCAATAGAACGCCAGCTCCGCGCCTGACTTCACTGAAATCGTACTAGAATATCCATTCTCACCATAAGAGGCAGTAATGGATAATGTTCACGACATCCTGGACCGCGCCTGGACCGCGCACTCCGCCGGCCAATTCGACGCCGCGCTTGAAGACTATGTCTGGCTGTTCGACGCCACGTCGGAACACGATACGGAAGTGGCGCCACTGCGCCTGTCCTACGTGCTCAACGCGTGGGCCAAGCTGGCCGAGGAACACCTGCCGGCGCGCCAGGCGCTGGTCGCCCTGCGCGACCGCGACACCGAACGCCTGCTGGCCGGTGGCGACAGCGACTCTGCCGAGGACGACGCCATCCTGTTCAACGACATCCGCGCCATCAACGACAAGCTGGGTGACTTGCAGCATACCTACCAGCTGTTCCAGCGTTTGCCCGCGCCGCTGGCGCAGGAGTGCGCCAGCTCCGCGCTGCCGTCGATGATGGCATGCGGCGACTTTACCCTGGCCCACAGCTATCTGCCGCATCCCGATGCCCACCTGGGCGACTATGCAGCCGAAGTGAACGCCCACGTGGCCACGCTCAACCTGTTGAGTGACGCCGGCATGTCCGAGCTGCTGGCAACCGTCTACAACTACATGACCGAAGTGCGGCTGATCCTCGAACTGCTCGACGGCTACGGCGACCAGGCCGCCGCCGCCACGCTGCGCCAGCAAGCCGCATCCCTGATTACCGCGCCCGAAGCACGCGCCTGCATCGAAGCGGAATTCGCCCATCCCGGCACCACGCTCGACGCCATGGTCGAACTGCAAAACGCCGCCCTTATTTAGCGAAACCGACATCCAAGTGAACCAGAACCACCCGTCCGCCCTGCTCTTCTCCGCCCTGATCTTTACCGTTGCCGGCACCGCCACGGCAGCGCCCTCGATCCCCACCTACGACTTTAAGATCGTGCACAGCTACCCGCATGATGCCCAGGCGTTCACCCAGGGCCTGCTGTACCGCGACGGTTTTCTTTACGAAAGCACTGGCCTGAACGGCAAATCGACGATTCGCAAGGTGCAGCTGGAAACCGGCAAGGTACTGCAAAGCCGCGACATCCCGCCGCAATATTTCGGCGAAGGTCTCACCGACTGGAACGATACGCTGGTGAGCATCACCTGGCGCAGCCAGACCGGCTTCGTCTTCGACCTGAACACCTTCGAGCCGAAAAATGATTTCGCCTACCCGGGCGAAGGATGGGGCCTGGCGCAAAACGGCAAGGAACTGGTGCTAAGCGATGGCAGCAGCACGCTGCGCTTTCTCGACCCGAAAACCTTCCTGGAAGTGCGGCGCGTGAAAGTGACGGCCGACGGCATCGCCGTCGATCAACTCAATGAACTGGAAGTGGTGGGCGACGAGATTTTCGCCAACATCTGGCAAACCAACACCATTGCCCGCATCGACCAGAAGACGGGCAAGATCATTGGCTGGATCGATCTGGGCAAGTTGTACGCGGAGGCAGGCAAGGGCCCGGCCGCCGACAACGTCTTGAACGGCATCGCGTACGACGCCGCAAAAAAACGCCTGTTCGTCACCGGCAAACTGTGGCCCAGGCTTTACGAAATCAGGCTCGTTCCAAGGAAGTGACGCAGTAGTCGGTCAGCGCGTTCAACACGGCCGGATCTTCACCTGCCGCTCCCACCACGTTAAACACCAGTTGCGGATGATCGACGCGCAGCTGGTCCACCATCAGCGGCAGGTCGCGCAGCACATGGCCGCCCTGCCCCAGGAATACCGGCACCACGGTGATCGCCGTGACGTCCTCCGCCGCCAGTGCGGCCACCATCGCGGGCAGGCGCGGCTCCATCAGCTCGAGAAATGCGAGCTCCACCCGCACGTCAGGACGGCGCGCGCGCGTGAGATCGCGCAGGCGCTCGAACGGCGCGGCCCATGAAGCGGCGCGGGCGCCGTGGGCGAATAAAATCAATGCTTGCTTGGTCATTTAATGTCGCTCCACCCACCATAGCGCTCCAAGCGCCATCAGCAGGTATATCAAACTGGGGGCCATCGCCGTGAGCACGGCCGGCCAGGTACTGAGAACGCCCAGGTGCGAGAACAGGGTATTCACCAGCAGGAAGCTCACGCCGATCATGATGCCGACGAAAATCTTGAGACTGACACCGCCGCTGCGCGTATGCAGGTAGCCGAACGGCAGCGCCAATGCCATCAGTACGAAGATGGCCAGCGGATCGAACAGCTTTTTCCAGAACGCGATTTTAAAGCGCTCGGTCTCCTGCTTGTTCTCCTGCAGGTGGCGGGTGTACACCAGCAGTTCGTTGGCCGACATGCGATCGGGGTCGGCGCCGGACACCGCCAGGATGCGCGGCGTGATTTCCGAGATCAGGTCGCGGGTGGCGCTGTGACGCGTTTCGATCAGGCTGGAGTCCTGGGCGAAGTTATTTTCCAGGTTGGCGATCATGCCGGGCTTGAGCAGCGCCGGATTGGTGAAGATGTTTTCCGTAACATCGGAGAGCAGCCAGCTGTTCTTGCCCTGGAACGTGCCGCGCTTGGCGACCGTGATCGAGCGCAGGCGGAAGCTGTTATCGAACTCGTACAGCTTGACGTCGGCCAGAGAACCGTCGGGACGCACTTCGCGCACGTTGAAAAAGCGCGAGCCGGTGACGGCGCCGCTCATGCCGTCGGCCCGGACGATGTCCTTGGTCCACAGGCCGGAGCGGAACTCCGACGAGATGGCGGCGCCGCGCGAATTGAGCTTGATTTTTTCGGCAATGGGCGCGGTGCGCGGCGTGATCAGCTCACCGAATATGAACGTAATGATGACCAGCACGATGCCGATCTTGGCCAGCATCCACGCCACCATACCGGTGGACATGGACGCCGCGCGCATGATGGTGAATTCCGACGTGGCCGCAAACTGCGCCATGATGTAGATGGTGCCGATCAGTGAAGCCACCGGCATCACCCGGTATACGTAGCCGGGTATGCGCGCCGCCACGTACAGCAGCGCGTATTGCAGCGTGTAGCCGTTCTTGCCCACCGAGCGCAGTTCGCCGGTGAGGTCGAGGAACGCCTGCAGAAGCAGGAAGGCGACCAGCACGAAGGCCACGGCCTGCAGGATCGAGACAGCAAAATAGCGTTGCAGGATTTTCATGGCGAGACAGCCTGTTGAGCGGCGCCATTGCGCTTGCGTTTCATCGCCGCCAGCACCGCCAGCGGATGGTAAGGATGGTTCAGGTTCAGGCGCCACGCGAACATGGCCAGCACCACCAGCGCGGTGATCAGGTGCAGCGGCCACCAGGCCAGCGCAAACGGGATTTTGCCGTTCTGGACCGTCCCCTCCATCAGCTTGACCAGGTTGTTATACGAGAAGAAGATCAACAGCGCGATGATCAGGTTGGCCGAACTGCCGGCGCGCGGATTGACAAAACCGAGCGGCACGGCCAGCAGTACCAGCAGCAGGCAGGTGAGCGGCGACGCGATACGCGACAGCAGTTCGGCGCGGCCGGAATTGGTGGTGTCGGCAAACAGCGCCAGCGTGGGAACGGTATCGGTATCGCGCCCGTCATCGAGATCCTGCGCCTGGCTGGTCACGCGCATGCTGTAGCTTTCGAATTCCATGGTCTGGAAGTCGGACTGGCCGGGCACGCCCTGGTAGCGACGGCCGTTCTTGAGGACCAGGTAGCGCTCGCCCTTGGTGCCGGTGCTGATCACACCCTCGCTGGCCACGATGACGGCGGTACCCTGGTTGTCCACCGTATTGACGAACACGTTGTGCACCACCGAGGTATCGCCGGCCACGCCCTCGACGAAGAAGATGCGGTTGGCCGACGACGATTCGCGGAACTGGCCCGGCGAGACTTTCTGCAGATCTTCGCGCTTGGCGAAGCGTTCGACATACTCGGAACTTTTCTCCTTGGCCCACGGTGCGGCGACCAGGCTCAGTGCCCCGGTCAGCAGTACCATCGGAATGCCGAAGGTAAGCACGGGCCATAGCCAGCGCGTGAGACTCAGGCCCGAGGCGAACCACACCACCATTTCGGAGTCGCGGTAGGTACGCGTGACCACCATCAGCACCGAAATAAAACTGGTGAGGATGAGGATGGTTGGCAGATAATTTATGGTCGCGAACATGATCAGCGCGAGCACGTCGCTCGATGCCACCTTGCCGCCGGCTGCCTTGCCAAGGATGCCGATCAGGGTCCAGGTCACGCTCACACTGAACAGCACCGTGAAGCTGGCGCCTGCCGCACTGGCCATTTCTCGTCGTAGGGCGCGTTGAAAAATCATTCGAAGTTTATAATTGGTGGTTATGGCTCGTTACGGGGCCAAAAAATTAAAAGTACCGCCTGGCCAAACAAGCCTATAAGGCTTGCCAGGCTGGCATTCGCATACGTCACGGAGAATCAAATGGACTTTAGCATAAAAGCATTCGACACAAAGAACACCATCGCCACGGCCAAAACCGGGGTAGTAGCCGTCGCGGTCTTCGAGAACAAAAAGCTCTCGCCTGCTGCCAAGGCGCTCGATGGTTCCGGTGAAATCTCGGCTGCGCTCAAGTCCGGCGACATCACCGGCAAGGCCGGCACCACGCTGCTGCTGCGCGGCGTGCCAGGCGTGGCCGCCGAGCGCGTGCTGCTGGTGGGCCTGGGCAGCGATGACGGGGTTACTGCCGGCGTGAGCGAGAAAAGCTTCGCCAGCGGCGTGTCTGCCGCCATCAAGGCTTTTGCCGCCCTGGGCGCGAGCGACGCTATTATCGCACTGCCGATGACGGAAGTGAAAGAGCGCGACGTCAATTGGGCGATCCGCTGCGTGGTGCAAACCGGTCATGAATCGGTGTTCCGCACCGACGGCCAAAAGAGCAAGAAGGATCCGGTGCCCACCGGCGTGAAGAAAGTGGCACTGGCAGTGCCAGCTACCGCCGACACCAAGCTGGCGCTGGCGCAAGCCGTGGCCATTGCCAACGGCATGGACCTGACTAAGGAACTGGGCAACCTGTCGGCCAACATCTGCACGCCTACCCACCTGGCCAACACCGCCAAACGACTGGGCAAGGACTACAAGTTCGAGGTCGAGGTGCTGGACCGCAAACAACTGGAAGCACTGAAGATGAACAGCTTCCTGTCGGTTACCAACGGCAGCGAACAACCGCCGAAATTCATCATCATCAAGCACATGGGCGGCAAGGCCAAGGATGCGCCTGTGGTGCTGGTCGGTAAAGGCATCACGTTCGATACCGGCGGCATCTCGCTCAAGCCGGGCCCCGGCATGGACGAAATGAAGTACGACATGGGCGGCGCCGCGTCGGTGCTGGGCACCATGCGCGCCATCGGCGAAATGAACCTCAAGCTCAACGTGATCGGCGTGATCGCCAGCTGCGAGAACATGCCGTCGGGCCGCGCCACCAAGCCGGGCGATATCGTCTCGTCGATGAACGGCCTCACCATCGAGATCCTGAACACCGATGCCGAAGGCCGCCTGGTGCTGTGCGACGCCCTAACCTACGCCGAGCGCTTCAACCCGGCCGTGGTGCTCGACGTGGCCACGCTCACCGGCGCCTGCATCGTGGCCCTGGGCCACCACAAGAGCGGCCTGTTCACGCGCGACGACGACGCCCACAATGCGCTGGCCGACGAGATCATGGCAGCCGGTAAAGCCGCCGGCGATACCGCGTGGCGCCTGCCGATCGGCGAAGAGTACAACGAGCAGTTGAAGTCCAACTTTGCCGACCTGGCCAACATCGGCAGCCCTGGAGGTGCTTCGTGCACGGCGGCGGCATTCCTCGAGAACTTCACCCGCAAGTACACGTGGGCGCACCTGGACATCGCGGGCACCGCGTGGAAATCGGGTGGCGCAAAAGGCGCTACCGGCCGTCCGGTGCCGCTGCTGGCTAACTTCCTGATCAATCGCGCATAACACACCCGCGCAATCGCGCAAGTAAAAAGGCAGACCGCGCGGTCTGCCTTTTTTTACGTCAGTACAAGGTCACGCCGGGCGACGGCGGCGGCAACTCGTCGCGGTCTTCCGACGGGCGCATGATGACCGTGAGCGTGGAAGGAAAATCGTAGCCGGCGCCGGTGTTCTGGTCGACGAAATAACCCACGCCGGCGGTCAGCACCAGGTTGCCCCACAGGTTGCCATTGGGCTTGGGGTCGACGCGCTCGTAGGCCCACGCGCCCTCCTTCTTGCAGTCGATGCGCAGCGGTGCCGAGCTCTTGCGCAAAGTTACGCGGCCCGGGGTGTTGACGAACCACTTGCCGGCATCGTTGTACAGCACGCAGCCCACACCGGCAATCTGGCGATGGTCAAGCACGGTCTGCACGAGCACGGTTTGTTCGGTGGGTTCGCTCAGCGAGGCGCAACCGGCACCGGACAAAACGGCCAGCATGGCCAGGAGTGCAGCTGTGGCTGCGGCAGGGCGGAAAACCATGGTCTGTCTCAGTTATCTCGAAATGGATACCGTGACAGTGTAGCAAGCGCTAGCCGGATTGAGTCTCCGGATCAAGGGGCGTAAAGCGTTGCACTTTAACGCCATCAACCTCGATCAGCTCGAAAAACACGGCGGCGGGACGGCACCAGATGGAGCCGTTGGCTGCCCGGTAGACAATCATGGTGCTGAGGTCGGATTCCAGGGTGGCCTCGCACACCAGCTCGTACAGGCCGCCCTTGTAGTGCCGATAACGTACCATCGGCCAGATCAGGCGTTTTGGCTGAGCGGCGCCTTGCTGACCACCGCTGCGCGCTCTTCCGCCTGCTGCTCCTGCTTTTTCTTCAGGCCATTAACGACTTTCAGGATGTCGTCCATGCCGCCCTGGCCGCCCAGCGACGAGAACGCGTCAAGCACCTCGTTGAGCACCTGGTTGCGCATCGCGGCTTCGTCCTGGCTCACGGCAGGACCGCGTTGCAATGCTTCGGCTGCGCGCTTTTCGGCGGCTGCAGCCTCCTTTTGCGCAGCAGTCTTGCGACCGCCCGGCGCTTTGCCGTGTTCCAGCGCGGCCTGCCAGATGACCCAGCGGCGTTGCGTTTCAAAAACCAGATACTCTTCCGGTTTGTCTTCCCGGCGGCGAACGATATGTCCGTCGCGTTGTGCCCATGCCTCAAATGCAGCTCGCATTTTAATTCCTTTGCAAATGCGCTACGCGCAATTCACGGTTAAAACTACAAGTTATTTCCGTATAGTACCATTTATTGCGGATATACAATACCCACTATAATAGGTTATCGCTAAGCTACTGTTGCTTTTTAGAAACACTAGTTTTCCGTTAATTTTGTAACAGTATATTTCTATTTCGCTATTCTGTCTCGTTAAAAAATTCATTTTTGATAACTTGGAGACAGATTTGGCAATTTTTTTTGGATTTCACATTTTCTGCAACATTTTAGGCGCTGGCAAGCCACTTGCGAAGTGTTATTCCATGATTTTTTGTAAAAATCATCAAATAAACAAACAAATAGACAGCCCCATCTGTTAAATCCGATTGCGGTAAGATGCTCGTTTAACGGCTTACCGCCTTCTTCTCCACTCGACCAGGACACTGCTTCGACATGAAATTAGCTACATGGAATGTTAACTCACTGAACGTAAGACTGCCGCACGTTATGCAATGGCTAGAGGAGAACCCGACTGATGTACTGTGTATTCAAGAAACAAAATTAACAGACGACAAGTTTCCATTCGCTCAGATCGAAGCCGCCGGCTACCACGTCGTGTTTAGCGGGCAAAAAACTTATAACGGGGTCGCTATCCTGTCGAAACTGCCCATCAGCGATGTCGTCAAGAACAATCCGTTATTGGACGATCCGCAACAACGTATCCTGGCGGCGACGATTGATGGCATGAGGATAGTTTGTGCCTATGTACCAAATGGTCAGAGTGTTGATTCGGAAAAGTACTTATATAAGATGGGTTGGCTCGATGCCTTCCATTCCTGGATCAGCGACGAGGCGGCCCGGCACCCGCAACTGGCCGTGGTGGGCGACTACAATATTGCACCGGAAGACCGCGACGTCCATGACCCGGCCGCATGGGAAGGGATGGTCCATGTGTCCGAGCGCGAGCGTGCCGCGCTGCGCCGCCTGCTCGATATCGGCCTGACCGATGCTTTCCGGCTGTTCGATCAACCGGAAAAATCGTACAGCTGGTGGGACTACCGGGGCCTGGGCTTCCGCCTGAACAAAGGTCTGCGCATCGACCACATCCTGCTCTCTCCGGCGCTGGTGCAGCGCTGCAGCGCCTGCGTGATCGACCGTACGCCGCGCAAATGGGAGCAGCCGTCGGACCACACGCCAGTGATTGCAACCCTCGACTGATCTTGATCTTTGATCCTGGCGGCTTATGCCAGTGCGCCGGTTTGCTGGCGCGGCAGCAGCAGCCGCGCCGTGTCGTGCGGCGCCGGCTCCGAGAACAGGAAACCCTGGGCAAACTGGCAGCCGTTGCGCTGTAACAGCGCATACTGCCCTTCGGTTTCCACCCCCTCCGCCACCACCGACAGCTGCAGACTGCCCGATAGCGCGATAATGGCGGCCACGATGGCACGATCCTCGGCGCTGTTGGGCAGGTCCTTGATAAAGGCGCGATCGATCTTGATCTTCTTGACCGGGAAGCGCTTCAGGTACGCCAGGCTGGAATAGCCGGTGCCGAAATCGTCGATCGACAGGCAAATGCCCATGGCGTTGATCTGGTCCAGGATGCCAAGCGTGTGCTCGCCGTGCTGCATCAGCGCTGTTTCCGTGATCTCGAATTCGAGCAGCGCCGGATCGATGCCGGTATCGTCAAGAATGCTGCGCACCGCTTCCACCAGCCCCCCGTGCATGAACTGGCGCGCCGACAGGTTGACCGCCAGCGGCACCGGCTCGAAGCCCGCCCGCAGCCACGCCATGCTTTGCTCGCACGCCTGCCGGATCACCCATTCGCCGATGGGCACGATCATGCCGTTATCCTCGATGATGGGGATGAAATTATCGGGCAGGACCAGTTCATCGGCGCCGCGCCGCCAGCGCAGCAGCACTTCCATGGCGTGCAGGCGGCGCGTGCCGATATCCATGATGGGCTGGAAATGCAGCGCAAACTGGTCCCGCGCCAGTGCGCCGCGCAGGTTGGATTCGAGCTCGAAATGCTGGGCCGCGGTCTGGTTCATCACGGGCTGGAAGTACTGATAGTTGTTCCTGCCGGTGGCCTTGGCGTGGTACATCGCGGTATCGGCGTTGCGCATCAGCGTGGCCACGTCGGCGCCATCGTCGGGATAGATGCAGATGCCGATCGACGGCGTGATGTGCAGATTGCGACCATCGAGCGGAAAACTCTGGTCCAGCGCCTCGATGATTTGCACCGCCACCTTGCTCGCTTCTTCGGCCCCCGCTATGCCCGGCAGCAGCACCACAAATTCGTCGCCACCCAGGCGCGCCACGGTGTCGCTGGCGCGCACCGCGCAGCACAAGCGGTTGGCCACCTCCTTGAGCAGCTGGTCACCGGTCATGTGGCCGAGCGAATCGTTGATGGTTTTAAACCGATCGAGGTCGATGAACATCACCGCCAGCTGGCACTGCGAGCGCTGCGCCGTGAGCATGGCGCGGTCGAGCCGGTCGGACAACAGCGCCCGGTTGGGCAGACCGGTCAGGCTGTCGTGGTACGCCATGTGATGCACGCGCGCCTCGGCCTGGCGCCGTTCGATGATCTCCCCTTGCAGCAGCGCGTTGGCACCCGCCAGTTCGGCGGTGCGCTCGAGCACCCGCACTTCCAGTTCGTCGCGCGCACGGCTCACGGCCACGGCGGCCTCGCGGCGCGCGGTAATGTCGTCCACCAGCCATACCGACCGGCCGCGCGGCTGCGCCAGGTCGAACGGGCGGCCGGACAGGCGCGCCCAGAACTTGCTGCCGTCGCGGCGCACCAGTTCATATTCCGAGACGTTGATGCGGCCGGCGGCAAAATCGCGCGCGGTTTCCGCGCGCGCGGCCTGCCATGCTGCCTTGTCGGCGTAAAACGCCTGGACGCTGAGGAAGTTCATGCCGCCCGGCGGATAACCGAACAGCTCTTCCATCTTGGTGTTGCAATGCAGATTACGCCCCTCCTCCACCACCGAGATGCCCAGTACCGCGCTGTCGAGGATGGCCTGGTTTTCCAGCAGCGCATTGTGCAGCGCGCGCTGGTCGCGCCGGACGTCGCTGATGTCGTTGAAGACGATGGTGTACCCGCGCGCCTGGACGCCTGCGGGCAGCGGCTTGACCCAGGCCTGCACGGCGAAATAATGGCCGGTGGCGGGGGTGAGGAAGGTATCCCAGCGTCCACCGGGGACGGCGTTGGCCAGTTGGCCCATGCTGGCCTCGCGCACGTGCAGGGTGAACAGCTGGTCGACACCGGAGCCGCATGGGTCGCGCCCCAGCAGCGCCACCAGCTCGGCGTTGGCGGCGATGACCACGTCGTCGCCGTCGCAGGCGCAGGCCGGCACGCCGATCAGCGCCAGCGCGCCGGCGACAAAATCTGTATTGGTCAACATAAGGCCCCTGTACGCCATCGCAATCTGGAGAGATCCACAAACATGGCAAGTTATTATTATAGTTGACAGATGTTAAACCACATTCGGCGGCTTGGGTAAGTCCATTGCGCTTCACCGCGCGCAAAAACGACAATGCCCGGTAAAAACCGGGCATTGTCGTCGTTACGGTACTGCTAAGGCGATCAGTGGCCGCTGGCGCCGTCGGCGCCGATGCCGGTCTCCGAGCGGATTTGCTGCGCTTCGAAGCCGTCGCGGTCGATGCGGGCGCGCGGGCCCTTGTCGGTGATCGAGAACAGCCAGATGCCGATGAAGCCCACGGCCATCGAGAAGATGGCAGGCGATGCGTAAGGGAACAGCGGCTCGGCCTTGCCGAATACGTCCACCCATACCGATTTCGACACCACCGTCAGTCCCACCGCCGTGATCAGGCCGAGGAAACCGCCCACCGTGGCGCCACGCGTGGTGCAGTCTTTCCACAGCACCGACATGAACAGCACCGGGAAGTTGGCCGAGGCAGCGATGGCAAACGCCAGCGACACCATGAACGCGATGTTCTGCTTCTCGAACACGATGCCCAGCACCACGGCCACGATACCGAGGGCGATGGTGGTGATTTTCGAGACGCGCAGTTCGTCGGCGCCAGTAGCCTTGCCCTGCTTGATCACCGTGGCATAGATGTCGTGCGATACCGCCGATGCGCCGGACAGGGTCAACCCCGCAACCACGGCCAGGATGGTGGCAAACGCCACGGCCGAAATGAAGCCGAGGAAGACGTCGCCGCCCACGGCCTTGGCCAGGTGCACCGCCGCCATGTTGTTACCGCCCAGGAGCTTGCCCGCAGCATCCTTGAAGTCCGGATTGGTGCCTACCAAAACGATGGCGCCGAAACCGATGATAAAGGTCAGGATATAGAAGTAGCCGATCCAGGTGGTAGCCCACAATACCGACTTGCGCGCTTCTTTCGCATTCGGCACGGTGAAGAAACGCATCAGGATGTGCGGCAGGCCGGCGGTGCCGAACATCAGCGCCATGCCGAACGAGATGGCCGAAATCGGATCCTTGATGAACGTGCCCGGACCCATGATGGCGTCTTTATTGGCATGGACTTCCACTGCCTTGGCAAACAGTTTTTCGGGGCTGAAGCTGAACTGCGCCAGTACCGCGAACGCCATGAAGCTGGCGCCGCCGAGCAGCATCACTGCCTTGATGATCTGCACCCAGGTGGTGGCGGTCATGCCGCCGAACAGCACGTAAATCATCATCAAGGTACCCACGATGACGACCGCGATCCAGTATTCGAGTCCGAACAGCAGCTTGATCAACTGGCCGGCGCCGACCATCTGCGCGATCAGGTAAAACGCCACCACCACCAGCGTGCCGGAAGCGGCAAAGATGCGGATCGGCTTCTGCGCGAAGCGGTAAGCGGCAACGTCCGCAAACGTGAAGCGGCCCAGGTTACGCAGGCGCTCGGCCATCAGGAACGTGATGACAGGCCAGCCGACCAGGAAGCCGATGGCGTAGATCAGGCCATCGTAACCGTTCAGGAACACGGCCGCCGAGATACCGAGGAACGAGGCGGCGGACATGAAGTCGCCGGCAATCGCCAGGCCGTTCTGGAAGCCGGTGATGCCGCCGCCGGCGGTGTAGAAGTCGGCCGCCGACTTGGTTTTGGCGGCGGCCCACTTGGTGATCCACAGCGTAAACACGACAAAGGCGCCGAACATGCCGATTGCGGTCCAGTTGGTGGCCTGCTTGGTGGCCTGGCCCAGGTCGGCGCCGGCGGCATAGACTGCGCCGCTGACGGCAGCGCCGATCAGCGCGGAGGCGACGATCGCCAGTTGACGGTTGGAGGCGCTCATGCTTTCACCCGGTCGTGGATGGCTTGCGTGAGGTCGTCGTATTCGCGGTTGGCGCGACGCACGTAGATGCCGGTGATGATCACGGTGAACACGATCACGAACAGGCCGATCGGCATGCCCCAGGTCATGACGCCGTCGCCGGTTTTGGCGGCCAGCAGTTCCTTATCGAAGGCGATGAGCAGGATGTAACCGTAGTACACCACCATCATCAGCGCGGTAAGTATCCAGCCGAACCGGGTGCGCGCCTTGACCAGTTTATGGTAGTTGGGGTCGCGTTTGATCTTTTGAACCAAATCGTCATGCATTTTCTGTCTCCATTTATTGAGGAACCTGCCCATTTAGCTGAGCTTGAACCCACAATAAGCTGCGAGACTTACCGCTGGCTTACATGCACGCTGACACCCGCAGTTTAAACTCTCACCCATCCCTCCATTAATATGCGGGCGCTGCGGCTCATCACCGCCTTGGTTACGCTCCATTCGCCGTTGGCCTGCACGGCTTCGGCGCCCACCCGCAGGGTGCCCGATGGATGGCCGAAGCGCACGGCCTGGCGCGCACCGCCCCCGGCCGCGAGATTGACCAGCGTACCGGGGATGGCGGCTGCCGCGCCGATGGCCACGGCAGCGGTGCCCATCATGGCGTGATGCAGTTTGCCCATCGAGAGTGCGCGCACGAGTAAGTCGATATCGCGCGCGTCCACCCGTTTGCCGCTCGACGCCGTGTACGACGCCGGCGGCGCCACGAACGCCACCTTGGGGGTGTGCTGGCGCTGCGCTGCCTGGTCCAGGTTCTGGATCAGTCCCATGCGCAGCGCGCCGTGGGCGCGGATGGCTTCGAACATCGCCAGCGCTTGCGCATCGCCGTTGATGGCGTCCTGCAGTTCGGTGCCGGTATAGCCCAGCGCCTGTGCTTCGATGAAAATGGTGGGAATGCCGGCGTTGATCATGGTAGCCTTGAAGGTACCCACGCCGGGTACTTCCAGGTCATCGACCAGTTGCCCGGTTGGGAACATCGCATTGTTTTCCGCTGCCCCCTCCTCGTCCGCTGCGGGGTCGAGAAATTCCAGCACCACTTCCGCTGCCGGGAAGGTCACGCCATCGAGCTCGAAGTCTCCCAGTTCCTGCACCTGGCCATCGGTAATGGGAATGTGGGCGATAATGCTCTTGCCGATATTGGCCTGCCAGATGCGCACCACGGCCACCCCATCCTGCGGTATGCGCGCGGGATCCACCAATTCGCTGGCGATGGCAAAGGCGCCCACGGCTGCCGACAGGTTGCCGCAGTTGCCGCTCCAGTCCACGAACGGCTTGTCGATGGCCACCTGGCCGAACAGATAATCGACGTCGTGATCTGGCCGCTCGCTGCGCGAGAGGATCACGGATTTGCTCGTGCTGGACGTGGCGCCGCCCATGCCGTCGATCTGTTTGCCGTACGGGTCGGGGCTGCCGATTACGCGCAGCAGCAACGCGTCGCGCGCGGCGCCCGGGGTTTGCGCGGTCTCCGGCAAATCCTGCAACCGGAAAAACACGCCCTTGCTGGTGCCGCCGCGCATATACGTGGCGGGTATCCTGATTTGTCGGGTCATCATGCGGCCTTGTACTGTTGCAGAAAATCCTGGGCGAAGCGCTGCAGCACGCCGCCCGCTTCGTAGATCGATACTTCTTCCGCCGTATCGAGCCGGCAGATCACCGGCGTTTCCACGCGCTCACCATTGCGGCGATGGATCACCAGCGTGAGCGTGGCGCGCGGCGTGCGTGCGCCCGTCACATCATAGGTTTCGGTGCCGTCCAGCGCCAGCGTAAGCCGATTGACGCCTGGCGGAAATTCGAGCGGCAGCACGCCCATGCCGACCAGGTTGGTGCGGTGGATGCGCTCGAACCCTTCGGCGGCAATCGCCTCCACGCCGGCCAGCCGCACGCCCTTGGCGGCCCAGTCGCGCGACGAGCCCTGGCCATAATCAGCGCCGGCAATCACGATCAGGGGCTGCTTGCGCTCCATGTAGGTTTCGATGGCTTCCCACATGCGCATCACGGTGCCTTGCGGTTCCACCCGCGCCAGCGAACCGGCGATGACCTTGCCGTCCGCCCCCCGCACCATCTCGTTTTTCAGGGTAGGGTTGGCAAACGTGGCGCGCTGCGCGGTGAGGTGATCGCCACGGTGGGTGGCGTACGAATTGAAGTCCTCCTCGGGCAGGCCCATTTTGGCCAGGTACTCGCCGGCCGCGCTGTCGGCCATGATGGCGTTGGACGGCGACAGGTGGTCGGTCGTGATGTTATCGCCGAGCAGCGCCAGCGCCCGCATGCCGGACAGGCTGCGCGCGCCGGCCAGCGCGCCTTCCCAGTATGGCGGCCTGCGGATATACGTGGTGTGCGGGCGCCAGTCGTACAGCGGGCTGACGGCAGCACCGGTATCGACTTCGCGCGCGAACATCGGGATATACACCTTGCGGAACTGCTCGGGCTTGACGCTGGCAGCCACAATCGCATCGATTTCCTCGTCGGAGGGCCAGATGTCGGCCAGTTTCACGGGCAGGCCGTTGGCGTCGATCCCCAGTACGTCTTTTTCGATGTCGAAACGGATGGTGCCGGCGATCGCATACGCCACCACCAGCGGCGGCGATGCCAGGAACGCCTGCCTGGCATAGGGGTGAATGCGGCCATCGAAGTTACGGTTGCCCGACAGGACAGCCGTGGCGTACAGGTCGCGCTCCACCACCTCCTGCTGGATGGCCGGGTCGAGCGCGCCCGACATGCCGTTGCACGACGTGCAGGCGTAGGCCACCACGCCAAAACCCAGCGCTTCGAGCTCCGGCATCAGCCCCGCTTCTTCCAGGTACAGGGTGACAGTCTTGGAGCCGGGCGCCAGCGACGACTTGACCCAAGGTTTGCGCGTGAGGCCGCGCGCATTGGCGTTACGGGCCAACAGGCCGGCGGCAATCATGTTGCGCGGGTTGTTGGTGTTGGTGCAGCTGGTAATGGCCGCGATGATGCAGGCGCCGTCGGGCATCAGGCCCGGTTCATTTTCAACGATGCCGCTGATGCCACGGGCGGCCAGCTCGGACGTGGGCACGCGGCTGTGCGGATTCGATGGCCCGGCGATGTTGCGCACCACCGACGACAGGTCGAACGTCAACACGCGCTCGTATTGCGCGGTGGCCAGCGCCTCGGCCCACAGGCCGGCCTCCTTCGCATACGTCTCTACCAAGTGCACCGTGTCTTCGTCGCGGCCAGTCAGGCGCAAATACTTGATGGTTTGCTCGTCGATGTAGAACATGGCGGCGGTGGAACCGTATTCGGGCGCCATGTTGGAAATGGTGGCGCGGTCGCCCAGAGTCAGATGCGCAGCGCCTTCGCCATAAAACTCCAGGTACGACGACACCACTTTCTGCTGGCGCAAAAATTCGGTGAGCGCCAGCACGGTGTCGGTGGCAGTGATGCCCGGCTGCGGCTTGCCGGTCAGTTCCACGCCGATGATGTCGGGCAGCCGCATCCACGAGGCGCGGCCCAGCATCACGCTTTCCGCTTCCAGGCCGCCCACGCCGATGGCGATCACGCCCAGCGCATCGACCATCGGCGTATGCGAATCGGTGCCCACCAGCGTATCGGGAAAAGCCACGCCGTCCTGCGCCTGGATTACGGGCGACATGCGCTCCAGGTTAATCTGGTGCAGGATGCCGTTCCCGGGCGGGATCACATCGACATTTCTGAAGGCCTTCCTGGTCCACTCGATGAAGTCGAAACGGTCTTCGTTGCGGCGGTCCTCGATGGCGCGGTTTTTATTGAAAGCGTCGGGATCGAACCCGCCGCATTCCACGGCCAGCGAATGGTCCACTACCAGCTGCGTGGGCACCACCGGGTTGACCAGCGCCGGGTCGCCGCCTTGCAGCGCGATGGCGTCGCGCAGGCCGGCCAGATCAACCAGGGCGGTCTGGCCCAGGATGTCGTGGCACACCACGCGCGCGGGAAACCACGGAAAATCCAGGTCGCGCCGGCGTTCGATCAATTGCGCCAGCGACGCGTCCAGCGTGGCCGGATCGCAGCGGCGCACCAGGTTTTCGGCCAGCACGCGCGAGGTGTAGGGCAACTGCGACCAGGCGCCGGGCGAAATCGCATCCACAGCGGCGCGCGCATCGAAATAATCGAGCCGGGTGCCCGGCAAGGGCTTGCGGAATAACGTGTTCATTTAAATTCTGTCTTTGATGGAAACGAACGCCAGGTCTTCGGGACCGACATAGTTGGCGCTGGGGCGGATGATCTTGTTGTCGATGCGCTGTTCGATCACGTGCGCGGACCAGCCGGACGTGCGCGCGATCACGAACAGCGGCGTAAACATGGCGGTGGGCACGCCCATCATGTGGTACGACACGGCCGAGAACCAGTCCAGGTTGGGGAACATCTTCTTGATGTCCCACATCACGGTTTCCAGCCGCTCGGCGATATCGAACATTTTCATCGAACCGCCGGCCTGCGACAACTGGCGCGCCACTTCCTTGATCACCACGTTGCGCGGGTCGGAAATCGTGTACACCGGGTGGCCGAAGCCGATCACCACTTCCTTGTTGGCCACGCGGTTGCGGATGTCGGCTTCCGCTTCGTCGGGGTTGTCGTAGCGCTTCTGGATTTCGAACGCGAACTCGTTGGCGCCGCCGTGCTTGGGCCCGCGCAGCGCGCCGATGGCGCCGGTAATCGCCGAGTGGATATCCGATCCCGTGCCGGCAATTACCCGGCCGGCAAACGTGGACGCGTTGAATTCGTGTTCCGCGTACAGGATCAGCGATGTGTGCATCGCGCGCACCCAGCTGTCGGACGGCTTGAAGCCGTGCAGCAGGTGCAGGAAATGGCCCCCGATCGAGTCGTCATCGGTTTCCACGTCGATGCGTTTGCCGTTATGGCTGTAGTGGTACCAGTACAGCAGCATCGAGCCGAACGACGCCATCAGGCGGTCGGCGATATCGCGGGCACCGGGAACATTGTGATCGTCCTTTTCCGGCAGCACGCAGCCGAGTACCGACACGCCGGTGCGCATCACATCCATCGGGTGCGCCGACGCCGGCAGCGCTTCCAGCGCGGCTTTCACCGCCTGCGGCAGACCGCGCAGCGAGCGCAGTTTGGCCTTGTAGCCGCGCAGCTCACCGTCGTTGGGCAGTTTGCCATGCACCAGCAGGTAGGCGATTTCCTCGAACTCGCTGGTGGTGGCCAGGTCCAGGATGTCGTAGCCGCGATAGTGCAGGTCGTTGCCGGTTTTACCGACGGAGCACAGCGCGGTATTGCCGGCGGCGACGCCGGACAGGGCGACGGATTTTTTCGGTTTGAAGGTGGTGTCGGTCATGGTGCGGTCTCCGTTATTTTTTCTGGGCTGCGTTTTGGGCGGCAAATAATGCATCGAGCTTTTGTTCGAAGCTATGGTAATTGATACGTTCATACAGCTCGGCGCGCGTCTGCATGGTATCGAGCACGTTCTGCTGGGTGCCGTCGCGGCGGATCGCGCCATAGACGTTTTCCGCCGCCTTGTTCATGGCGCGGAACGCGGACAAGGGATACAGCACCAGCCCCACGTCGGCGCCGCGCAGTTCGTCCACCGTGAACAGCGGCGTGGAACCGAATTCGGTGATATTGGCCAGCACCGGCACCTTGACTGCGGCGGCAAACTGCTTGTACATATCGAGGCTGATCATCGCTTCGGGGAAGATCATGTCGGCGCCCGCCTCCACGCAGGCCACGGCGCGGGCAATCGCTGCGTCCAGCCCTTCCACGGCCAGCGCGTCGGTGCGCGCCATGATCACGAACTGGTCGTCGGTGCGCGCATCGACGGCAGCACTGATGCGATCAACCATTTCCTGCTGCGAGACGATTTCCTTGCCAGGCCGGTGGCCGCAGCGCTTGGCGCCCACCTGGTCTTCGATGTGCAGCGCGCCGGCGCCGGCCTTGATCATCGACTTGACAGTGCGCGCGACGTTAAAGGCGGACGCGCCGAAGCCGGTATCCACGTCCACCAGCAAAGGCAGGTCGCACACGTCGGTAATGCGGCGCACGTCGGTGAGCACGTCGTCGAGACTGGAAATGCCCAGGTCCGGCAGGCCGAGCGAACCGGCCGCCACCCCGCCGCCAGACAGGTAAATGGCCTTGAAGCCGGCCCGCTGGGCCAGCAGCGCGTGATTGGCGTTGATGGCGCCCACGACCTGCAGCGGTACTTCTTCTTGCACGGCCCGGCGGAATGCAGCGCCTGCGGAAAACTGACTCATGGTGACCTTTCAATGTTGCGTTGTAGTGCTGCCTCTATTGCAAGGCCCATGCCAGAAGCTAGGCGCTGTTAAATCAAGGACTTATGGATTCGACGTGTTGCAAGCATGTTTCATTTTGAAACACCGAAACATCTGTACTACAATTGAAACATGCGCCACTCCACGCCCCTGCCCCTCGACCCCAACGACAAACCGGTGATCTGGACCGTATCCGTGTCGCGCCTGACCGACCTGTTCCGCCACATCACGCTCGAGTACGACCACCGCGCCACGATCGAACCGATCCACCTCGGCTTCGACGATGCCGTGCGCCACATCCGCGAACGGATGGCCACCGAACGGTGCGATGCCGTGATCGCGGCCGGGTCCAACGCGGCATATTTGAAAAGCCGGCTGTCGGTGCCGGTGGTCGTGGCCCGCTTCAGCGGCTTCGATGTACTGCAGGCGCTGGCGCGGGCGCGGCGCGTGTCGCCGCATATCGGCATCGTCACATACCAGGAACCGCTGCAGGAGCTGGCGGAATTTGCCGCCACCTTCGATATCGACATTGCGCAGCGCACGTACGTGACCGAAGAGGATGCGCGCGACCAGGTCAACGATCTGAAAGCGGCGGGCATCAAGGCCATCGTCGGCGCGGGCCGCATCACCGACCTGGCCGAAGAAGCGGGACTGACCGGGGTGTTCGTGTATTCCGCCGCATCGGTGCGCCACGCGTTCGACGACGCGCTGGAGCTGGCGCGGCTCACCCAGCTGGAAGCGAACCGGGGCCGCGCACGCGGCGCTACAGGCACCGGCAATGCCATCGACACGCTGCGCGCGCGCCACGGCATCAACGACCTGCGCGGCGACTCCCAAGCGATGGAAGCGGTACGCCAGTCGGTGGTGCTGTATGCGAAGTCGCCGGCCACGGTGCTCATCCACGGCGAGACGGGCACCGGCAAGGAACTGGCGGCGCAGGCGATTCACCGCGAAGGACCGCGCAGCCTGGGACAGAACCGCCCGTTCGTGGCCGTGAACTGCGGCGCGATTGCCGAATCGCTGCTGGAATCCGAACTGTTCGGCCACGAGGATGGCGCCTTTACCGGCGCACGGCGCGGCGGTCATGCAGGTTTGTTCGAGACGGCCAACCATGGCACGCTGTTCCTCGACGAGATCGGCGAAATGCCGCTCGCGCTGCAAACCCGCCTGCTGCGCGTACTGGAAGAACGCGAAGTAGTACGGGTGGGCGGCACCCGCCCCATCGCCGTCAACGTGCGCATCATCAGCGCCACCCACTGCGACCTGGAACAGCGGGTGCGCGAAGGCCGCTTCCGCGCCGACCTGTTTTATCGTTTGGCGGTATTGCGGCTGGCGTTGCCGCCGTTGCGCGCGCGGCCGGGGGACGTGGTGCCGCTGGCCGAGTGGTCGCTCAAGCACGCGCTGGCGTCGCTGGGCGCCCGGCCGCATCCGAACCTGCGCGCGGAGATGGCGACCTGTGCGCCGCTGCTGCAGGCCTATGCCTGGCCCGGCAACGTGCGCGAATTACGCAACCTGGCCGAGCGCCTGGCGCTGTTCCTGGCGGCCGAGCCCTTACAGGCGCTGACGCCCGCGTTTATCGTGGGCGTGGCGCCGGAGCTGGGTACGCAGCCCGCCGCTACGCGCCTTGCCTCGCCGCTCGCGCAACCAGCCGTGCATCCGGCGGAAAGCGCCACCGACGTGCTGGCGCGCTTCGGCGGCCGGCGCGACGCCGCCGCCGATTACCTTGGCATCAGCCGCACCACGCTGTGGCGCAAGCTGCGTGCCGAGGAAGGTCGGTAAGCACGCCGTTCATCCAGCGGCTATGACCGTTCATCCGCTACCGGTCGCTGGCCGGCGAACGCACCGATAATATGGCCTCACTAAACCACCATCACCACCACGGGAAACGCCATGTCCATGCTACGCCTCGCCGCCGCACTCACCGCCACCGCAGCCCTGCTGATGTCTGGCGCCGCCAACGCTGCAGACGCCTTCCAGATCCAAGTCACCGGCAAGGGTGCACCGATCGTGCTGATTCCCGGCCTGGCATCTTCGGGCGCAGTATGGGATGGCGCCGTCAAGCGCTATTGCGGCGACCACCAGTGCCACGTACTCACTTTGGCCGGCTTCGCTGGCGTACCTGCGATCGATGCACCGCTGCTGGCCACGGCAGAGCAGCAACTGAGCGCCTACATCGCGACCAATAAGCTGGGCAAGCCGGTGGTAATCGGCCATAGCCTGGGCGGCTTCCTCGGCCTGAAGCTGGCCATCGACCACCCGGAGCAGGTGGGTCGCCTGGTCGTGGTGGACAGCCTGCCGGCCATGGCCGCCACCCAGATGCCCAGCATTACCGGCGTCCAGATGAAGGAAATGGCGGCAGGCATGCGCACCCGCATGCTGGGGATGGACGCAGACGCGTACCAGGCCAGCCAGCTGCAAACCCTGCGCACCATGATCAGCCAGGAAGACGACGTGCAGCGCGCGCTGGTATGGGGCAAGCAGTCGGACCGCACTACCGTCGCCAATGCAATGGCTGAAATGATGGGCGAAGACCTGCGCCAGGACATCGCCCGCATCAAGGCGCCCACGCTGGTGCTGGGCAGCTGGATCGCCTATAAAAATTTCGGCACCCAGCAGCAGTTCGGCCAGATGTACGCGGCGCAGTACCAGCAACTGCCCGGCGTGCGTTTGGATATGGCGGATACCGCGCGCCACTTCATCATGCTCGACGACCCGCGCTGGATGTATGATCGCATCGACGCTTTTTTAAAATAAAATCACGTGAACCCACGCCCCCTGCCCGCCCGCCTGAACTGGTACTGGATCCTGCAACTGGCGGGCTGGAACTTCCTGCCGCTGCTGCTGGTATCGATGACGTTCACCCCCAATGGCGGCATCGATCGCGGCTCGCTGGCCATCGCCTACTGGGGTGTGGCCGGCGGGTTGGTGATTTCGCACCAGTGGCGGCGCTTCCTCAAACGTCGCATCGCCCACAACATCCGCGTGACATGGAAAACACTGGCGGTTGGCCTCGTGGTGCTCAGTGCTGTACATACCCCGATCCAGTATCTCGGCTATCTCGTGATCAAGCCGTTCGGCGAAGTGCACGGTGTGGCCTGGCTGCCCAGCGCCTTGCTGTTCTGGTGGGGCGTGTACCTGGTGTGGACCATTTTTTACATGCTGGTGGCCTACCTGCGCCGCAATGCCGGCCTCGAAGCGGACGCGCTGCAACTGCAACTCTCTGCCCGCGAAGCGGAACTGCGCGCGTTGCAGGCACAGGTCAATCCGCACTTTTTCTTCAACAGCATGAACAGCGTGCGCGCGCTGGTGTACCAGGACCAGGACGCGGCAGCCCAGATGATCGACCAGCTGGCCAGCGTGATGCGCTACGCGCTGCAGTCGGGGCACCACGACACGGTGCCGCTGGCGGACGAAATCGAAGCGGTGCAAGCCTACCTGGCGATCGAAAAAATCCGCTTCGAAGAACGGATGCGCATTAGCGTCGATATCGGTGCCGGCCTTGAGCACGTGCGCATTCCGCCGATGGCGTTGCAAACGCTGGTGGAAAACGCCGTCAAATACGGTGTGGAGGCCAGCCCCACGGGCAGCGACATCCGCATCCATGCGCGGCGCGGCGATGGCGGCACGATCCATATTGAAATTGCCAACCATGGCGCCATCGCGCCGTTTGCCAATTCCACCCGGGTGGGACTGGCCAACACCCGCAAGCGGCTGGCGCTGGCGCTGGGCGCCGCTGCGCGGCTCGACCTGACCGAACACGATGGCTGGGTGCACGCCACCATGACTTTTCCGGAGACCCGATAGATGCGCGTATTGCTGATCGACGACGAGCGCCTGGCGCGCGCCGAATTACGTCGCCTGCTGGCCGCGCACCCGCACTTGGACATCGTGGGCGAAGCGGTCAACGCTGCCGACGGCGTACAGCAGATCGCCGCGCTCAAGCCCGACCTGGTGTTCCTCGACGTGCAAATGCCGGGTGGCAGCGGCTTCGACATGCTGGCTGCACTGGACGAAGCGCCCGACGTGATCTTCACCACCGCGTTCGACCAGTATGCGCTGCAGGCGTTCGACGTCAATGCGCTCGACTACCTGCTGAAACCGATCCAGCCGGCGCGCATGGCGGCGGCGCTCCAGCGCTGCGCCATGCGGCGTCCGCACGCCATCGGCCTGGCCGGCGCCCCGGTATCGGCGGCGGCCACCGCAGCAAAAAAACTGTTCATCAAGGATGGGGAGCGCTGCTGGTTCGTGGCGCTGCACGCTATCCGCCTGTTCGAGTCGGATGGCAACTACACGCGCGTGTACTTCGACGAGCACCGGCCGCTCACGCTACGCTCGCTCAATCAGCTCGAGGAGCGGCTCGATCCGCAGCGCTTCTTCCGCGCCAGCCGCCGCCACATCGTCAACCTCGACTTCGTGGAGCGGGTCCACCCCAACGATGCCGGGGGCCTCGATCTCACGCTGCGCGACGGCTTGCAGGTGGAAGTCTCGCGCCGGCGCGCGCCGCAGTTCAAGGCGCTGACTGCCCTGTAAGCTGATCCTTAATCGCGCAGCGCCTGCGCCGGCGACAGCCGCATCGCCAGCCAGGTGTGTCGGCCAATCGCGCACAGCGCGATCGCCAATGTCAACGACAGCGCAAGCAGCAAGGTCCAGTAACCCACCGGCGCGTGCTCGACGTAACCGGACAGGTAGCGCCTGATGGCAACCGCCGCCGGCGGCAGTCCGACGATGGCAGCCACCAGCACCAGCGTACCGATCTCGCGCAGCACCAGCATGCCGATGTCACCGCGCCGTGCGCCGTGCAGTTTGCGCAGCACGATTTCGCGGGTGCGGCGCTGCACGATATTGGCCGACAGGACATAAGTACCCACGCCTGCGATCACCATGGCCAGCACCGTAGCGCTGGCCAGCAGCCGGGCCATGCGCGCGTCTTCCGCATAATGCACGGCCAGCACCTCGTCCGCACGATGCATGCGCAGCAGCGCTTCCGGGAAGTAGCGGGGCCACAGCTCGCGCACCGAACGTTCCACTGCGGCCAGCGATCCGCTTACATCGTTCAATCGCACCGTCAGCGCGATGCCGGCGGTACCCAGTTCGTAAGCGGTGGCGCGCGGCGCCTCGCGCAGCGAGCGGAAACGCAGTTCGGGCGCGATGCCCACGATGGTTTTGCGTATGGTCTTGTTGTCGAAACCCGTGAACAACACCGTCTCTCCCAATGCCGCCTGCGGCGACGCGAAGCCGAGCGCGCGCGCGGCAAGTGCGTTGATCACCACCGGCACCGCATCGTCGTCGAGATCCACGCCTTGCTCGAAGAGGCGCCCCGCCACTGGCGCCACGCCCAGCTGCTGGAAGAAATTCACGCTGACCGATTTCATCTCCATCGCTGCCGCCTGGCCGCCGGGGCGTTGCAGGTCGCGAGTCCAGCTCCAGTCGAGACGCCCAACCGGATCGGCCGAAATGGCCACGCCCTCCACACCCGCTTGCGCCGACAACGCCACACGAAAGCCGCGCGCCGCCGCGCTGTCTTTTACGCGCTCGGGCAGATCCACCACCAACAGCGGCGCCGGGTCGAAACCGGGCGAGGCCGTCACCGCATAATGCGTTTGCCAGGCGATGGCAAGGCTGACGCCGGCCAGCCCCATGGCCGCTGCGATCTGCACCACCGTTAGCACACGCCGCAAGCGCATGCTGGCGGCCGACTCGGTTTCGGGACGACCGGCCAGCACTTGCGTGGGATGTACGCGCAGCGCGCTCATGGCGGGGTAGATCGCCGTCACCACGCCCAGCAGCACGCCGATGCCGAGGGCTGCCGCGATATTCGACAGCGCAAACAGGCCGTCCAGCTGGCGATCGACCAGCTGCGAGAACATCGGCAGCACCAGCCAGGCCAGCAGCAATCCGCATCCGGTCGCCACCATCGATACCAGCAACGACTCCAGCACGAACTGCGCCGCCAGCTGCGGCATGCTGGCGCCCAATACCTTGCGCATGGCCACCTCGCGCTGCCGGCGCAGTACGCGCACCGTGGCCAGGTTGACGTAGTTGATCGCGGCCAGTGCCAGCACCAGCAGCGCGATGGCTGCCAGTCCGGCCAGCACCACCGGGTCGCCCCGATCGCCCACCAGCGCCAGGCTGTTACGCAGGTTGGTCGTCAGGTATGCGCCACGCAACGGCGCCAGCGAGATATCCATCGTTTTTCGCTGCCCCAGGCGCGCCATCACGTCGGCCGGAAAACTCTGCACGCTGGGCGTGCGGTCCACCACCTGCTGCAGACTGTCGGTTAGCGTGGCAATCGACGTGCCGGGGCGTACGCGGATCAGGATTTTGCCGATCCATCCGTGCTCGCCGGTCACCATCTCGTGCCGCACTTCCTCGGCAAAACTGGAGTTCACACCCAGCAGCATCTCGAACGGGATGGTGGTGTTCGACGGCGGCGTGGCGACCACCGCCCCCACCTGCTGCGGCTTGCCTTCCATGTGGACGATGCGGCCCACCACGTCGGCCGAGCCGAAGAAACGCAGCGCGGCCGCTTCGGTGAGCACGATGCGGTCGGGCCGCTCCAGTGTGCCGGGCAAGTCGCCATCCAATGCGTGCAGGCCCAGTAGTCGCTCGAAGCCCGGCAGCACGATCAGGGCGCGCACGCGCAGCACCTTGCGGTCGATCCGCACGGCGATCGGCATGACCTCCTCGCGTGCCGGAATATAGGTGGTGGCGTCGATCACGCCGGGCAGCTTGAGCGCTGCATTGCGCAGGAACATGGGCGCCAGCTCGTACAATGGCTCGGTGGGATCGACGTTGAACCGATGCCGCACCACGTAGATGTTGTCCACGTCCGGCACGAAGGCGTCGTACTCGAGCGAGTAGCGCACAAAGCCCAGCAGCAGCAGGCACGCCGCCAGGCCCGCGCTCAAGCCGAGCATGACCGCCAGCGTGTATGCCGGTTCTTGAATCAGGGTGCGCCAGCCGATGCGAAAATCCATAGGTACGTTATCCGGGGTGAGGTTGTGTCACCCAATTCTGCAAGGTCCATGCCATATCCCCCGGTGCGGGATTTTCGTGGCAGTGGCGCCGCCCCGTGTACGAAAATGAACGCCGGCGCTGTTCACTTCCGGACATTCAGGCCCGGTTTCAGGCCGGGTATGGCCTGCGGGTTGTACGGCTTGACCGGCTGCTCGCCCAGCTTTTTTTCCAGCAGTTCGAGCGCCACTTCCAGCTGGCGATCCTGTCCCAGGTACGTGGCGTGCGGCGGATTGTCCACTACCACGTCGGGCGCCACGCCCACCCCTTCGATCAGCCACTGGCCGTCCTCCGTATGGAACTGGCCCATTTGCGCCACGCGCGCCATGCCGTTGTCGGCCAGGCGGTTGTTATCGCTGAGCCAGACGCCGGCGCCGGCCGTGCGCTTGCCCACCAGCGGCCCCAGGCCCAGCGATTTAACGCCGGCCGCAAACGTCTCGCCGTCCGAATACGTGTACTCGTCCACCAGCACGACGAGGTGACCGCGGAACGTGTTCTGCATATTGGGCGACGGCGCCACGCCCGGCGGCGCCCAGAAAGCCCACGCCTTGCGCAGCAGTTTTTCGATGATCCAGCTGTCGATATTGCCGCCGTTGTTGCGACGCACGTCGATCACCAGCCCTTCGCGGTTGACGTTGGCGTAGAAGTCGCGCGCAAACGAGGCGATGTCGGCGCCGCCCATGGCGCGCAGGTGCAGGTAGCCGATGCGTCCCTTCGATTTCTCCTCCACCTGGCGCGCGCGCGATTGTTCCCAGTCGCTGTAGCGCAGCGCGAACTGCTTGCTCATGTTCACCGGCAGCACGATCACCGAACGCGTCTGGTTGTTCCGTTTGACCTGTAGCAGCACCTGCTTGTCGGCCTGGTTCAGCAGCAGGTCGGCAATGTCGCGCACTGGCGCCACCTGCTTGCCGTTGACGGCGGTGATGATGTCCCCTACTTTCACATCCACGCCTGCCTGCGCCAGCGGCCCGCGTTGCGACGGCAGCTCCGGTTCGCTGGCATAGATATGGTCCACCCGATAGCCGTCCGCAGTGCGCGACAGCAGCGCCCCGAGTCCGGCCGGCGTGCCTTCCGATTGCGCGCGGCGGATATCGCCCGGGCGGATCTGCGAGTGCAGCGCGCCCACCTCGCTCACCATCATGCCCAGCACGTCGTCGAGTTCCGCGCGGTCGGTCACACGCTCGACCAGCGGCGCATATTTTTCGCGCACGGCGGGCCAGTCGGAGCCGCGCATCTTGACGTCGTACAGGAAGTCGCGGTGCATGCGCCACGCGTCGTTGAACATCTGCCGCCATTCGAGGCGCGGGTTGGACGTGAAGGTCCAGTCGTCCACCTTCACCCTGGCCTTGGCCGTATCGGTGGGCGCCTTGGCGCCCGCTTCCACCACCAGCATGTCGCCGGGACCGCTACCCGCCAGCGTGCGGTAGAACACGCGCTTGCGATCGCCCGACAAATCGAACTCGCGCACGTTGGCAGCAAACACTTCCGGCTTCGGATCATTGCTGGCGATGGCCAGGGTTTTCACTGCGGCCTTGCCATCAACGCCGTCCGCGTCGATGAAGTACAGGCGCTTGTCGTCCACTTGCAGGCCACGGTAGTTACCAGGCGCCAGCGGCACTTCGTACAGCCGTTCGGCCAGGCCGGCGTAGACAATTGCCGGCAGCGCCTTGCCGGCCGGTTTGGACGGCGGCTTGTCCCCGGCCTTGGCCAGTACTTTTTCGGCAGCCTTTTCGGCCGCCTGTTCCGCATCGCCCTCGGCCGGCTTGTCGGCCGGTTTACTCAATTCGTCGTCGGGCTTGAACGGGAAGCGGTTGTCCGGTTGCAGCGCCAGCGCGTAAATGCCGGTGCGCTTGTCGAACACGGGTCCCATGTTACGGTCGCCCCAGGGCGAACCGTTGGCCAGGTTGAAGTTGCGGGCCGACAGGAAGTACAACCACTTGCCATCGGGCGCGAACACCGGCGCGCGCGACGTGTAACGGTCGCTGGTGACAAACGCCAGCGCTTTGCTGTCCAGGTTATAGAGCCCGATCTGCTCGCGCTGTTCGGTGCTGCCGGCGCGCACCAGCGCCAGGTTGCGGCTGTCGGGCGACCACAGGATTTCTTCGTAGTCGCCAGCGCCCGACTTGCCCGCATCGTCAATGATGGTGTTGGTTTTGTTGGCCAGGTCCAGTAGCCAGAAGCGGCCTTTCTTGTCGGTGTGGCCGAGCCAGCGCCCGTCCGGCGACGGGTACAGTTTCCAGCGGTGGTTGGTGCCGTCGCGCGTCAGTTGTTCGCCCTGGCCCGAGCCGTCGGCAGCGAACTTCCAGATCTCGTTTTCCCCCGTGGTGTCGACGATTGCATAGACGGCTTTGTCGTCGTGGCTGAACACCGCTTCCCGTGCGCGCGCGCCTTCGGGAATGGCGATCTCCACCCGGCGCTGGGTGCCGGTACCGGCCACGCTCACGCGTCCGCGCGCGGTGAGCACGATGCGTTCCACCTTGCCGGCGATTTGCACGCTGGTCAGGCTCTCCAGCGGGGAGCGGATCTGGCGGCTGCGCTGCTGGTCGAAGTCGGATACCAGCGGCACGGCCAGCGTGGCGTCGCGGTTGGCCGCCACGTCCCACACGTGCAGGTCGGCCCCCAGTTGGTAGGCGATGCGGCCGTCCCCCATGCTGGCACTGCGTACGTCCCAGTCGGTGTGGCTGGTGAGCTGGCGCGGGTCGCTGCCGTCGGGCGCCATGCTCCACAGGTTGTCCGAGCCGCCACGGTCGCTGATGAAGTACAGGCGGCCCTGCCACCACATGGGGCGCTTGTTGTTGCCGGTGTCGGACGCCAGCAGTTGCTGCGCCTCCGCCTTGCCACTCACGTCGTAGCGCCACAGCTGGGCGTAAGCACCGCCGCGATAGAGCTTGACGTTGTCGCTGGTGAGCGCCAGGCCGTTACGGGTGAAGTACAGCGTTTGACCGGCGTCGTCGAACACTGCATCGTTGGCGTCGGCCAGCGGGAAGATCCGGCGCTGCAGCGTGTTGGGCTGGACAGCGGCAATCACGAAACTGCGGCCGGGCCCCGTGCCGCCAGCCATGCTGACCAGCACCTCGCCCTGCGCAGTCCAGCCGAGCACCGTGACGGCGCCGTTTTCAAACGTGATGCGCCGAGGCAGGCCACCGGCCAGCGGCATCACGTACGCTTCCTGTGCACCTTCGTACGACCCGGTGAATGCCAACTGCTGGCCGTCATGCGAGATGGCGGCATTGGTTTCGGCAGCGGCATGCGTGGTGAGACGCTGGGCCGGGCCGCCCTGGGCGCTGGCCTTCCACAGGTCGCCTTCGGCGGTGAACACGATGGCGTCGCCGCGCGTGGCGGGGAAGCGGTAATAGGCGTCAGCGGCGTGGGCGGCTGCCACGGCGTGAATGGCCAGCAAGGCGAGGGATAAACGGGTCAGGCGCGGCAGATTCATGGGGACCAGGATAAATTGTCTGAGCGACGATTCTGGCACAGCTTTTAGTGCCGCAGGCAAAAACCCGGACGAAAAAAAACCCGCGCCACTTGCGTGAGGCGGGCTTTTTGCAGAACAGCCGCTTAGTCCACTTCCACCGTTTCCGGCGGCGTGGTGGGCGCGGCATCGGGCGGTTCCGGGAACTCGAGCTTGACCACGTCCTTCTCGTCCAGATCGACCGTCACCCGGCCGCCGGTAACCAGGCGACCGAACAGCAGCTCGTCGGCCAGCGCCTTGCGGATCATGTCCTGGATCAGGCGCGCCATCGGGCGCGCGCCCATCAGCGGATCGAAGCCTTTTTTGCCGAGGAACTTGCGCAGTTTCTCGGTAAAGATTGCTTCCACTTTTTTCTCGTGCAGCTGCTCTTCCAGCTGCATCAGGAACTTGTCCACCACGCGCAGGATGATTTCTTCGTCCAGCGCACGGAAGCTGATGATCGCGTCGATACGGTTGCGGAACTCCGGCGTGAACATGCGCTTGATGTCGCCCATCTCGTCGCCAGCCTGCTTCGAGTTGGTGAAGCCGATCGACGTCTTCTGCAAACTCTCGGCGCCCGCATTGGTGGTCA
>Ga0308164_10000812_pt1 | contig 42739 bp, 38 predicted proteins | sample PhyTR2_FD_201031 | JGI IMG/M metagenome (GOLD analysis project Ga0308164, IMG submission 201031) | Phyllosphere microbial communities from UC Gill Tract Community Farm, Albany, California, United States - DLSLT.R2 | ecosystem: Host-associated > Plants > Phyllosphere > Unclassified | place: USA...
CCACCCCCGGCCCCTCCCTTCCAGGGAGGGGGGAAGATCAGCCGACCGCCTTCGCCAACGCCGTAAAATCCGCAACTGACAGCGTCTCGGCCCGCCGCGTAGCCTCCACCCCGATCCGCTCCAGCGCGTCGAGCGCCCCCGGCACGCCCTTCAAACTCTGCCGCAACATCTTACGCCGCTGCCCGAAGGCCGCGCCCGTCAGCCGCTCCAACACCGCAAAATTCACACCTTCCGGTGCCTCCACCGGCGTCAAATGCACCACCGCGGACATAACTTTCGGTGGCGGCGTGAACGCCGACCGGTGCACCGGCATCGCGATCCGCGCAGTCGAGCGCCACTGCGCCAGCACCGCGAGCCGCCCGTAATGGTCATCGTTGGTCTTAGCGACGATCCGCTCGGCGACTTCCTTCTGGAACATCAGCGTGCACGACTGCCACCACGGCAGCCACGACGTCGACAGCCACCCGACCAGCAACGCCGTGCCGATATTATATGGCAGGTTCGACACGATATGCGGCTTGCGCTCGAACAGCGCGGGCGCGTCGACCTCCATCGCATCGCCCTCGATGACTCGCAGCCGCCCCGGATACGCCTCGCCAAGCTCTGCCAGCGCAGGGATACACCGCCGGTCACGCTCGATCGCCGTCACGCGCGCACCTGCCGCGAGCAATGCTCGCGTCAGGCCGCCCGGACCCGGGCCCACTTCGAGCACCTCGGCATCCCGCAAATCACCCGGTACCGCTGCGATGCGCTTCAGCAACTGCCCATCGAACAGGAAGTTCTGCCCAAGCGCCTTGCTCGCGTTCAGCCCATAACGCGCGATCACCTCGCGCAGCGGGGGAAGCTCCGTCAATGCAGCCTCGCTCACGACTGGGCAGCGGTCTGAGCGCGCCGGTCCGCCGCTTCGCCCGCCATCGCGATCGCCGCGATCATCGCGCCGGGCTCGGCCAGGTTCTTGCCGGCGATGGCAAAGGCGGTGCCGTGATCGGGCGATGTCCGCACGATCGGCAATCCCAGCGTCATGTTCACGCCCTCGTCGAAATGGATCGTCTTCAACGGCACCAGCGCCTGGTCGTGATAGCAGCACATCACGACATCGTAGGTCGCGCGCGCTCGCGGATGGAACATCGTGTCCGCCGCGAACGGCCCGGTCGCATCGATGCCTTCCTCGCGAAGGATCGCGATCGCCGGCGCGATGATCTCGATCTCCTCGCGCCCGAGCGCACCCTGTTCGCCAGCATGCGGATTGAGGCCGGCAAAGGCGAGCCGCGGGTTCTCGATCCCGAAGTTCCGCAAGAGGCCACGGGCAGTGGCGCGAGCCTTGGCGACGATCAGCTCGACCGTGAGCAGCCCGGACACGTCCTTCAAAGGCACGTGCGTGGTGATCGGCACCACCTTCAGCGACGGCCCAGCGAGCATCATCACCGCATTGTCCCCCGCGACGCCGTAGCGCTCGGCGACGAACTCGGTCTGCCCCGGATGCGTGAAGCCGATGGCGTACAGCTGCGACTTCGACACCGGACCAGTCACCAGCGCACGCGCAGCGCCAGTGCGGACGAGACCGACCGCCAGCTCCAGTGAATGCAGCGCGCACCGCGCCCCGTCCGCGTCAGGCTCGCCCGGTACGATCGCACCCGCGTCGCCCACCGTCAGCACGGGCAACGCCTCGCCGAAAACCGCTGCCGCCGCGCTCAAATCGGCAATCCGTTCAATCGGCCCGGCCCAGACCCGCTCGATAGCCCGCGCATCGCCCACCGCGACGAACGGCGGCAGGCCATGCGTCTCGCGCGCATCCCAAGCCTTGGCGATGATCTCGGGCCCGATCCCGGCAGGATCGCCCATCGACACCGCCAGCGGCGAGATGCGGGTCACGCTCCGGTTACCATGGCGCGATCACCGATATTCGACCACGGCATCGCGCCGCAGATCGCGCAGCTTCTGCTGGGCACGCAGATTGACGCGCTGCTGCTCCAACTGCCCCTGGATCTGCTCGGAGTTCGGCACCGAACCGCCAGCCGCTTCGTCGCGACCGCACAGCACCAGCGCGCGGACGCCCTGTTCCGCCGACCCGAATGGCGGGCTCGACTCGCCGACCTGGAGCTTCAGCATCACTTCCTGAAGCTGCGGCGGCAGATCGCGGATCCGGACGGTGTCGTTGTCGACCACGTCGGCACCGATCCCGGCCGCGACCTTCTCCACGGTACCGCAGCCACGCAATTCCTGCGTCGCCTTGGCAAACGCCTGCGCACGAGCGGAGGCCTGCGCCTGGTTGGTGTTGGGCGGAAAGCGCAGCGTCAGCTGCTTCAGGCTGAGCTTGGCATCACGCGGATCGGCGGTCAGCACCTGCCGCTTGTCGGTCAGGTACAGGATCGAATAGCCGCCCGAGACCTCGATCGGTCCGGCAACCTGGCCAACCTGCATCGTCGTCGCGGCTTCGGCCAGCTGCGCCGGCAACGTTGCTGCACGGATCCAGCCAAGATCGCCCCCGACCGCACGGGTCGACGCCTCGGAGAACTGGCGCGCGTAATATTCGAACGGCTGCGCGCCCTTCTGGATTTCCTGCAGGATCTGCTTGGCGTTCGCATAGACCTGCTGGCTATTCGCCGGGGTCGCTGCGAGATAGATTTCCTTGAGGTTGAACTCGTCGGTGCCCTTGGCCGCCTGGAGACGGTCGATGATCGACTTCACTTCCTCGTCGCCGACGTTGACGAACGGCTCGACGCGGCGACGCAGATAGCGCTGCCAGGCGAGCTCCCCCTCGATCTGGCGCTTGAGCGACCGCTCGGACGATCCGGATTCGCGCAGATAGGCGCGCATCGCGACCGGCGTGCGGTTGAACCGCTTCGATACGCCGTCATAGCTCTGCGTGAGCTCGGCGGGGGTGATCGTGATGTCGGCGGTCTTCGCTTCCTGGATCTGGAGCGTCTCGTCGATCAACTGGCGCAGCACCTGCAGCTTCAGCCGCTCGCGATCTTCGGGCGACAGCTTCGCTTCGTTCGCCATCGCCACCAGGGCGACGCGCTGGTCGACGTCGGTACCGGTGATGACGGTATCGTTGACGATCGCGGTCGGCTTGCGGACGTTGGGGTCGACCTTGCCGAAGATCTGCAGATTGGTCGGGATGTCGAGACCGGTATTGTCCGGCACGCTCTGGTCCTGAACCGTCTGCCCCGGAGCCGAGGGCGCCGTCTGAGCCTGGGCCGGCTGGGCCTGAGCCGGCTGGGTCGGCACAGGTCGCGCGCCGCGTTTGCCCTGCGCGGCCTTGGGAGGCACCGCCTGGGCGATCGCGCCTGCTGCCAGCGCAGCCAGAACCACAGAACCGATCACACGGCCGCCACGCGCCGCCAGTCGAACATCATGCTTCAAGTGTCGGTATCCCATCATCGCACGCCGTAATCCGCACCGTCATTGCCATGGCGGCGCATATCCGGCGACGTTTGCCTCAAAGTAGCTGAACGCGGGCTTAGCGGCCGAGGTTGGTGAAGGCCAGCGTCAACAGGAAGCTGTTGCCCTTACGTGCGTCGCCGGTGTCGTTGTACGTCCGCCGCCAGGTTCCGCCGAGACGCAAACAGTCGTCCTCATATTGCACACCCAGCCGGTGGCGGATCGGCGTGAAGCCATCGCTGCGCGACAGCGGATCCTCCGATGCGTTGGTGAGATCGACCACGCCCGAACCGAACGCCGACCAGAACCGCGCAAACTGGACGCGGCCGGCAACGCGGACTTCCTCGCGGTCGCGCAGATCCTCGATCGAGGCATCGATGTTGCGGTTGAGCTTGAGATACCCGACCAGCACATAGGTCGCGCGCGAGCCGATCGTCGCGTCCAGCTCGTTGCGGCGGATCGCGAAACCATCCTTGTCGAGCCGGTAGCGGTGGACGATCGAGACGAAATCGCGGAATCGAAGCTCGCTCCGCCCGACGATGTCGGAGAACCGGTCGCTGAGCCCGGTGCCGTCGGGCAGGATCGTCGGCCGCTTGTCGACACGATAGCTCTGGCCGACATTGGTCGTGAACGCGATTCCCGGCAAATCGAGCGCCCATTCGCCACCATAGGTGACGCGCGAAGAATCCTCGAACCGGTCATAGCCGGCGAAGCGATTGAGCGAGAACAGGTTGGTGTCGTCCAGGTCGACGGCCCGCGAATCCTCGTTCGGCAACGAAAGATTGGCGACCTTCGGTGCTGCGACGAACTGCACTTGCGGCGTAAAGCGCTGCGTACCGCCAAGGAACGTACCGATGAACGGCCATTTCACATCGACCGCAGCCGCACCAATGGCACGCTGGCGAAAGCCGCCAAACCCCCGATAGGTCTCGATGAGCGTCTTATCGATCTCGTTGCTGTTATACAGATCGCCGCGTGCGAACGCGGTGAACGTGACCTCCTGGCCCCAGTTCGTGAAGCGGCGCAGATCCCATTGCAAACTAGCGAACGCGCGCTGCGTGTCTTGGCCATCGGTGCGGGTCAACGCCAGCGTGTTCAACTGGAGCTGGAACCGGCCACCGACGAGGCCGTCGTCGAACCGCTTGCGATAGTCGATCTCGGGCAGCGCGATCGGCTGTTGCCCTTGGCTGTCGGCGACGCGAAGCGTCTGCGCGTACCAGCCGCTCAGCGAGAAATAGCTGCTGTCGTCGATCCGCTCCAGGCTCGCGGTGGTGCGCAACCGGTCGTCGCGCGAAATGTCGTAGCGGCGCAGGAACGTGCGGTCGGTCGTCAGGCGGAGCGACCCGCTCGCGGTCCAGTTCGGCGTCAGCTGATAGCGCGCCATGCCGTCGATATACCCGCGGAACGCCATGCTCGTGTCGGTCGGAGTGGCGGTCGTCAGATCGTCGCTGCGCCGGCTTTCGGTTGCATAGGCGCGGACCTTGAACGCCCCCTTCGAATTGAGCGCGGAATAATCGACCTGCGCCATCGGCAGCACGCTGCTGTAGATGTGCGGCGTGATGACCAGCCCCTGGTTCGGGGCGAGCTTCCAGTAATAGGGGACGCTGACTTCGACGCCGTTGACGCGGCTATAGCCGCCGTTTGGCGAGAGCAAGCCACTGTCGCTGCCGCCACCGACCGGGTTCGAGAATTCGGGAAGCGGCAGGCTTGGAAGGCCGAACAGGTGCAGCCGGGCACCCTTGTAGAAGATGCGCTTCCGCTCGGGGCGATAGGTGACGCGGACCGCGGTGATCTTCCACGTCGGTTCCTTGGGACAACCGGCGGTGTTGGTCACGCTGCACGGCGTGTAGGCGGCCGTCTTCAAATTGACCGTACCGTCTGCGTCGCGCGTGCCCTGCTTCGCCGCAAGCCGTCCGCCCTGTTCGAGCACGACGAGCATGTTGTCGACCACGCCGTCCTTAAGCGAATCGGTCAGGTTGATCTCGTCGCCGTACGCGATATCGCCTTCGGGATTGGTGACCGCGATGTTGCCGGTCGCGACGACCTTCCCGGTCTTGCGGTTCCACACGACTTTGTCGGCGCGCAGCCGGCTGCCCTGGCGGAACATCCGGACTTCACCGGTTGCGGTGACGATATCGGTGTTGGTGTTGTATTCCAGCGCGGTCGAGCTGAATTGTACCTGGTCCTCAGCCGGCGTCGCGGTCGACGCGTTGGCGACGGGCGGGTCCTGCACCGGAGGCGCGACCGGGCGGTTCTGGAAATCCTGGGCCTGGGCAGGCGCAGCCGCGATCCCGGTCGCCAACGCGAGCGAAAGGGCGCAACCCGTCAAAAGGTCGATACGCAACACGATCCGAACCAACCCCTTTGGCACTGGGCAGCCGTTTGCCGCCATAGCGCCCGCCTATCGCATCACCGGCGCTTCGCTGCAATCGCCGTGAGATGACAGGCCGCCACCTTGCTTTGCCGTACCCGCGGCATCAACTTATGGGGTACGCACATCCGTTCAAAGCTTCCCGAGGTTTCTTCATGCAGATCGTCTTCGCCCCGACCGTTCCCGCCAACGCCCCGATCCTCGCTGTACCCGTCGCGAAGGACGGCGTGGCCAAGATCAACTGGAGCGCGATCGGCGGGGATGTCGAGGCAGTGGCGACCAGCGCAGCGACTGCGGCACGCTTTGCAGGCGAGGCAGGATCGGTGATCGAGCTGTTCGTGCCGGTCGATGGCGCGGTCCGTCAGGTGCTGCTCGTCGGAGTCGGTGCGGGCGAGATCGCCGATTGGGAGAAGGCCGGCGGTGCGATCACCGCACGCCTGCTGACTTCGGGCGCAACCTCGGTCGTCGCCGACCTCTCGGCAGGCGCCACGCCGACCGCCAAGGCCGCCGCCCACTTCGCCGCTGCCGCCGCGCAGCGCGCATGGCGCTACGACACGTACCGCACCAAGCTTGCCGAGAAGTCGAAGCCGACGCTGACCGAGATCACCATCGCCGGCGCGCCCGATGGCACCGATGCAGCCTGGACCGAGGCGGCCGCCGTCACCGAGGGTCTCGATCTGACTCGCTGGCTGGTCACCTCGCCGCCGAACGTCGTCTATCCCGAGAGCTTCGTCGAGAAGGTGACGAAGGACGTCGAAGGTCTCGGGCTCGAGATCACCGTGCTCGACGAAGCACAGATGACCGAGCTCGGCATGGGCTCGCTGCTCGGTGTCAGCCAGGGCTCGCGCCGTGAAGCACGCATTCTCGCGCTGAAGTGGAACGGCGCAGGGGCCGACGCGCCGACGCTCGCGTTCGTCGGCAAGGGCGTGACGTTCGATTCGGGCGGCATCTCGATCAAGCCCGGCGCGGGCATGGAAGACATGAAATGGGACATGGGCGGGGCAGGTGCCGTCGCCGGTGCAATGAAGGCGCTCGCCAGCCGCAAGGCGAAGGCGAACGTCGTCGGCGTGATGGGCCTGGTCGAGAACATGCCTGACGGCGCCGCGCTGCGTCCGAGCGACGTCATCACCTCGATGTCGGGCCAGACGATCGAAGTGCTCAACACCGACGCCGAGGGTCGCCTCGTGCTCTGCGATTGCGTGACTTGGGTGCAGCAGGCGCATAAGCCGACCACGATCGTCGATCTCGCGACGCTCACCGGTGCGATGATCGTCGCGCTCGGCACCGAGAATGGCGGCATCTTCGCCAATGACGACGCGCTCGCCGACCAGCTGATCGCGGCGGGCAAGACCACCGGCGACACGCTCTGGCGCTTCCCGCTGTCGCCCGCCTACGACAAGCTGATCGACTCGCCGATCGCCGACATGAAGAACGTCGGCCCCCGCGGCGCCGGCTCGATCACCGCCGCGCAGTTCATCAAGCGCTTCGTCGACGAGGGCGTGAAGTGGGCGCATCTCGACATCGCCGGCATGGTCTGGTCCGACAAGCCCGGCACCAACCACGACAAGGGCGCAACCGGCTACGGCGTGCGCCTGCTCGACCAGTTCGTCGCCGACAATTTCGAGGGTTAAGGCCTGAGATAATCCTCCCCCGCCAGGGGGAGGTGGCGCGGCGCAGCCGTGACGGAGGGGGAGGAACACAATACGCCTGCTCCGTGTCCGCCCCCTCCGTCAGCCTATGGCTGCCACCTCCCCCTGGCGGGGGAGGAATGCTAGGGGGAAACAATGCAGGTCGATTTCTACCACCTAACCAGCCCCCTCGACCGCGTCCTCCCACGCATAGCCGAGCGCGTCGTCCAAACCGGCGGCCGCCTCCTGATAGTCGCCGAACCCGAAGAACAACGCGTCACGCTCGACCGCCTGCTCTGGTCCTACGCCCCCGAGAGCTTCCTCCCCCACGCCCAGGCCGGCAGCAACGACGACACCGTCCAACCCATTCTAATCGCTAAAGATATCCAGGAAACCGCGCCCGCCAACGCCGCCCGCAACGTCGCTGTGGTAGACGGACGTTGGCGTGACCTTATCCTAACCTTTGACCGTGCCTTCCACATCTTCGACGACGAAGCCATCCGCGAAGCCCGCCTCGCCTGGAAGGGACTGGCCGACCGCGACGGCGTCGAACGCCGCTACTGGAAACAGAACGACTCCGGCCGCTGGGAACAGGCCGCATAGGTTGCTTTAGCGCCGCGCCCCGCCTAAGCGCCGCGCATCCGATTACCGTCAACACAGGAGCCCGTGACCATCATGGCCGCGAACCGTACCTTTTCGATCATCAAGCCCGACGCAACCCGCCGCAACCTGACCGGTGCGGTCACCAAGATGCTCGAGGAAGCCGGCCTGCGCGTCGTCGCTTCGAAGCGCATCCAGATGACCCGCGAGCAGGCCGAGGGCTTCTACGCGGTCCACAAGGAGCGTCCGTTCTTCGGTGAGCTCGTCTCGTTCATGATCTCCGGCCCGGTCGTCGTCCAGGTTCTCGAAGGCGAGAACGCGATGCAGCGCAACCGCGACATCATGGGCGCCACCAACCCCGCCAACGCTGATGCCGGCACGATCCGCAAGGAACTCGCCGAGTCGATCGAAGCCAACTCGGTCCACGGTTCGGACTCTGACGAGAACGCCGAGATCGAGATCGCGTACTTCTTCAAGCCCGAAGAAATCGTCGGCTGATGACCTGGCGGCTGCGACGGGCTGAGCCGGGCGATGCGCCCGCGCTATCGCTCGTCGCATCCGCCACGTTTCTCGATACCTATGCGACCGTGCTGACGGGGGCCGACATCGTCGCCCACTGCACGACGAAGAACAGCATCGCCGCGTTCGAGACCTGGCTGGACGATCCCGCGACGATCGTGACACTGGCCGAGTACGAGCCCGGCCACGCGCCGATCGGCTACACGGTGTTGACCGCGCCGGACTTCCCGATCGAGCCCGGCCCCGCGGACATCGAACTCCGCCGCATCTATCTCATGAAGCAGGCCCAGGGCTCTGGGCTGGGTGCCGCGCTAATGGCCCGCGCACTCGAAGACGCCGTAGCGGCGAGCCGAACCCGCGTCCTGCTAGGCGTATGGGACCAGAACACCCGCGCCCGGGCCTTCTATGAACGCCAGGGTTTCGACGTAATCGGCGCCCGCCAGTTCATGGTCGGTACCACGCTGCACGACGACCCGGTCTACGCGCGAGCAGTCTGAGCTGGGCAAAGGCAACTACCGCCTCCTTGTTCTCCCGCGAAGGCGGGAGCCCAGTCTGGACCCCCGCCTTCGCGGGGGAACAAGCTGTACTTTTTTTGGGGGCGCGACTTACGCGGCCGGCTTCTCTTTCGCCCAGATCGCATCGAGCTTCGCCTGATCGCCGCCACGCTGGCGGACGCGCAGACCCTCCAGCTTCAGCGCGCGGCCGCGCAACACCCGCCCCTCGGTCTTCCAGATCACGTCGTAGATTCCGCTGGCAGACCGCGTCGCGTCGCCATCGAAATACTGCACGCTGACCAGCACCGGCAGCCGTCCTGCCCGATCGTCCGACCCACCATCGGTAAGCTTCAGCAACGGCGCCGAGAACCACGACCCGTCGATGACCGGCTCCGCCGGCGGCCGCTGCGCTGAAACCCCTAGCGCCCGCGGAAAGGTGATCGTCACGTCCTGGAGATCGTGCCGCGCATCCTTCAGCAACAGGGTATCGCCGCCATCCTGCACGATTGCCGACAGGTCGATCTTCGACCGCTCGTGCGCCGCGCTCGACTGTGCGGCGATCTTGTCGGCTTCGTCCGCGCGGTGATCGGACCAGTTGGTCCAGAGCGTAAGCGCGGCGATCAACACGCCAGCGACCGCCACGACCTCGGCGAGTGTCACCCAGCGCCGCCGCGTTGCCGCCGCTTCCTGCCGTTCGGTCGGTGTCTCGGTGCTCATCGTCCGCCAGCCTCCAGCAGGCGGGCGGGGGCCGCCAGTTCCCAGCTTCGCGCGATCCGATCCTCGACCAGTGCCCAGTCGGGATCGCCCGCGACATTCATGCCGACCCAACCCGTCGCGCCGAGATACGCAGGGCGAGAATACACGGCCGGGTTCGCCTCGATCAGCATCGCCTGCTCGTCGCTACCACCGGTCTTCACGCACACCGTGGTCAGCCCGTCGCCGTGATGATCCGCTTGGAACTGCGCGAACTGCTTGCCGGCGACGAAGAACGTCGGCTGACCATGCGACACGGTCTCTTCGGTTTCGGGCAACGCCAGCGCCGCCGCGCGAACGCGGTCGAGGGGGGACAAGTCGGTCATCGCGTCACGAACTCCGCCAAGGTCTTCGGGTACAAGACATGTTCCGCCGCCAGCACGCGATCCGCAAGCGCCTCGGCATCGTCGCCGGCAAGGATCGGCACTTCGGCCTGGCCCAGCACGACGCCGCCATCGAGTTCCTCGGTCACGACATGCACCGAGCACCCGCCGGCGGCATCGCCCGCCGCGATCGCCCGCGCGTGCGTGTCCAGTCCCTTGTACTTGGGCAGCAGCGACGGATGGATGTTGACGATCCGATCGCGCCACGCCGCGACGAACCCGTCCGACAGCAACCGCATATAGCCGGCGAGCGCAACGACCTCGACACCAGCCTCGCGCAACGCCGCATCGATCGCCGCCTCGTAGGCTGGCTTCCCAAGCCCCTTGGGCGAGAGCGCGAACGTCGCGACACCCTCGGATCGCGCCCATTCCAGCCCAGCCGCATCCGGCTTGTCGGACGCCACCAGCGCGATCTTATACGGACACTCCGCCGCGCGCGACGCGCCCACCAGCGCCATCATGTTCGATCCGCGCCCCGAGATCAGCACGCCGACGCGCGTCTTGTCAGCCATGCGTTGCGGTCCAGTCCTCGCGCGCGCTCCATGTACCCGCCGACCCACGCACCGCGCAGCCATGCGCTCCGGTCTCGATCCGCCCGATCGTGAATACCGTCTCGTCCGCCGCCTCCAGCGCCGCGGTCACCGCCTCGGCCTCGTGGGCACTCACGATCACGACCATGCCGATCCCGCAGTTGAACGTCCGCGCCATCTCCTCCGGCTCGATCGCGCCCTGCGCCTGCAGGAACGCCATCAACCGCGACTGCTCCCACGCATCCGCATCGACCACCGCATGCACGCCGTCAGGCAGCACGCGCGGGATGTTCTCGAGCAACCCCCCACCGGTGATATGCGCCAGCCCCTTGATCCGCCGCTCGCGCAGCAACGGCAGCAGGCTCGCGACGTAGATGCGAGTCGGCGCCATCAGGTGATCGATCAGCAACTTGTCCTGGTCGAACAACGCCGGCCGATCGAGCTTCCAGCCGCGATCGGTGGCCAGCCGGCGCACCAGTGAGAACCCGTTCGAATGCACGCCCGACGACGCCAGCCCGAGCATCACGTCGCCCGCGGCGATCTCGCGTCCCGTCAGCACGTTGGTCCGCTCGACTGCACCGACGCAGAAACCCGCGAGGTCGTAATCGCCGTCCGCATACATGCCCGGCATCTCGGCGGTCTCGCCCCCGATCAGCGCGCAGCCGGCGGTCTTGCACCCTTCCGCGATCGAGGCGACGACGCGCTCTGCAACCGCGGCATCGAGCTTCCCGCTCGCGTAATAATCGAGGAAGAACAGCGGCTCGGCACCCTGCACGATCAGGTCGTTGACGCACATCGCGACGAGATCGACGCCGACGCCTTCATGCCGGTCCCATTCGATCGCCAGCTTCAACTTGGTGCCGACGCCGTCGTTCGCCGCGACCAGCAGAGGATCGACGAACCCCGCTGCCTTCAGGTCGAACATCCCGCCGAAGCCGCCGAGATCTGCGTCCGCCCCCGGCCGCCGCGTCGAGCGCGCGAGTGGAGCGATCGCCCGCACCAGCGCGTTGCCCGCGGCGATCGAAACACCCGCCTGAGCGTAGGTGTAAGGGCCCGAAGCGGGAGCGGCGGAGTCTGGCGTATCGGTCATGATCGGTGCTGCTAGCCACATCGCGCTTGGATTTCCACGTCTGCTTCGCCAAAAGGCCCGCTTGATGCGTATCCGTACCCTTCCCGCCGCCCTGGCCGGTGCCGCCCTGTTGTTGAGCGGCGGAGCCGTGCTCGCGCAGATCGAGGGCGGCAGCCGAGGCGCCGCCCCGGTCGACAGCGGCAGCGCGTACGAGGTCAGCGGCGTCACGGTCGATGTCGCTGGCAAGACCGCCGACGCCGCACGCTATTCGGGCTGGCGGCTCGCCCAACGAAAAGCCTGGGTCCAGTTGTCGAACCGGTTGGGCGGCGGCGGCGGCCTCGTTTCCGATGGCACGCTCGATTCGCTGGTGTCCGGGATCGTCGTCGAGAACGAACAGATCGGCCCGCAGCGCTACATCGCCAAGCTCGGCGTGCTGTTCGATCGCAGCCGCGCCGGATCGATCCTCGGTATCTCGACTTACGCCGATCGCTCGCAACCGATGCTCGTCATCCCCGTCCAATATTCGGGCGGAGTCGGCCAGGCGTTCGAGCAGAGCACGCAGTGGCAGCAGGCCTGGGCGCGCTATCGCACCGGCAACAGCAGCATCGACTATGTCCGCCCGTCCGGCTCCGGCCCCGATGCGCTCCTGCTCAACGTCGGCCAGACGCAGCGCCCCGGCCGCGGCTGGTGGCGGACGATCCTCGACCAGTATGGCGCGAGCGATGTGCTGATGCCGGTCGTGAAGCTCTATCGCCAATGGCCCGGCGGCCCGGTGATCGGCGTATTCGAAGCGCGCCACGGTCCCGACAATGACCTGATCGGCCGCTTCACGCTGCGAGTCGGAACGCCCGACGGCATCGCGCAACTGCTCGATACCGGCGTGAAGCGAATCGACGACTTGTATCAGCAGGCACGCCGCAACGGCTCGCTCCGCGTCGACTACAGCCTCTCGCCACCGCCGCCGCCCGAAGCCGCCGTGATCGACGACCTGCCCACCGACGAGACTGCCGACGCTAACACAGCGGTGCTGACCGGCGGTGAGGGCATCTCGGTCATCGTCCAGTTCGACACGCCGGCCGCGGCAAATATCTCTTCGACCGAAGCCGCACTGCGCGCGATCCCCGGCGTCCGCTCGGCGGCCACCACCAGTCTCGCGCTCGGCGGCGTCTCGCTGATGCGGGTCGCCTATGACGGTGACCCGGCCGCGCTGAAGACCGCGCTCGAAGCCCGAGGCTACCAGGTCTTCGGCTCCGGCCAGACGATCCGCATTCGCCGGGTCGCCCAACTTCTTCCGCCGGACTTGCCCGCGGACAATGCGACGACAGGGTGAGCGCGACCAAGATGACTCAAATTGCGCTGCCACTCGGGTGGCCGGCGGACCCTCGCGACGACGCCTTCCTGGTTACCCCCTCCAATTCGCGCGCGGTCCACACGCTGGAGCACACCGCCACTTGGCCCGTCATGACTGCCATCCTGACCGGCCCGCGCAAATCGGGCCGCAGTCTTCTCGCGCGGATCTTCGCGGCGAAGAGTGGCGGGACGATCATCGACGATGCCGAGCGCGTGCCCGAGGCGCAGCTGTTCCACGCCTGGAACCGCGCGCAGGAGGAGCACAGGCCGCTGCTGATCGTCGCGGACGCAGCGCCGCCCGAATGGAAGGTGAAGCTTCCCGATCTCCGCTCGCGCCTTGCCGCCAGCCCGATCGCGGCGATCGGCGCGCCCGACGACGAGCTCATGCGGCTGTTGCTGGCGCACCTGTTCGAGCGCCGCAGCCTCGATGCGCGCCCCGATCTGATCGACTGGCTCGCGACCAGAATCGAGCGCAGTCATATTACCGTAACGCGAACCGTCGATGCGCTGGATCAGGAGGCGATGGAACGTCGCAAGCGCTTGTCCATTCCTCTTGCACGAACCACACTCACCGAGGCCGGGCTGATCCTCCGGCCGCAACTCGCTCTCGACCTCCCGCTCTTTACGCCACCATAAGCCCCCAAGAGGCCCGATGAACCGTCCAGCCCATATCGTCCGCCAATCGGAAGACGACGACGATCCCATCGGCGCAGAGCCGAACGACCGGTTTTTCAACCGCGAGCTGTCCTGGCTGGCGTTCAACCGGCGTGTGCTGGAGGAGGCGTGCAACCCCGCGCACCCCCTGCTCGAGCGGCTCCGCTTCCTGTCGATCTCGGGCTCCAACCTCGACGAGTTCTTCATGGTCCGCGTCGCCGGCCTCAAGGGACAGCAGACGCAGGACGTCGACAGACGCTCGGCTGACGGCCTTACCGCGGGTCAGCAGCTGACGGCGATCGTCCGCGAGGCCGACGAACTGATGGCCAGCCAGCAGGCAGTGTGGGGCGACCTGCGCGTGCTGCTCGACGAAGCCGGGCTGTTCGTCCTGCGGCGCGAGGCGGTCGAGGGTGAGGCCGACGAGTGGCTCGAAACGCATTTCCGCGATCAGATCTTCCCGATCCTGACCCCGCAGGCGCTCGACCCCGCACATCCGTTCCCGTTCATCCCGAACCGTGGCCTGTCGGTGATCTTCGACCTCGTCCGCCGCTCCGATAACGAGCCGGTCCGCGAGCTGGTCATGCTCCCGCACACGATGACGCGCTTCGTCCGCCTGCCCGGCGAGCCTGCGCGCTATATCTCGATCGAATCGATCCTGAAGCGGTTCGCGCCGGTCCTCTTCCCCGGCTACGAAGTCCTCGCCGCCGCCAGCTTCCGGGTCCTGCGCGACAGCGACATGGAGATCGAGGAGGAGGCGGAGGACCTCGTCCGCTACTTCGCCAACGCGATCAAGCGCCGCCGCCGCGGCCGCGTCATCCGTCTGGAACTCGAAACCGGTATCCCCGATGTCCTCGCCGCGGTCCTCAAGGACGAACTCGGCGGCGCCGACGCGATCATCACCGAGAGCGGCAACTTGCTTGGCATCGTCGATCTCGACGGACTGGTCGACGAAGATCGCCCCGACCTGAAGTTCCCGCCCTTCACGCCGCGCTTCCCCGAGCGCATCCGCGAATTCGGCGGCGACTGCTTCGCGGCGATCAAGGCCAAGGACATCGTCGTCCACCACCCGTACGAGACATTCGAAGTCGTGCTCGCCTTCCTCAAACAGGCTGCCAACGATCCGGACGTGGTCGCGATAAAGCAGACGCTCTACCGCGCCGGCAAGCAGCCCGCGGTCATCAACGCGCTCATCACCGCGGCCGAGGCGGGCAAGTCGGTCACTGCGGTCGTCGAGCTGAAGGCGCGGTTCGACGAGGAGCAGAACATGGTCTGGGCCTCCGCACTGGAACGTGCAGGCGTGCAGGTCGTCTACGGTTTCATCGACTGGAAGACGCACGCGAAGGTATCGCTGGTCGTCCGCCGCGAAGGCCAGGCGTTCCGCACCTACTGCCATTTCGGCACGGGCAATTATCACCCGGTAACGGCCAAGATATATACCGACCTCAGCTTCTTCACCGCCGACGCCGCGGTCGGGCGCGATGCGGCGCAGATGTTCAACTACATCACCGGCTATGTCGAACCGACCGACATGGCGCGCGTCAGCCTGAGCCCGCGCGATCTCCGCCAGAACTTGATGAACCTGATCGACGTAGAGATCGCCAATGCCCGCGCCGGCAAACCCGCCGGTGTCTGGGCGAAGATGAACTCGCTGGTCGACCCCGCGGTGATCGAGAAGCTGTACGAAGCGAGCGGGGCAGGGGTCGAGATCGACCTCATCATCCGCGGCATCTGCTGCCTGCGTCCCGGCGTGCCCGGCTTGTCCGAGACGATCCGCGTGAAGTCGGTGATCGGGCGGTTCCTCGAGCACAGCCGCATCTGGGCATTCGGCAACGGCAAGGCGCTGCCCAATGATGGTGCCAAGCTGTTCATCTCGTCCGCCGATTGGATGCCCCGCAACTTCGACCGGCGCGTCGAATATATGCTGCCGATCCTCAACCCGACCGTCCACGACCAGATCCTCGATCAGGTCATGGTCGCGAACCTGATCGACAACGAGCAGAGTTGGGAGCTAGGCCCCGACGGCGAATATAGCCGCGTCGATCCCGGCGACCGCCCGTTCAACCTGCATCGGTATTTCATGACGAATCCCTCGCTCTCCGGCCGCGGCGCCTCGCTCGCGACCAGCAATGCCGTGCCGACGCTATCGCTCCGTCGAAAACGATGAGCGTCACGAATATCCTGTTCGGCAATTCCCCGCCCAAGGCCGAGACCGACGATCACCCGCGCACCGGGATCATCGACATCGGCTCGAACTCGATCCGTCTGGTAGTATATCAAGGGCCGCCACGCCTCCCTGCGATCCGGTTCAACGAGAAGGTGTTGGCAGGACTCGGTCGTGGTCTCGCCGCGACTGGCGCGATCGAGAAGTCGGCGCTGAAGACCGCACGCGTCGCGCTGGCGCGGTTCGCGGCGGTGGCGAAGGAAATGGAATGCTCGACGCTCCGCACGGTCGCGACCGCGGCGGTACGCGATGCGAAGAACGGCGGCGAACTCATTGCCGCAGCTGAACAACTCGGCCTGACCGTCGAGACGCTGTCGGGCGAACAGGAGGCCAGCGCGGCCGGCTACGGTGTCCTGTCAGCGATCCCCGAAGCGGATGGCATCGTCGGCGATCTCGGCGGCGGCAGTCTCGAACTCGTCCGCGTCCGCCGCGGCAAGATCGAGGACCGCGTCTCGTTCCCGCTCGGCGTTCTCCGCATCGGCCCGATCCGGGCCAAGCGCGGCAAGGTGCTAGCCCGCTACGTGGCACGCCTCGTGCGCGAAGCCGGTTGGACTGCGAAGGGGCAGGGGCTTCCACTCTATCTGGTCGGCGGATCGTGGCGCGCGTTGGCACGACTCGACATGGAGCTGTCGGACTATCCGCTGCCGATCATCCACCAATATTCGATGACCGCGGCGACGATCACCCGCCTCAGCCGAACCATCCCACAGCTTTCCAAGCCGCGCCTTAAGGCGATTCCGGGGCTGTCGTCGGGCCGTACGGCAACGCTCGCGGACGCTGCGGCGTTGCTCGGCGTGTTGATGCGGCAGCTCGGCAGCCGGACGACGATCGTTTCCGCCTACGGCCTGCGCGAAGGCCTTCTCTACGAAGACCTGAAGCCCGCAGACCGAACGCTCGATCCGCTGATCGTCGCCGCGCGTGAAGAGGGCCGCCTGCTCGGCCGCTTCCCCGAGCACGGCGATCTCCTCGACCGCTGGATCGCGCCACTTTTCACTACCGAGCCGCCCGCAATGTCCCGCATCCGCCACACGGCATGCCTGCTCGCCGACGTAGGCTGGCGCGCCAACCCCGAGTTCCGCGCCGAACGCGGCGTCGAGGTCGCGCTGCATGGCAATTGGGTCGCGATTGACGCGCCCGGCCGGGGAATGTTGGCGCAAGCTCTTCACACGAGCCTTGGTGGCGATCTCTCCGCCGGTGAAACAGTTGGTCTCCTCGCGTCTCCGGTAGCGGTGAAAAGCGCGACTGCTTGGGGCCTCGCTATGCGACTAGGCCAGCGAATGAGTGGTGGCTTAGCAGGACCTTTGAAGCGATCAGGGCTCACAGATGACGGGGTATCACTTACGCTGACGCTGCGCCCTGATGACCGTGGGCTCTACGGCGAGGCGGTAGAACGTCGCCATAACGCGCTTGCGGCCGCCCTGGGACGCAAGCCCGTACTGGCTCTCTTCTGAATCCTCCCCTTCTAGGGGAGGATCACTGGGTTCAAGCGCAGTTGAAGCGTTCGATCCGGCCCTTGGCGTCCACATAGACGTTCAGACGATCAGCACGGAAATCCATCGTCACGGCCGTGTTCGGCGCGATCCACCGGAGCGTCCGCGCTCCCGATCGCGTCTGCATGACGTCGGCCCGAGCATCGCTCGCGCGCTTGCCGACCAGATCGCCGAGCGAGTCGGCATTGCAGGTGGCCGCGATCGGCGAAGCGGCGGGCGTCTCGCCGCGCATCTCCACCGGCGTACACGCCGCCGACCCGAGCAGGGCTGCAACCAGAACGATCCTCATGCGGCATCCTCCGTGCGCGTCATCTTCAGCTTCCCGCCGATGACCGCGAACGCCAGCCGCCCCTCGACCAGATCGAGCGCATCGCGGCCGAACTGATCGAACCGCCAGCCTTCGAGCATCGGCAGCCCGGTCCGCACGCCCGCAGCCAGCGCCTCCAGTTCGTCGGTGCGTGCGAGCAATTTCGAGGCGACATCAATATCTCGCGACCGGATCTTCAGAAGCAGCTTGAGGAGGTCAGCCACCAGCGAACCCTCCTTGCCAAGCCCCGGCTTGCGATCGTCCCGCGGTGGCAGTTCGTCGTTGCCAAGCGGTTGCGCCCCCTCGATCGCCGCCATCAAGCGGCCGCCGATATCGTTTCCGGCCCAAGTCGCCGACAACCCACGCACCCGTGCCAAGTCCGCCTGCTTCTTCGGCGGATGCCCCGCCATGTCGCCGAGAGTCTCGTCCTTGACGATCCGCCCACGCGGCAAATCCTTCGCTTGCGCCTCCAACTCCCGCCAGCGCGCGAGTGCCTTCAACCGGCCCAAGACATCAGGCTTACGCCCCGAGATCCGCACGCGCTTCCACGCCAGATCGGGATCGTTCGCGTAGTTGGCGGTATCGCCGAGCCGTTCCATCTCCTGATCGAGCCAAACGCCGCGCCCGGTCTTGCGCAACCGCTCCAGCATCTTCGGGAAAATCTTCGACAGATGCGTCACGTCGCCGATCGCATATTCGATCTGTCGCGCGTCGAGCGGGCGACGCGCCCAGTCCGTAAACCGCGCGCCCTTGTCGACCGCGATCCCGAGCCAGCTGTCGACCAGGTTCGAATAGCCGATCTGCTCGCCCTGGCCGAGCGCCATCGCCGCGACCTGAGTGTCGAACAGCGGGAAGGGTGTCTTGCCGGTCAGGTTGTAGACGATCTCGATGTCCTGCCCGCCGGCGTGGACGACCTTCAGCACGTCGTGATTCTCGACCAGCAGGTCGAGTAGTGGCTTCAGGTCGATGCCCGGCGCCATCGGGTCGATCGCCGCGGCTTCCTTGTCGTCGGCGATCTGGATCAGGCAGAGTTCCGGGTAATAGGTGCTCTCGCGCATGAATTCGGTGTCGACGCACACATAGTCGGCGTCGGCCATGCGCGCACACAGATTGGCGAGCGTGGCACTGTCGGAGATAAGCGGGTGGATATGCATGAGGTTTCCATAGCGAGACCTGTCCGGGTTGACAAAGGCCGGTAGGGAAGGGAAGCGCGAGGCACCTGTTTATCGTCCGAGAAGACCCATCATGCACGCCTATCGCACCCACAACTGCGCCGCCCTCCGCCCCGAACAGGTCGGCGAAGAGGTCCGCGTCTCCGGCTGGGTCCACAAGAAGCGCGATCACGGCGACCTCGTCTTCATCGATCTGCGCGATCATTACGGCATCACGCAGATCGTCACCGACGTCAGCGGCCCGGTGTTCAAGGTCATCGAGGGTCTGAAGAGCGAAAGCGTCGTCACGATCACCGGCAAGGTGACCGCACGTGCGCCGGAAGCCGTGAACCCGAACCTGCCGACCGGCGGGATCGAGATCCGTGCGACCGCCGCGACGGTCCAGTCGATGGCCGGCGAACTGCCGATGCCGGTCGCAGGCGAGGCCGAGTATCCCGAGGATATCCGCCTGCGCTATCGGTACCTCGATCTGCGTCGCGAGCGGCTGCACGCCAACATCATGCTCCGCAGCCAGGTGATAACATCGCTCCGCAACCGGATGAATTCGCAAGGGTTCACCGAATTTCAGACGCCGATCCTGACCGCATCGTCGCCCGAGGGCGCGCGCGATTATCTGGTGCCGAGCCGCGTCCATCCGGGTAAGTTCTACGCGCTCCCGCAGGCGCCGCAGATGTTCAAGCAGCTGCTGATGGTCGCGGGCTTCGATCGCTATTTCCAGATCGCGCCCTGCTTCCGCGACGAGGACGCCCGCGCCGATCGTTCGCCGGGCGAATTCTACCAGCTTGATTTCGAGATGAGCTTCGTCACGCAGGACGACGTGTTCAATGCGATTGAGCCCGTGCTCCACGGCGTATTCGAGGAATTCGCCGACTGGCAGGGCAAGGGTCGCCAAGTCTCCGCGCTCCCGTTCAAGCGCATCCCCTACCGCGAATCGATGCTGAAGTACGGCAGCGACAAGCCCGACCTGCGCAACCCGATCCTGATCCACGACGTCGGCCATCACTTCGTCGACTCGGGCTTCGGCTTGTTCGCGGGGATCGTCGCCGGCGGTGACGTGGTCCGCGCGATCCCCGCGCCGAACACCGCCGACAAGAGCCGCAAATTCTTCACCGACATGAACGACTGGGCGCGCGCCGAGGGTCATGCCGGGCTCGGCTACATCACGCAGAAGAACGGTGAGCTCGGCGGCCCGATCGCCAAGAACCACGGCGAGGAAGCCACGCGGAAGCTGATCGCCGAGATGGGTCTCGGTCCGAACGACGGCATCTTCTTCGCGGCTGGCAAGGAGCTGCCCGCGTCGAAGCTTGCTGGCGCAGCGCGGGCGCGGATCGGTGCAGATCTCGGCCTGATCGACGAGAACCGCTTCGAGTTCTGCTGGATCGTCGACTTCCCGATGTTCGAATATGACGAGGACGCCAAGAAAGTCGATTTCAGCCACAACCCGTTCTCGATGCCGCAGGGCGAGATGGACGCGCTGGAGAACAAGGACCCGCTCGATATCCTCGCCTATCAGTACGATATCGTCTGTAACGGCGTCGAGCTGTCGTCGGGCGCGATCCGGAACCATCGTCCCGAGATCATGTACAAGGCCTTCGAGATCGCCGGCTACACGCAGGCGGACGTCGACACGAACTTCGCGGGCATGATCAACGCGTTCAAGGTCGGTGCGCCGCCGCATGGCGGTTCGGCACCGGGGATCGACCGGATGGTGATGCTGCTCGCGGGCGAGCCGAACATCCGCGAGGTCGTGCTGTTCCCGATGAACCAGAAGGCCGAGGACCTGATGATGGGCGCGCCGAGCCCGGTCAGCGCCAAGCAGCTGAAGGAACTCAACATCCGCCTGACGGTGGATGGCCCGAAGGACGCGACAAAGGTGGTCGCGCCGAGCGCTGGGTAACGTCTCTCTGTCCCTCGCCCCTACGGGGAGAGGGAAGGAGGAGCCGCCGGCGACGGGAGGGTGAGGGGAGGTTGGTGTGCGCCAACTTCCCCTCACCCTCCCACCCGCAAGCGCGGGCGGGCCCCTCCCTCTCCCCGAAGGGGCGAGGGAAAGACGTCCTACGCTTCCTCAACCCCCTCAACCGTGCAAATACCCCTGCACGATAAGGGGTTGGCATGCGCGACGATCAGATGACACCGGCGGCTGCGCCAAGCCTCGTCCGCAGCCTCGGCGTCACGGGTGTCCTGTTCCTCACGCTCTCCGTCGCGACCCCGGCATCGTCGGTGTTCGTCATTGTCCCCGGGATGCTTCAGGTCGCCGGCACCGGTGCGGTGTGGGCGACGCTGATCGCCGGGCTCGTCTGCGTCGCGACGGCGTTCGTCTATGCCGAGCTCTCCTCCGCATGGCCGGTCGCGGGCGGCGAGTATGTCGCGGTCGCGCACACGCTCGGGCCGATGGCGGGGTTCGTCATGCTCGGCGTCAACGTCTTCAACAACCTGCTCTTCCCGCCGGTCGCAGGGCTCGGCGTCAGCGCGGTGCTCGGTACGCTCGTCCCCGGCCTGCCGCAGATCCCCATCGCGATTGCCGTGGTCGCAGGGTCGACGCTCGTCGCGATCCTCCAGATTCGCGTCAACGCCTGGCTCACCGGCCTCTTCCTGCTGGTCGAGATGCTGGCGATCGGCGCGGTCGTCTGGCTCGGGTTCGCTGACACCGTCCGCCCGATCGGCGACCTCCTGATCCACCCGGTCATGCCGCAAGGAGCCAATCTCGTCCCCGCGTCCGCAGCATCGATCGGTGTCGCCACCTCGATCGCGATCTTCGCGCTCAACGGCTACGGCGCCACGGTTTACTTCGGCGAGGAGATGCTCGACGCCCCCCGGCTGATCGCGCGCGCGATCATGGCGTCGCTCGCGCTGACGCTGCTGTTCGAGGGCATCCCGATCGTCGCGGTCCTGGTCGGCGCACCCGATCTCCACGCCACGCTCACCGCCGACGACCCGTTCGGCCTGCTCGTCGCCCTGCGCAGCGGCACCACGATGGCAAACTGGATCTCGATCGGCGTCGTCGTCGCGATCGTCAACGCGGTGATCGCCTGCATCCTCGCCTGCGCGCGCTTCTTCTACGGCACCGCGCGCGACGGAAGCTGGGGCCGTCCGCTCGACCGGTGGATGACACAGGTTCACCCGAAATTCGGCTCGCCCTGGGTGGGCACGCTGCTGGTGGGCGGGTTCGGGATCGTCGCGTGCTTCCTGCCGCTCCAGTTGCTGCTGGTGCTCAGCGGCACCGGCCTCGTCGCGATCTACGCGGGCATCTGCGTCGCGGCGATGGTCGGCAGGCGTACCGGCAAGACCGCCCATGCACCCTACCAGATGCCGTTATACCCGCTTGCTCCGGTCGTGACACTGCTCGCGCTCGGCCATGTCTGCTGGACGAGCTGGCTTGATCTGGAAGAGGGGCGCCCCGGTTTGATCATGACGGCTGCGCAGATCTTGCTGTCGATCGCCTATTATTGGTTCGTCCTGCGCCGACGGGGCGCCTGGAACGTTCAGATCCCGACCCTTGCGACGGAGCGCGATGCATGACGATACACCTGGCCGACTACGAAGACGGCGACGAATACGACGGCAAGTACAAGCACGATCTCGCCGCGCTGCAAAAGCGCCTCGAGCATATCCAGGTCGCGCATATCGTCGGCGGTACGCGCGCGATCGTGATGTTCGAAGGCTGGGACGCGGCGGGGAAGGGCGGCATCATCCAGCGCCTGTCCGCCGAATGGGACCCGCGCAACTACAAGGTCTGGCCGATCTCGGCGCCGACCGCGGACGAGAAGGCGCATCATTTCCTCTGGCGCTTCTGGAACCGTCTGCCCGCGAACGGCAACATCGCGGTGTTCGATCGCAGCTGGTACGGCCGTGTCCTAGTCGAGCGCGTCGAGGGGTTCGCCAGCGAGACCGAATGGCGGCACGGCTACGACGAGATCAACGCGTTCGAGGCGCAGCAGGTCGAGAGCGGCACGACGCTGATCAAGCTGTTCATCCACACCACGCAGAAGGAGCAGGACCGGCGCTTGGAAGCGCGGCTCGACGATCCGTGGAAGCATTGGAAGACCGGGCTCGACGATTTCCACAACCGATCGCGGCGCGACGAGTATCTGGAGGCGATGGCCGAGATGTTCGCGCGCACCGACACCGCGACCGCGCCGTGGACCGTCATCGACGGCAACGACAAGAAGGCGGCCCGGATCGCAGCGCTGACGCTGATCGCGGACCGCCTCGAAGCCGGCGTATCGATGGTGCCGCCACCGCTCGACCCGAAGGTCAAGAAGGTGGCGGAGAAGGCGTTAGGCCTTCGCTGACCCGTTAGGCTTTCGCGGATTTGGCTTCTGTCGACTCTGCCTGGATGAACTCGTCATCCTCGTTGAGCAGCAGCATCTGGCCCTTGTCGATGCCGAAATAGGCACCGCGAAGGGCCAGCTTGCCGGCGGCTTCGGCCTCAGTCACGAACGGGAACGTGCGAAGGTTGGCTATCGAAGTACGGACCGACTCGAGTTCCATCTCGCGACCGGCCTGCTCGCTGTCGCCGTACTTTGCGATGACCTTGTCGCGGGCACCGTCGAGCAGGCTGACCCAGTCGGACACGAACCCGCCTGCACCACGCTCGGCATCGGCGAACGCCTGCGTCAGCGCCGCCTTGCAGCCACCGCACTTCTCGTGGCCCATCACGACGATCTCTTCGACCTTCAGCTGCGTGACGGCAAACTCGATCGCTGCCGAGACGCCGTGATGGCCACCACCGGTCTCGAAAGGCGGTACGAGGTTGGCGACGTTGCGGACGACGAACACTTCGCCGGGCAGCGTATCGAAGATCTGCGCGGGTTCGACGCGGCTGTCGGAGCAGGCGATAATCATCACCTTGGGGCTCTGGCCGTCCTGCAGCTCCTTCCAGCGCTCGCGCTGCTCCTCCCAGGGACCGTCCTTGAAGCGGTGGTAGCCTTCGATCATTTCCGGAAAGTGAGTTGGCACAGATAGCCTTCCATATCAGTTTGCGATGCAACATGACAAACTTGTCATGTTGAAACTGGTTCCATGATTTTATCCGGTTCGTCCGATGGTTCCAACCCGCCGACATAGTCTGCCACCATTGTCTCAGCGGCAGGGCGGGGCTATCTGGTGTGCATGAACGACATGACCCCGATGGCTGCGCCGGTCCGTGCGCGCAAGCCCGACTGGATCCGCGTCAAGGCGCCGACCTCTGCTGGCTTCGCAAAGACCCGTGAGTTGATGCGCTCGAAAAGCCTTACTACCGTGTGCGAAGAGGCGGCCTGCCCGAACATCGGCGAATGCTGGTCGAAGAAGCATGCGACGGTCATGATCCTCGGCGATACCTGCACGCGGGCGTGTGCGTTCTGCAACGTCAAGACCGGCATGCCGCGTGCGGTCGATCGCATGGAGCCGCAGAACGTAGCCGATGCGGCCGCGCAGATGGGCCTCAACCACATTGTCATTACCTCGGTCGATCGTGACGATCTCCCCGATGGCGGCGCGTCGCAGTTCGTGAAGGTGATTCAGGCGATCCGCGCGTCGAACCCGACGACGACGATCGAGATCCTGACGCCCGACTTTCGCAACAAGGCGCAGGCGGCGATCGAGTCGATCGTCGAGGCACGCCCCGACGTCTACAACCACAACCTCGAGACGGTGCCGCGGCTCTATCCGACGATCCGCCCGGGTGCGCGCTACTACGCGTCGCTGCGGCTGCTGGAGAGCGTGAAGAAGCATGATCCGTCGATCTTCACCAAGTCGGGCGTGATGCTCGGGCTCGGCGAGGAGCGGCTCGAGATCCATCAGGTGATGGACGACATGCGCTGCGCCGACATCGATTTCCTGACGATGGGCCAGTATCTCCAGCCGACGCCGCGCCATGCCAAGGTTGCCGAGTTCGTGCCGCCCAAGGCGTTCGATGCCTATGCCTCGATCGCCCGCGCGAAGGGCTTCCTGCTGGTCGCATCGTCGCCGCTGACGCGGTCGAGCTATCATGCGGGTGACGATTTCGAACGGTTGCGCGCTAACCGTGACGCCAAGCTGGGCGTCGCGCGCATCTGATGCCGAAGCATTCGGAAACGCGCCATTTGCCCTACACGCCTGAGCAGATGTTCGACCTGGTGGCCGATGTCGGTCGCTATGCCGAGTTCCTGCCCTGGGTCAGCGCGATGCGCGTGCGCTCGAACAGCGAGACCGAGACGCTCGCCGATATGATCGTCGGTTTCAAGGGCCTGCGTGAGACGTTCACGTCGCGCGTGCAGAAGGTCCGGCCGAGCGAACTCAACGTCGATTACGTCGATGGCCCGCTCAAGTATCTGCGCAACGAATGGCATTTCCGGCCAGAGCCACAAGGCTGCGCGGTCGACTTCACCGTCGACTTCGCGTTCAAGAACCGGATGTTCGAGATGATCGCCGGGCAGGTATTCGGCGCTGCACTGCGGAAGATGATCGGCGCGTTCGAAACGCGTGCTGCCGAGCTTTACGGTGCGGAAGCGTCCGGCAACAAGAGTTCGAGCGCGCACAACGCGGCCTGAAGCCGTATCCCGCCGCGGCCGAGATCGCCGAAATCCTTGCGGTCGGCGTGAACGTCTGACGGGTCGCGACCCTTCTCGGCGCGGCCGAACACGACGGTGCCGACCGGCTTCTTGAGCGATCCGCCTCCGGGCCCGGCGACGCCGGTGATCGCAACGGCGATGTCCGCGCCCGACTGCTTGAGCGCGGCCTGCGCCATGCTCCACGCCACCGCGATCGAGACCGCGCCGAACGTTTCGAGCACGTCCGAACTAATCTTCAGCACGCCGAGCTTGGCGGCGTTCGAATAGGTGACGAAGCCAACCTCGAACACGTCGGACGAGCCGGGGATCTCGGTCAGGGCGGCCGCGACGAGTCCGCCGGTGCAGCTCTCGGCGACCGCGACGCGGCGACCAATCGCACGGTTCTGCTCGACCACTTTGCGGGCGGCGTCGACCAGTTCGGCGGGGAGGATCGTATCCATCAGCGAGTCTCCACCGGGCAGAGCAGCATCGCCACAGCGGCGATATCACCGCTGCGCGACTTTTGGGATTTGAGGTACCGCAACGTCTCGACGACGATGCCCGCGGTGTTGCGCGGTGGCAAGGGCTGGAGCAGCGTCACCATCCGGTCGATCGTCCCGCAATCGCGCGTCGCGATCCGCCCGACGATCTGTGGCACCAGCAACGTCGTCAGCAGCGGTCGCGCAAACTCCGAATCGAGCATCGCGTCCACGGCTGGATTGCTGAGTTTGACGATCGCCGCGCGCGCTGCCGGCCATGCCCGGTCGGACTCGACCTGATACCGGTCGATCAACGCACTTGACTGCGATCGGATGAGACTTCTGGCGGGAAGCTGCGCCGCACAGACGCGACCGGTTTCGCGGAGAATGTCGGGCATCGCGACGAGCGTCAGCGATTCGGCCTCGGGCCCGGTGATGCAACGCTGTTGGGCGACCGCCGGGCCGGCAAGGAGCGCGATCGCGGCAAGTGCGCCGACGATCTTCACAGCGGCGATCCGGGCAAGCGAATGGTCGCAACGGCCTGCGCGGCAATGCCTTCGCCTCGCCCGGTGAAGCCGAGCCGTTCGGTCGTCGTCGCCTTGACGCTGACCCGGTCGAGCGTGAGCCCGAGCAAATCGGCGATCCGCGAGGTCATCGCCGCGCGATGCGGGCCGATCTTCGGGGCCTCGCACATGATCGTCAGGTCGACGAAATCGATCCGACCGCGCTTGTCGGCGATCAGCTTGGCGGCGTGCTGGAGGAACTGCGCGGAGTCGGCGCCCTTCCACTGCGGGTCGCTCGGCGGGAAATGCGTGCCGATATCGCCTGCTGCGATCGTGCCTAGCAGCGCATCGGTCAGCGCGTGGAGCGCGACGTCGGCGTCGCTATGCCCCGACAAGCCTTTGTCGTGCGGGATTAGGACGCCGCCGAGCCACAGCTCCTCGCCGGTTTCGAGACGGTGGACGTCGAACCCCATCGCGGTGCGGGTTTCGTAAGCGACACGCGCTTCGGCGGCCGCGAAATCTTTTGGGTGCGTGACTTTCTCGAGCATCGCCGAGCCCTGCACCAACGCGACGCCGACGCCAAGCCGTCGCACCATCTGCGCATCGTCGGTCGCCTCTTCGTCCGCGGGCCAGACCGCATGCGCGGCACGCAGGGCCTCTACGGCGAACGCCTGCGGTGTCTGCACCCGGTTGAGGTCCGCGCGGGGCACGATGTCACCGAGCAGGACGTCGCCGCGGGCGAGCGTATCGGTCACCGGGAGGACGGGAATGGCCGCGTCCCTGGTCTTCAAGGCTGCGATGAGCGAATCGATGACCGCATGCGACAGGAAGGGGCGGGCGGCATCGTGGATCAATACGTGCGTCGCATCGCCGACCGCCGCGAGGCTAATGCTAACCGACTCGCGGCGCGTAGCACCGCCAACCACGGTTGGCGCGTCCCCCAATGCAGCGATCGCCAAGGCCTGCTGGCCCTCGGCGACGACGACGATCGTTTCGGCGATCGCCGGATGCGTCGCAAACGCCTCATGGGAATAGGCGATCATCGGCCTGCCGGCGATCAGCGCGAACTGCTTGGGGACCGATCCGCCCGCGCGCACGCCGGTGCCGGCAGCGACGATGATCGCAACGATACGCTTTGCCTGTGTCATCCTCGCGACCTAGCGCTTCGCTCCGGCTCTCGCCAGCCTTGCCTGAAACCGCAGGTTGAGGTAGAGGGATGCCTCTTTTTCAGGCACATCCATGCGTAATCTATCCCCTATCCAGATCGGTCCCGTCCGGATTGAAAGCCCAGTCGTGCTCGCGCCGATGACCGGCGTCACCGACATGCCGTTCCGCACGCTGGTGCGACGCTATGGCTCGGGCCTCAACGTCACCGAGATGGTGGCCAGCCAGGCGGCGATCCGCGAGACTCGCCAGTCGTTGCAGAAGGCGGCGTGGGACCGGCTCGAGGAGCCGGTGTCGATGCAGCTGATCGGCTGCACCCCGTACGAGATGGGCGAGGCCGCCAAGCTCAGCCAGGATCGCGGCGCGGCGATCATCGACATCAACATGGGCTGCCCGGTGCGCAAGGTCGTCAACGGCGATGCGGGCTCGGCGCTGATGCGCGACACCAAGCTCGCCAGCGCGATCATCGAGGCGACGGTCAAGGCGGTCGACGTCCCCGTAACGCTGAAGATGCGGATGGGCTGGTGCCACGACAGCCTGAACGCGCCCGACCTCGCACGGATCGCCGAAGACCTCGGCATCAAGCTGATCACCGTCCACGGCCGCACACGCAACCAGATGTACAAGGGCAGCGCCGACTGGGGCTTCGTCCGCAAGGTCAAGGACGCGGTCACGGTCCCGGTGATCGTCAACGGCGACATCTGCACGATCGAAGACGCCGAAGCGGCGATGTACCAGTCCGGGGCCGATGGCCTGATGATCGGTCGCGGTTCCTACGGCCGCCCCTGGGTACTCGGTCAGGTGATGGAGTGGTTCGCCACCGGCCGTCGCATTGAGGACCCGTCCATTACCGAGCAATATGACGCGATCGCAGGGCATTACGAGGCGATGCTCGAACATTACGGGATCGAGACCGGCGTCAACATGGCCCGGAAGCATATCGGCTGGTACACCAAGGGGCTGCCCGGTTCTGCGGAGTTCCGCAACAAGGTGAACCAGGTGCCCGATCCCAAGCAGGTCAAGGCAATGCTCGCCGAGTTCTACGCTCCCTGGCGCGAACTTGCAGCGGCCTGACACGCAATCCCGGGGGCGGCCAGGCTTTGCGGAACTGTTCGCCGCGCTCCCCGTAGCCGTCGTGGTCGTTGATCCCGATCACCGCGTCGCGCATGCGAATGCGCTCGCCGAGCAACTGTTGAACCTGTCCGAACGGCTGATGATCGGCCAACGGCTCGATGCGATCATACCGCCGCCTGACGATCCGCGTAACCGCGATGGTCACGGCCTGGCCGTCTACGACACCGAGATATCTACCGCACGCGGCGTGAAGATCCGCGTCGATTTCGCCGAGACGCAGATCGCCGACTATCCCGGCTGGCGCGTCATCACGCTCCATTCCGCCGCAACCTCGCGCCGCCTCGGCCATTCCGCGGACCGTGCGGCAGGAGCGAGGGCCGCGGTCGGCGCCGCCGCAATGCTGGCGCACGAGATCAAGAACCCGCTCTCCGGCATCCGCGGCGCCGCACAGTTGCTCGGTGCGGGCGAACTCACCACGCTGATCGTGACCGAGGTCGACCGGATCGTCGCGCTGATCGACCGCATGCAGGACTTCAGCGACACGCGGCCGCTGCCACTTGCCAGCGAGAACATCTATCCGCTGCTCGGCCACGCCCGCCGGCTCGCGCTGGCCGGGTTCGCACGCGGTATCACGATCGAGGAACGCTTCGATCCGTCGCTCCCGCCCGCGCAGATCAACCGTGACGCGCTGCTTCAGATCATCATAAACCTGCTCAAGAACGCGCGCGAAGCCGTTCGAAGCGAACGCGAACCGCAGCTGGTGATGACCACGGCTTACCGTCACGGCATCACCGTTAGCGCCGCGCCGGGCAAACCGCGCGTGCCGCTGCCGATTGAGATCTGCATCTTCGATAACGGCCCGGGCGCACCTGCTGAAATCGCCGACCATCTGTTCGATCCTTTCGTGTCGGGGCGTCGCGAAGGGCAGGGGCTCGGTCTAGCGCTCGTCGACAAGCTCACGCGAGACATGGGCGGCATCGTCCAATACGCCCGCGAAGGAACACCGGAAATGACCGTCCTCCGTCTCCTGCTCCCCAGAGCCGCGTCGTGAGTACTGTCCTAGTCGTCGACGACGACGCCGCGATCCGTACCGTCGTCGCGCAGGCGCTCCGGCGCGCCGGCCATGACGTCACGGTCGCCGACAGCCTCGCGCAACTCGAACGCGCGGTTGCGGTGTCGCTGCCCGACGTTCTCATCACCGACGTCATTCTCCCCGACGGCGACGGCATCGATCATGTCCGCAGCGTCGCCGCGCGGTTTCCGCTGCTCCCGATCATCGTCCTCTCGGCGCAGAACACGCTGACCACGGCGGTCCGCGCGGCCGAGGTCGGCGCGTACGAATACCTCCCCAAGCCGTTCGACCTCGACGTGCTGACCCGCGCGGTTGCCGGAGCGCTGGCGCGGGGCGGGATGGTATCTGAGGATGCGCTCCACGACGCCGACCGCGCGCTACCGTTGATCGGTCGCTCGGCGGCGATGCAGGACGTCTACCGGATCATCGCGCGGGTAGTCTCGAACGATCTGACCGTGCTGATCTCGGGCGAATCGGGGACCGGCAAGGAACTCGTCGCGCGCGCGATCCATGATCTCGGGCCGCGTAGCGCAGCCCCGTTCGTCGCGATCAACATGGCCGCGATTCCGCGCGAATTAATCGAAGCCGAACTGTTCGGACATGAACGCGGCGCGTTCACCGGCGCAGCGACGCGCAACGCCGGCCGGTTCGAACAGGCGTCGGGCGGCACGCTGTTCCTCGACGAGATCGGCGACATGCCGATGGAAGCGCAGACCCGCCTGCTCCGCGTGCTCCAGTCGGGCGAGTTCACCAGCGTCGGCGGCGCGCGGACGATCCGCGTCGATGTTCGCATCGTCGCCGCAACCAACCGCGATCTGGCGTCGCAGGTCGCGACGGGGCAGTTCCGCGAAGACCTGTTCTACCGGCTCAATGTTGTCCCGATCACGTTGCCGCCCCTTCGCGAACGACGTCAGGACATCGCGTTGCTCGCGCGGCATTTCCTGGATCACGCCGCTGCACAGGGCCTTCCACGGCGTCAGCTTGCCAGTGACGCGCTGGTCGCGCTCGGCGGGCATGACTGGCCGGGCAACGTTCGCGAACTCGAAAATCTTATGCGGCGGCTGGCGGTCTTGTCTCGCGACGAAATCATCGACGCGGACGCGATCCGTACCATGATCGGCCGCCACGCCTCGCTCACCGACCCGGTCGACCTCGATATCGGACAAGCCGTCCGCGCGATGATCGAGCGCATCGCTCATGACGATCCAGCCGCACTCGACGACGGCACGCTCTACGACCGCGTGATCGGCGAAGTCGAACGGCCGTTGATCGAGGCGATGCTGGCGCGTCATGGTCAGAACCAGCTTCGGGCCGCGCGCGCGATGGGGATCAACCGCAATACCCTGCGTAAACGCCTCGATACGCTCGGCATCGATATCGGCGGTACGATCGGCAGCGACGCGCTCCGCGTAGACGAACCGGAACGGCGGTAATTCTGTCATTATGTGGTTTCACGGCAACGGTTGACGTTGTATCGGGGCAACGATGATCGCTTCCGCGACGCTACCGATGGACGATGACGGGCCTGCACACCGGTTTGCCGTGACGCCTGCCGTAGAGGCGGTCGTGCTCGGCGTGGCGATCGCGATCGCCGTCACGAGCTACTTTATCATCACCGGCAGCGACGCACCGCAGCGCCTGATCCCACCACCCCTGGTAGCACTCCTGCTTGTCGCGAACCTCGTGCCCGGCATCGCTCTCCTCATGTTGCTTGGGCGACGTGTGGCCATGCGCCGTGCAGCGCGTTCGCCGGTCGGCGGTGGCGGTCGCCTCCACGTTCGCCTCGTCGCTTTGTTCTCGATCGTCGCCGCCGTGCCGATGCTGCTGGTGACGATCTTCGCATCGCTGCTGTTCCAATATGGCGTTCAGTTCTGGTATTCCGATCAGGCGCGCGGGATGCTCGAGAATGCGACCGGGCTTGCCCAGTCGTCCTACGCACGCCAGCTCAACCGCTGGCAGGAAGCCACCGTGACGATGGCAAGCGACATGTCTGCCTATCTCCGAGAGCGCTCGCTGCAGAGCCCGGATTTTTCCGGCTGGTTCCTCCAGCAGGTCTATTTTCGCAGCCTCTCGGAAGCCGCGCTGTTCAAGCTGTCCCCGCAGCAGGGAATCCAGACGCTGGCGATCGTCAACCCGTACGAGATCGACTTTACGCGCCGTGTCACACCCTCGGCGATTGCCGAGCTGCGGTCAGGCAAAAGCGCGGTCGTGGCGGTGACGGGCGATCGGATCCAGACAATCACGATGCTGCCCGGATCCGACGAGCTGTTTCTCTATGCGGGCCGCGTCGAGGATACGAAATCACTCTCCGAACAGACCACGCGTGCGAACGACGTACTGAAGAGTTATCGATCCCTTCTGGCCATGGCGCGTAGTCTCCAGTTGCAGTTCAATGCGGCACTGTTGTTGATCTCGTTGCTGATCGTGGGGATTGCGGTGTGGATCGCGCTGGCGGTTGCGGATCGTCTCGTCCGGCCGGTTGGCGAGCTCGTCGACGCCGCACGTCGGGTGGCAGCTGGCGACCTGACCGCGCGTGTCCCCGATCCGCGCAGCCGCGATGAGGTCGGCACACTCGCCAACGCGTTCAACCAGATGACCGGGCAGCTGGAGGCGCAGAACACCGAGCTCGTCACCGCCAACGGCCAGCTCGAAAGCCGTCGCGCACTGATCGAGGCGGTGATGGCGGGGGTTTCCGCAGGCGTCGTTGCAACCGGACGCGAGCGGACGATCACGATTGCGAACGATTCGGCGACGACGTTGCTAGGCACCGATACTGGCGGGCTGGTCGGACGGCGCCTGGTCGATGTCGCGCCCGAGCTCGACGCGATGCTCGATGGCGGCGACCGAGAGGCGATCGTCGAAGTCGGGCAGGGGAGCGAGGTCCGTACGCTTGCCGTGCGCATTGCCCGGCCGGCTACTGGCCCGATCCTGACGTTCGACGACATCACGCAGCAATTGCTCGATCAACGGCGCGCGGCATGGTCGGACGTCGCTCGCCGGATCGCGCATGAGATCAAGAACCCGCTGACACCGATCCAGCTTGCGGCCGAGCGGCTTCAACGTCGCTATGGTGGCAAGATCGAGGCGCAGGACGGCACGTTCTCGCGATTGACCGACACGATCATTCGCCAGGTCGGCGATCTTCGTCGCATGGTCGATGAATTCTCCTCGTTCGCGCGGATGCCGAAGCCGGTGTTCCGCGAGGAATCGCTGGTCGATGCCGCGCGCCAGGCGCTGTTTCTGCACGAGGTCGCGCATCCCGCGATCAGCTTCCAGCTGGTGCAGGACGATCCGGGTCTCACGCTGGTTTGCGACCGCCGCCAGATCGGGCAGGCGCTCACGAACATCGTCAAGAACGCGGTGGAAGCCATTGAGACACGCGGTGAACCCGGCGGATCGGTCACGATGACTTTGACGAGCGATGCCAACACGGTCGGCATCGCAGTGGCGGACACCGGCATCGGGCTACCAGCGGAGCGGGACCGGATCGTCGAACCTTATGTAACGACCCGTGCCCGTGGCACAGGCCTCGGCCTTGCCATCGTCAAGAAGATCATTGAGGAGCATTGCGGCACGATCGGCTTTTCCGATCGGCCGGGGGGCGGTACACTCGTCACCATGACCTTCGACGCCAAGGCGCTGGCCGCGCTCGACCAAGGGGCATCCGCATCCGAGTTGGCTGGGGAGGGCCGACTCGACACGATGACCCGCAACCGGACATGATTTAATGGCGCTCGATATTCTCGTCGTGGACGACGAACGTGACATTCGCGAACTCGTGGCCGGCGTCCTGGAGGACGAAGGCTATGAAACACGCGACGCTGGCGACAGCGATTCCGCCTTGGAAGCGATCGCAGCGCGGCGTCCGTCGCTGGTGCTGCTCGATGTGTGGCTGCAAGGTTCGCGTCTCGATGGGCTGGAGTTGCTCGACGAGATCAAGCGGCGCGATCCCTCGATCCCAGTTCTGGTGATCTCGGGCCACGGCAATCTGGATACCGCCGTCGCCGCAATCCGCCGCGGGGCGTCCGATTTTATCGAAAAGCCGTTCGAGGCCGAACGACTGCTACTGATGGTCGCTCGCGCGACCGAGACCGAACGGCTCCGTCGCGAGGTCGCGACGCTGCGCGCCACGGTCGGCCGCGAAACCGACCTGACCGGCAGTTCGGGCTCGATCAACGGCGTTCGCGCGACTCTGAAGCGGGTAGCCGCAACCGGCAGCCGCGTCCTCATCATGGGCGCGGCGGGGGTCGGCAAAGAAGTCGCAGCGCGCCTGCTGCACGGCTGGAGCCTGAGGACCGACGCGCCGTTCATCATCGTCAGCGCCGCGCGGATGACGCCCGAGCGCATGGACGAGGAACTGTTCGGGGTCGAGGAAGCGGGCGATCTCGTCCGTCCCGGTCTGTTCGAACAGGCGCATGGCGGCACGTTGTTCCTCGACGAGATCGCTGACATGCCGATCGCGACGCAGGCCCGCATCCTCCGCGCCCTGACTGACCAGAGCTTTACGCGGGTAGGTGGTACGCGCGTCGTCAAGGTCGACGTTCGTGTCGTCTCCGCGACGGCCCGCGACCTCGTTTTCGAAATCGCCGAAGGACGGTTCCGCGAGGACCTGTATTACCGGCTCAACGTCGTACCGGTGATGATCCCGCCGCTGTCCGATCGTCGAGAGGACATCCCCGCGCTGGTCCAGCATTTCATTGCGCACTACGCGTCCGAGCGCCGCGTGCCCACGCCGGAAATCGCGCCGGATGCGATGGTTGCGTTGCAGTCCTACGATTGGCCGGGAAATGTCCGGCAGTTGCGCAACGTCGTCGAGCGTACGATTATTCTCGCGCCGGGAGACCGGATCGGGCGGATCGACCTCGACCTGTTGCCGGCCGAAGTTCTCGGCGATCAGGGCGATATCGGATCGGCCGGGTCCACTGCGATCATGGGTTCACCTTTGCGGGAAGCGCGCGAGACGTTCGAGCGGGAATATCTCCGGGTGCAGATCCGACGTTTCTCGGGTAATATCTCGCGGACGGCCAGCTTCATCGGCATGGAGCGTTCCGCGCTTCATCGGAAATTGAAGCTGCTCGGCATCACGGAAACCCGCGAGGAATAGACGCCGAAATTTCGCCGCCCTCTGGATATAGAAGGGCGGCGATCATAGATCAGTACCGCGCCCGGTAACCGGGTGCATCTCCGACGCCGGGAAACGGCGCCTTGCGGGCAAAGTCCCGCCAAAAACAAAGGGTTATCCCATTGGCAGATAAACCAGGCTCGCTTCAGGATCTGTTCCTGAACGCACTCCGGCGCTCCAAGACGCCGGTCACCATGTTCCTCGTCAAGGGCGTAAAGCTCCAGGGCATCGTTACATGGTTCGATAATTTTTCCGTCCTGCTGCGCCGCGATGGCCAGTCGCAGCTGATCTACAAGCATGCGATCTCGACGATCATGCCTGCTGGGCCCATGGACGTGTCGGCGATCGTCGATGCGGTGGGAGAAAACCAGAAGAAGCACCCGCTTTTGCAGGATATCTTCCTCAACGCGGTGCGCAAATCCGAAGACAGCGTGACGATGTTCCTCATCAACGGCGTCATGCTGCAGGGCCAGATCGCAGGTTTCGACCTGTTTTGCATGCTGCTTCAGCGCGAAGGCATGGCGCAACTCGTCTACAAACACGCTGTCTCGACGATCCAGCCGGCGCGCCCGCTGAACCTTGCCGAAGAGCCCACTGACACGGATGAAACGGACGATGACGATTGAGTAGTGGTTTCGAACGCGATCGGGACGAGTTCACCCGTGGAACACGAGCGATCGTCGTTCTCCCCGACCAGGGCGACGCCGCGCGCGACGTAGATGCCCGGTTGGAGGAAACCGCGGGGTTAGCCGCTGCGATCGGTGTAGAGGTAGTCGAACGGATCGCTTACCGTGTCCGCCAGCCAAAGCCCGCAACGCTGATCGGAAGCGGACAAGTTGAATTGTTGGCCACCCAAGTTCGGATGGAAGAGGCGGGACTGGTCGTTTTCGATGCGAGCCTGACTCCGATCCAGCAGCGCAATCTGGAGAAAGCGCTCAAGGTGAAGGTCATCGATCGCACCGGACTGATCCTGGAGATCTTCGGCGAACGCGCCGCGACCGCCGAGGGGCGCTTGCAGGTCGAACTTGCGCATCTCGATTACCAGGCTGGCCGGCTCGTACGGAGCTGGACCCATCTCGAACGTCAGCGTGGCGGTTTCGGCTTCCTTGGCGGTCCGGGCGAGACCCAGATCGAAGCGGATCGTCGTTTGATCCGTGACCGTATGGCGCGATTGAAGCGTGAGCTCAAGCAGGTCAGCCGTACGCGTGGGCTGCACCGTGAACGGCGCCAGCGTGCGCCGTGGCCGGTAATCGCGCTCGTCGGCTATACCAATGCGGGTAAGTCGACGTTGTTCAATCGCGTGACCGGTGCCGACGTGATGGTGGAGAATCTGTTGTTTGCAACGCTAGATCCGACACTACGTCAGATTCAGCTACCCGGGCTCGACAAGGCGATCCTGTCGGACACCGTCGGTTTCGTTTCGGACCTGCCGACGCAGTTGGTCGCGGCGTTCAAGGCAACTCTGGAAGAGGTCGTGTCCGCCGATCTGCTGGTCCATGTCCGTGATATCGCCCACCCGGATTCGGAGGCGCAGCGTGCCGATGTCGAGACGGTGCTGGCCGAGATCGGCGTCGACGACAATACGCCGCGGTTCGAGGTTTGGAACAAGCTCGACCTGCTCGATCCGGAGGCGCACGACGAGATTGCCGGCGAAGCGGCGCGGCGCGACGACGTCGTGGCGATATCGGCGCTGAGCGGGGAAGGGGTGCCGCATCTGATCGAGCAGATCGCGGCAAAGCTGACGGGCGCGCATCGGCGCTATCGGATCACGCTCGATGCCAGCGATGGCGCCGGCGCTGCTTGGCTGCATGCGCATGGCGAAGTGTTCGGAAGCGTCGATGACGAACTCGAGACGACATATGACGTGCGACTGTCCGATGCGGATTACGACCGGTTCACCCGCCGCGACGTTTGACCACCTGCCATAGTTCTTCCTTCTGATCGAGGGTCATGCCGGCGAACGCATCACCGCCGAGATCCTCGATCGCTCGGAACCGCGCCTCGAACTTCAGATTGCCGGCGCGTAGTGCGCTTTCTGCGTCTACTCCGAGATGTCGCGCCAAGTTGGTAACCGCGAACAGCAGGTCGCCAACTTCTTCCGCGAGCTTCTCGGAAGGAGCTTCGCGAACCTCCTCGATTTCCTCGTGAACTTTCGCCAGCGGCCCGCTGGTATCCGGCCAGTCGAAGCCCACCCGCCCTGCACGTTTCTGCAACTTGTCGGCCCGAGACAGTGCCGGAAGGCCAAGTGCGACCCCCGCCAACGCGCTGCTGTCCGATTTCGCCGAACGCTCCTGCGCCTTGATCGCTTCCCATCCGGGCGACCGTTCCACGTCCCCGAATATATGCGGATGGCGCCGTTCCATCTTGTCGGCAATCGAGGTCACGACGTCGGCGAGCGTGAACGCACCGGCTTCCTCGGCAATGCGGCTATGGAACACGACCTGTAGTAGCAGGTCGCCCAGTTCGTCCTTCAAGTCCCCGGGATCGTTCCGTTCGATCGCGTCGGCGACCTCATAGGCTTCCTCGATCGTGTAGGGTGCGATCGTGGACCAGGTCTGCACTCGGTCCCAGTCGCAACCTTCGACGGGATCGCGCAACCGGGCCATGATGGCGACGAGACGTTCGATCATAGAGAAGCCTTATAGAACGGGATTTTTCGATCCGGAACGTACGCCGAAACATCGAGGGCGTGGTAGATGAAGACTGGACCGTATCAGGCCGTACATCGCGCAAAAGCAGCGTCGCGTCTGCCTGTTAGGTCTTCGAGCGACGCCCCCGCGAGGTCGAAGCGGAGTTCGTGCATGTCCATGCCGGAACGGTAGCCGCCGGGCCAGACGCTGGTCAGTTCGAAGCCGCAATGTTGGAAGAACGGCGAGACCTGCGGCGAGGTGTCGACGGTGACGTAGCGCGTTCGCGGCTCGGCGCTGGTGGCGACGTGCAGCAGGCGTTCGAACAGCAGCAGCTTGCCGAGACCCGATCCGTGATGCGCGCGCGCGGCCATGCCCCAGAAGAGCAGCGCCTTGTTGTAATGCTCCCAGATCTCGTAGCCCCCGAACGCGCCGGGGATGCCGTCGACGTCGACCACGAATGCCGGGCCGTCGGGGTCGTCGAGCGTTTCTTCCAGCCATTCGCGGTCGCCGTCGCCGAAATACTCGGGGAGGTTTGAGTCGAAGATCGCGAGGACGGCGGCGCGGTCCTTGTCCTCGTAGCGGCGGGTCAGGATTCTGGTCATGGCTGGCTCCACTGCGCGATGGTTTCAATCGCGTCGGTGGTGGAACGGCTCCAGCAGCGCGAAGTGCCTTCGAACGTCGCGGTCGCGTGGATTGGATCGGTCACGATGGTGTCGATCGCCTCGGGGCGGATGCGGCGGGGTTCGCCGATGAGCTTCGCGTGCGCTTCCTTGATCGTCCAGCGGCGGAGCCAGGCTTGGGGCTGGGCGAGGGCGGGCAGGTGACGGAGCGCGTCGGCTTCGGTCTTGGTGAGCATGTCCCAAAGGGGCGGGTGGTTGTCGACGACCTCGCGGTCGACGGCGATTGGCTGGCGTGCAACGCCGATCAGGGCGTGCGCGCCGCGGCTGGAGAGGCTGAGATACCAGCCGCCGGGGGCGGAAACGATCGGCGCGCCGGCCGCACTGCGTGTCAGTCGAACATCGTCAGAGTCGCCGGCCAGTTTGCGGATGAGCGCAACGGCCAGGCCGTGTCGGATCGCGCGCGCATCGCCGGGCAGGCCGGCAGCGTACGGTCCAGACTCGGCAACGCTCCACGCGATTGGAGACTGCCCGTCCCAGACGAGCGCGTCGAGCGGACCGTCGTGCCAGACCGGCGTCACGTCGCGACGGCAATCCGCGCCGGGCTCCCGTCCCAGCTCGTGCCGTCGGGCAGCGTCTCGCCCTTCATCACCACCGACAGGTCGCCGAGCTGCGCGTCGGCACCGATCTCGGCGTCGTACAGGACGATCGCGAGCGAGCCGATCGTCGCGCGGTCGCCGACGCGGATCGCACCGACCTTCATCACGCGGTCCTCGAACAGGTGCGTCTGCAGGCCGGCGAAGTCGTTGAGCGCGACGTCGTCGCCGATATCGACCAGGTCGTGCTCGGTCAGGTCGGTGGTGTCGATGTAGCAGCGCTTGCCGATCCGCGCGCCCATCAGGCGGAGGTACAGCGCGATCCACGGGGTGCCGCGGAGTGGTTCGAGCAAATTCGCGACGGCGAGGTTCTCGTAGGTCGCGGTGACGAGTTCGGTGCGCCAGACGAAGGGGCTCCAGAGCGGCGCGGTCGTGACCTTGTAGCGGCCGACGACCAGCCATTTGAGCGCGAGGACGAAGATCCCGCAGGCGAGGCAGAAGCCGACGTACAGGAAGGGGAAAGTCGCCGCGACGACCAGCGCGCCGTTGTCGAGATCGTCGAGGTCGCCGACCACCGACAGAAGCAAGCTGAAGAACACGAGGAACGCGGTCAGCGACAGCGTGGTGCGGACCGCCTCGATCGACAGCCGCGTGGCGATCAGCGCGCGCGACGGATTGAACCGCGCCCCCTCGTCGAACATCGTGTTGACCTGTCGCACCGGCAGCTTGATCGCGGGCGAGCCGAACCACGTGCTGCCCGCCTCGGTGGCGAGTGCGGGATCGCTCGGCGGCTTCGACAGCACGCCGACGAGCACTTCGTCGCCGATCTGCGAGCCGCTCGGCAACAGCGCGGAATTGCCGATGAAGCTGCGGCGGCCGATCTTGGTATGCGCGAGTTCGATCGTGCCGTGGCCGATCCGCGCCGCGCCGAAGATCACCGAATCGGCGATGAAGCTCTCCTCGCCGATCTCGACGAGGTCCGGCACGATCGCGCTGGCGGTCGAGATTTCGGCGCGACGGCCGACCTTCACGCCGAGCGCGCGGTACCACGGCACCACGTAGAGCGTCGCGAAGATCGGGTGGAGCAGGCGGAGCGCGAGGTCGTTGATCTGCTGCACGAACCAGTAGCGGACGTAGAACCCGCTGTTCAGCGCATAGACCGCGGGCGCGACGCGGCCGAGGATCAGCCGCTTGGCCGCCACCGTCAGCACGCACATCATCACGACGTAAGTGACCGCGAGCAGCGGCGCGACCGCGACATAGGCATAGCCGCTGGTCGCCCAGTCGAGCTCGATCAGCGCGATCAGGCCCGGCGCGATCGGCAGGATCGCGACCAGCGGCAGGATCAGCGCACACAGGAACAGGCCGATTGCGGGGCCGGCGTTGCGCGGCGCTGCGATGGCGGGGCGGCGTGGCGCGTCGCCGTCATGCGCGGCGGGCGAACCGGCCCAGCGCTGGCCGGCGGGGATCGTCGTGTCGGCGGGTAGCGCGGACAGGTCGTCGAGCATCGCATCGTCGCCGAGCGCGGCGTTGCGGCCGACCACCGCCATCGACCCGACGAACGCGCCCTTGCCGAGCTTTACCGTGCCCAATCGGAGCAGCCCGCGCTCGACCGAGCTGGTCGAGAGCACCGACTGGTCGCTGATGATCGCATCGTCGTCGGCGTGGAGCAAGTCGGCGGTGTCGATGATCCCGGTGCCGATATGGACGCGCTCGCCAATCTTCGCGCCCATCATCCGGTAATAGCCGCGGATCATTGGCGTGCCCGCGAGATACGGCGTCGCGGTGACGCCGATGATCCGGCGGACCAGCCACCAGCGGAAATAATAGCTGCCCCAGAGCGGGTAGTCGCCTGCCTTGAACCGCCCGACGATCAGCCATTTCAGCGCGATCGACAGGGCCATCGACGCGATCGGCACGACCGTGAAGAACAGCCCGCTGAGGATCAGCGCATCGACCCGCGGCATGTCGCCGGCGAGATGCGTGTAGGCGAGATAGGGCGAGAACCACTGGAGCCCCGCCAGCGTGTAGATCGGCAGCAGCGCGAGCGTCTGCGCGGCGATGCACAGCCGGCGCTTCCACGGCGCGATATGGTGGAAGCTGGTCTCGTCGAGGATCGCGACGGGCGTGGTGCCGCCGATCCGTAACGCCAGCGCGCGGATGGTTGGCGCGGCGTAAACGTCCTCGAGCGACAGCCCTTCGAGGCCGCGCACCTTTCGCGCTGCCGAAACCAACCGAGCGGCCTTCAGCGAATGGCCACCGAGATCCTCGAACAGGTCGTCGAGCACCGATACCGGCTGCGGCGCGAACGCCTCAGCCCAGACGCGGTGCAGGCTTTCCTCCATTGGCGTGGCGGGCGCGACCATCTCGCGGTCCGACGTCACCGTAATCTCGGGCTTGATCAGCGCCTTGCGGTCGACTTTCCCCGAGGCGGGCAGCGTCGGCAGGTGCGACAGCAACTGGTAGCCCGCGGGGCGCATGTAATTGGGGAGCCGCTCGGCGACGCGGGCCTTGAGGCCAACCATGTCGATCTCCTCCGCCGGACGTGCGATCAGGAACGCCGCGAGGAATTCGGAGCCGTCGTCGTCGGTGAACAGCTGGACGACGGTCTGCGCGACGCCGGGCCATTCGCCGATCACCGCCTCGATCTCGGCGAGCTCGACGCGGAAGCCGCGGATCTTCACCTGCGTGTCGATGCGCCCGACGAAATCGATGTCGCCTGCCGCGTCGAGCTTCACCAGGTCGCCCGACCGGTAGATGCGTTCGGGGGCACCGGAAGGCCCGTCGAACGGCGTCATGATGAACTTCTCGGCGGTCAGGTCGGGGCGGTTGACGTAGCCGACGCCGACGCCCGGCCCGCCGATCACGAGTTCGCCCTCTTGGCCGTCAGGGACCGGCTGCATGTGCTCGTCGACGACCCAGGCGGTGTAGCCAGGCAGCGGCTTGCCGATCGTGATCCGCTGGCCGGGGAACACCTCGGTCCAGGTGGCGGTCACCGACGTCTCGGTCGGGCCGTAGGTGTTGAGCAGGCGGAGGCCCGGACGCGCAAGCCGGCGCGGCAGGTCGGCGGGGCACGCTTCGCCGCCCATGTTGAGCAGGCGCAGCGTCGGCACCGGATGCTCGACGAGCGCGATCAGCGAGGGGACGACGTGCCAGATCGTCGTGTTCGCCTCGGCGAGCGCGATCGCCACGTCGGGCCCGCTGGTCGCCAGCGCCTCGGTTGCGACGAGCACCACCGCACCGACGAAGAACGCGCTCCACATCGTCTCGACCGACATGTCGAACGCGAGGCTGAACCCGCCGAACACGACGTCGGCAGGGGTCAGATCGAGGATCGCGCTTTCTGAGCGGACCAGGTGGCAGGCGTTGCCGTGTGAGATCATCACGCCCTTGGGCCGGCCGGTCGTGCCCGAGGTGTAGATGATGTAGGCGAGGTCCTGCGGATCGCTGAGCGTCATGTCGCGACCGATCGGTTCGGACGGTTCAGCGGCAAGATCGCCCAACGCCGCGTCGAGCGCGAGCGTTTTCCCCTTGAGGTTGCCAACGCGGCTGGCGACGGTGATCGTCAGTGCGGCTTCGCTGTCCTCTACGATGAAGTCGATGCGGTCCTGCGGATAGCCCCAGTCGACCGGCACATAGGCGGCGCCGGCGCGCAGAACGCCGAGGATCGCCATATACTGGTCGAGCCCGCGCGGCAGGCACAGCACGACGCGGTCGCCGCGGCCGATCCCCATCGCGCGCAGGCGGTGTGCGAGCGCGAGGCTGCGCGTGGCGAGGTCGGTATAGCTCCACTCGGTCTTGCGGTCGTATTCCTCGTCCGCGCCGATCAGCCGCAGCGCGGTCGCGTCGGGATGCGCCGCGTGCGTGGCGTCGAAGATCTCGTGCAGCAGTTCATCACGGGCGTAGGGCTCTGCGGCCCGCAACGCAGGGGCGGGGGCGATCGACGGGTAAGCCGTCCTTGCTAAAATGGCGGTATCGGAAGGGCTTACCGGCGTGTCTTGCTGCATACTCAAGCCTTAGACGATGTCGAACGCCATTTGCTACT
>Ga0308164_10000813_pt1 | contig 42701 bp, 42 predicted proteins | sample PhyTR2_FD_201031 | JGI IMG/M metagenome (GOLD analysis project Ga0308164, IMG submission 201031) | Phyllosphere microbial communities from UC Gill Tract Community Farm, Albany, California, United States - DLSLT.R2 | ecosystem: Host-associated > Plants > Phyllosphere > Unclassified | place: USA...
TGATGCGTTCGACCAATGCTTCACCGGCGTCGATGTCTACACCGGCGTCCTTGTAGCTCAGGGAGGGTTGCTTGCTCATGATCCAGGCCTTTAGGGGGGATTTCTGGGTAACGACCGAGCGGGCGGGGGCTTTTGTAAAGAGGCCCAGCCGTTGACGGTCTGCGAAGGCGCGCGATTTTATCAGGCTTGAGGGGCAGCGGCCATCCTCGGGCCGACGGGCAGGGCCATATCGGCTAAAAAAGGCGATTAAAAAAATGCTAATCGACTCGGCTTCAGCGCCTATTAAGGTATAGCCTTGAACCCGCTAGTACTGTGACAGTACGAAAACTTACCGAGACCCCGTGAATGTTTTACCGGTCGCCGTGGTCCCAGCCCAGGCGAAACCGAGTTCGCGCGGTCTGTTCCAGCCGCTAAATCTGTCGTTCGGGAATCTTTCATGCGTCTGTGTAATGTGTTTTTTGTGGGCTGTTTGTCGTTGGTCAGCCTGGCGAGTCATGCCGAAACCCTCAACGGCCTTTATCAAGTACTTGAGCCGGTCAGCAGCCAGTCGCCCCAGGAGCGCGACCAAGCCACCCAGCGCGCGGTGCAGACCCTGGTGATCCGCCTGACTGGCGATGCCAAAGCCGCCGAAGGTCCGGGCCTGGCGGCGGTACGCAAAGATCCGCAGCAGATCATCAGCCAGTACGGCTACGACGCCGGCCCGCCGGAAAGCCTGCAAGTGGATTTCGACCCGGTGAGCACCGATCGCGCATTGCGTGACGCCGGGTTGTCTATCTGGGGCAGTAATCGGCCCTCGATCCTGGGCTGGTGGCTGAATGATTCCACCGAGGGCAGCAGCCTGGTGGGCGACGGCCAGTCCGCCGCCCAAGCGCTGCGTCGTGCGGCGCAACACCGTGGCTTGCCGCTGCGTCTGCCATTGGGCGATCTGGAAGAGCAAGTAGTGGCCACCGCGCCGAACCTGGAGAGCGCCGATGCCACGCCGCTGCGGGCTGCGTCCGAACGCTACGGTGCCGATGCGTTGCTGGCGGTGCATGCGCGTCAAGAAGGTAATCAGTGGCAGGCCAAATGGCGCCTGTGGTTGGGCGACAAGGCTGATCAAGGCACCGCCGAGGGCGCAGACACCGCAGCGCTGGCGGATGCGGTGATGTTGGCCGTCAGCCAGAAGCTGGCGCCGCGTTTTGCGGTCAAGCCGGGCGTCAGCACCGAGCAGTTGCTGGAAGTGCAGGGCATGAATCTGGAGCGCTACGCAACGCTTGGGCATCTGCTTGAGCCGTTTGGCGGTCAACCGCTGCTGGTCGATGGCGACCGCATTGTGTATCGCGTGAACGGCAGCGCCGAGCAATTGCGTACCCAGTTGAGCCTGGCCAAGTTGCAGGAGGTTCCAGCGGCTGAAGCCCAGCCAGTGACCGACGGAACGCCACCGGCCGCTGCCCCCGAACCCCAGGCGCAACTGCGTTTTCGCTGGTAAACGTTCTTCCTTATATAGATAGAAGCAAACAGATGGAGTGGTTTATGGCGGATACGCGTCGTTGGGTGTGGCTTGGCGGGATTGTCCTGCTGTGCGTTTTTGTGTTCTTGCTGCATTCGATCCTGACGCCGTTCCTGGTTGCGTTACTGTTGGCCTACCTATTCGATCCCGTGGTGGATCGTCTGGAAAAAGCCGGCCTTTCGCGAACCTTGGGCGTGGTAACGGTGTTCGCGCTGTTCACCTTGATCGTCACGGCCCTGGTCCTGGTGCTGGTGCCGATGCTGGTCAAGCAGCTGTATCGATTGTATGAGCTGGCGCCGCAAATGCTCGACTGGCTGCAGCACACGGCGATGCCGTGGGCTCAATCCAAGCTGGGGCTGTCGGATGGCTTCTGGAAGTTCGACAAAGTTAAGGCGGCCATCAGTGAGCACATGGGCCAGACCACCGATATCGTCGGTGTGGTGCTTAGCCAGGCCACCGCTTCCGGGCTCGCGCTGATCGGTTGGTTGACCAACTTGGTGCTGATCCCGGTGGTGGCGTTTTACCTGCTGCGCGACTGGGACATCATGATGGCCAAGATCCGCAGCCTGCTGCCGCGTGACCGCGAAGAGCGCATTGTGTCCCTGGCCGAAGAGTGCCATGAAGTGCTGGGCGCATTCGTGCGTGGTCAGTTGCTGGTGATGCTGGCCTTGGGCGTTATCTATGCCGCCGGGTTGATGGCCATCGGCCTGGAGCTGGGCCTGTTGATCGGGCTGATTGCAGGTTTGGCTGCGATCGTGCCGTACATGGGGTTTGTGATCGGGATCGGCGCGGCGTTGGTGGCGGGTCTGTTTCAGTTCGGCGGCGATCTTTACCCGATGCTGGGTATCGTTGCAGTGTTTATGGTCGGCCAGGCGCTGGAAGGCATGGTGCTCACGCCGCTGTTGGTGGGGGATCGCATCGGTCTGCACCCGGTGGCCGTGATCTTTGCGATCCTGGCGGGCGGGGAGTTGTTCGGTTTTACCGGCATCCTGCTGGCCCTACCGGTGGCTGCGGTGATCATGGTGCTGGTGCGCCATGTGCATGATCTGTACAAGGATTCGGATGTGTACACAGGGGTCGAAGACCCCGACCTGTAATCGCAGTGTCACAAGCCCGGCGCAACGCCGGGTTTGTTGTTTATTCAGGCGTGGCGTCAAACAATTCGCGTAAAACCAACAAGTTAACGCAAACCTTTGATTTTGCTTGAGGTCTGCTGCATTGTGCGCCCGACGTCACGGGTATAAACTTCGCAAACTTTTCACAGAGGCCACTAACGGTTCGATGGGAGCCGTTCAGTCAGCATGAAACCGATTCAGCTGCCCTTGGGTGTGCGTCTGCGTGACGACGCCACCTTCATCAATTACTACCCAGGCGCCAACGCCGCTGCACTCGGCTATGTCGAGCGGCTCTGCGAAGCCGACGCCGGGTGGACTGAAAGCCTGATCTATCTGTGGGGCAAGCATGGCGTGGGGCGTACCCACCTGTTGCAGGCCGCGTGCCTGCGCTTCGAACAGATGGGCGAACCGGCGGTGTACCTGCCGTTGGCTGAGTTGATGGATCGCGGCGTCGGCATTTTCGACCACCTTGAGCAATACGAGCTGGTCTGCCTCGACGACCTGCAGGCCATAGCCGGCAAGGCTGACTGGGAAGAAGCGCTGTTCCATCTGTTCAACCGCCTGCGTGACAGTGGCCGACGCCTGTTGATTGCGGCCTCCACCTCGCCGCGGGAATTGCCGGTCAAGCTGGCGGACCTTAAATCGCGCCTGACCCTGGCGTTGATCTTCCAGATGCGCCCCTTGTCCGACGAGGACAAATTGCGCGCCCTTCAGTTACGAGCCTCGCGGCGCGGCCTGCATCTCACCGATGAGGTCGGGCATTTCATCCTGACCCGTGGCACTCGCAGCATGAGCGCATTGTTCGATCTGCTTGAACAGCTCGATCAAGCTTCCTTGCAGGCGCAAAGAAAATTGACGATCCCTTTTCTCAAAGAGACATTGGGCTGGTAACGCCTTGATTTTCAATGTTTCGGCACTTTTCAGGCGCCAGAAAACCTGCGTATGAGCCCGGCGAGCTACGCATTTTTGTCGATAAATGGAATTACGGCTTAGATGTCAGGGTCGAATCGGGAAGTCACAAAAGGCACGATTGAATTTGCAAATCGATGTGATAGAGGGCATAGTCGCGGCTTCTAAATCTATCAGCCACGGTCGTGCCCATGCTAAATCGCTTCGCACCCCTCGTGCCTCTCGCACTCGTCACCCTGTTGTTTGGTTGCGCGTCCCACCCTCAACAGGTGGCAGAACAGCAAAAACCACAGGTTCAAAACCAGGCAAAATTCGTCGCGGCGCAATCTTCCACTGTTTATGAGGAAGAAGTGGCGACCGAAAAAGAGCTGGCCGACTTTTCCGGCAGCAAGCCTTATCAACTCCCAGTTCTGGCCGACAGCATTCTTGAGCGCGGCATGTCCCTGATCGGTACCCGTTACCGTTTCGGCGGTACCTCCGAGGCCGGCTTCGATTGCAGCGGCTTTATCGGTTATCTGTTCCGTGAAGAGGCCGGCATGAACCTGCCGCGTTCGACGCGCGAAATGATCAACGTTAATGCACCGCTGGTCGCTCGCAACAACCTCAAGCCCGGCGATCTGCTTTTCTTCAGTACCAGTGGTCGTGGGCGCGTCAGCCACGCCGGTATCTATTTGGGCGATAACCAGTTTATCCACTCCAGCAGCCGTCGCAGCGGCGGTGTTCGAGTCGACAATCTGGGCGACAGCTACTGGAGCAAAACCTTCATCGAAGCCAAGCGTGCCTTGGCGATGGCTCCGACTACCGTTACCGCCAGCAAGTAAAGTTAAAGTGATACTTGAAGTTTGACGTGTAAGCGCTAGAATCCCTGGACATTGTTGTAATCGGTACGCGCGAGCTTTGCTTGCGCGTTCTGGTTTTCAGCGTTCGGCAGCGAAAGCCGCATCCAGACCAGGATTGTTCTGCACATGTCGACCTCGGCCCGCCTGATTCTTATCCTCTGCGCCGCGCTTATCAGCGCCTGCACCAGCCGGCCACCGCCCGCGCCCGTCGCGGTCAAGCCCAAGCCGGTGTTCAACTATTCCACGCAAAGTTTCTCGCCTGCCGCCGAAGACGTGCTGTTTCGCGCGCTCGGCCTGGTCGGCACGCCTTATCGCTGGGGCGGCAACACCCCGGACTCTGGGTTTGATTGCAGTGGCCTGATCGGGTTTGTGTTCCGCGATGCCGCCGGCATTTCGTTGCCGCGCACCACCCGTGAGCTGATCGTGATGCGTGCCCAAGATGTGAGCGAGCAGAACCTGCAGACCGGCGACCTGTTGTTCTTCGCCACCGGCGGCGGCTCTCAAGTCAGTCACGCCGGCATCTACGTGGGTGAAGGCCGCTTTGTACACGCACCGCAAACCGGCGGTACGGTGAAACTGGACACCTTATCCAAAGCCTATTGGCAGAATGCCTACCTAAGCGCCAAACGCGTGTTGCCGGCTGAGCATTTGGCACGCAATCCTTAATCCAATGTGGGAGGGAGCAATTCCCTCCCACATGGTTTTTGCGATGTTTATTTAGCGGCCGACACCCGCCACACCTTGTTCCCCACATCATCGGCCACCAGCAAATCGCCTTGCTGATCAAACACCACGCCCACCGGCCGGCCCATGGCTTTTTCATCTTGATCGAGGAATCCGGTCAGCACATCCATCGGTTGCCCTTTCGGCTGGCCACCCTCGAACGGTACGAAGATCACTTTGTAGCCACTGTGTGGCTTGCGGTTCCACGAGCCGTGCTGGCCGATAAACGCGCCGTTGCTGAAGGCGGGTGGCAATTTGCTCCCTTGCGCAAACGTCAGGCCCAGTGAAGCGGTATGTGGCCCCACTGCATAGTCCGGGGCAATGGCTTTGGCCACCAGGTCCGGATTCTGCGGCGTGACACGTTCATCCACATGCTGGCCGTAGTAGCTGAAGGGCCACCCGTAGAAAGCGCCGTCTTTGACCGACGTGATGTAATCCGGCACCAAATCGCTGCCGATCTCGTCGCGTTCGTTCACTGCGGTCCACAGTTTGCCGCTCTGGGGTTCCCAGGCCATACCGTTGGGGTTGCGCAAGCCTGAGGCGAAGATGCGGTGCTGGCCGCTGGCGCGGTCCACTTCCCAGATCGCAGCGCGGCCTTGTTCGGCCTCCAGGCCATTTTCACCGACGTTGCTGTTGGAGCCGACGCTCACGTACAGCTTGCTGCCGTCCGGGCTGGCGATCACGTTTTTGGTCCAGTGGTGGTTCAGCGGTCCGCCCGGCAGCTCGACCACCGTGGTGCCTGCGGTCTTGATTGCAGTGGCACCCGGTTGATAGGCAAAGCGCAGCAGTTTGTCCGAATCGGCGACATAGAGGTCGTTGCCCACCAGTGTCATGCCGAACGGCGAGTTGAGATTTTCCAGGAACACCGTGCGGGTTTCCGCCACACCGTCGTGGTCGGCATCGCGCAACAGGGTGATGCGGTTCGGGCTGGGTACGCCGGCGCCGGCGCGGTCCATGACCTTTTCCATTACCCAACCACGAATGCCTTTGGCGTCATCCGGCTTGGGCGGCGCGTTGGTTTCCGCCACCAGCACATCGCCATTGGGCAAAACGTACAGCCAGCGCGGGTGATCCAGGCCTTCGGCAAAAGCGCTCACCTGCAAGCCTGGTGCTGCCGTGGGCTTGGCGCCGTCGGGCCAGCCGATGGCCGGGGCGATGTTGACGGTGGGGATGAGGGTCTTGTTCGGCTGCGGTAAGCGCGGCGATGGCCCCGTGCCGTCGCTGATCTGCAACGTGGAGCTTTCACCGCAGGCGGCTAGGCTGCCGGCGAGCATGATCAGTAAGGCGAGTCTGGTTTTATGCATGGTGTTCTCCTTGATACCTGTAGGGATAGAGGAGGGCGCGGGTGCGATGGTTCAAGAACAAGGCCGGCTTTAATTGACGCTCCACCCCCAACCCACTAACCTTCGCGGCTTGTTTCAGGTGCTCTGTGACCCACGGGTCGACGGAGTGAAACAGGGAAGCCGGTGAGTGAGCGCACTTGTACACAGTGTGGCCGCGATCCCGGCGCTGCCCCCGCAACGGTAAATGAGTCAAGACGCTGCCTTTGGCCACTGTATCCCAGCGATACGGGAAGGCGCAGCGTCGGTCTGTTCCTGGTTCGCCGGGAGCGGTCCACTTATGAGCCCGGAGACCGGCCTGGATCATTCAACAGCATCACGGTGGGCGATGCTTGGCTGTCTGATTGTGTTTTTTCCTGCCCGCCGTTTTTGTCCAGCCCCAACGGAGAGCTGCCATGACCGATTCCCCCGACCGCGACGAACGCCACCTGGCGCGCATGCTGCGCAAAAAAGCCGTGATCGACGAGCGCATCGCCAATTCCCCCAATGAGTGCGGTTTGCTGCTGGTGCTGACCGGCAACGGCAAAGGCAAGAGCAGCTCGGCCTTCGGCATGCTGGCCCGGGCCATGGGCCACGGGATGCAGTGCGGTGTGGTGCAGTTCATCAAGGGTCGCCACAGCACCGGCGAAGAGCTGTTCTTCCGGCGCTTCCCCGAACAAGTGCGCTTTCATGTCATGGGCGAAGGCTTCACCTGGGAAACCCAGGACCGCCAACGCGACATCGCCGCCGCCGAAGCCGCCTGGGCTGTGTCCCGCGCGATGCTGCAAGACCCGACTATCGGCTTGGTGGTGCTGGACGAACTGAATATCGCCCTCAAGCACGGCTACCTCGATCTGGATCAAGTGCTAAGCGACCTGCAAGCTCGCCCTCCGATGCAGCATGTGGTGGTCACCGGCCGTGGCGCCAAGCCCGAAATGATCGAGATGGGCGACACCGTCACCGAAATGGGCATGCTCAAGCACGCTTTCCAGGCCGGTATCAAGGCACAGAAAGGCGTCGAACTTTGAATCAGCCTCGTCATTGCCCGGCCGTCCTGATCGCCGCACCGGCGTCCGGCCAGGGCAAAACCACCGTCACCGCCGCGCTGGCCCGTTTGCATCGCAACCTGGGGCGCAAGGTGCGGGTGTTCAAATGCGGCCCGGACTTTCTGGACCCGATGATCCACGAGCGCGCCAGCGGTGCGCCGGTGTATCAACTGGACATGTGGATGGTGGGCGAGCAGGAAAGTCGCCGTCTATTGTGGGAGGCCGCCGGCGAGGCCGATCTTATTCTGATCGAAGGCGTAATGGGCCTGTTCGACGGCACGCCTTCCAGCGCCGACCTGGCGCGGCATTTCGGCGTGCCGGTGCTGGGCGTTATCGACGGCACCGCCATGGCCCAAACCTTCGGTGCCCTGGCCTTGGGCCTGGCGCGTTACCAGCCGGACCTGCCGTTCGCCGGGGTGCTGGCCAACCGCGTCGGTACGCTGCGTCATGCGCAACTGCTCGAAGGCAGCCTCACCGAGGGCCTGCGCTGGTATGGCGCGCTGTCCCGCGAAACCGGGATCGAGTTGCCCAGCCGCCACCTGGGCCTGGTGCAGGCCAGTGAGCTGAATGACCTCGACCTGCGCCTGGACGCCGCCGCCCAAGCCTTGGGCAGTAGTTGCGAAGTGGCGGTGCCGCCGCCTGTCACGTTCGCCGCGCCGACGATCATCGAAGCCGAACCGCTGCTGGCCTGTGTGCGCATCGCGGTGGCCCGCGACGAAGCCTTCGCGTTTACCTACGGCGCCAGCCTCGACCTCCTACGGGCTATGGGCGCCGAGTTGCACTTCTTCTCACCGATCCACGACCGCGAACTGCCCGACGTCGACAGCCTCTACTTGCCCGGCGGCTATCCGGAGCTGCATCACCAGGCCCTGGCGCAAAACACTACGATGCTGGCCGCCATCCGCGCCCATCACGCGGCCGGCAAACCGATGCTCGCCGAGTGCGGCGGCATGCTCTACCTGCTGGACTCGCTCACCGATGTCGACGGCAACCGTGCCGAACTGGTGGGCCTGTTGCAGGGCGATGCGGTGATGCAGAAGAAACTCGCCGCCCTGGCCCTGCAAAGCGTCGAATTGCCCGAAGGCGTACTGCGTGGCCATACCTACCATCATTCCCTGACCAGTACCGAGTGGCAGCCGATTGCCCGTGGCCAAAGCCCGAATGGTGGGCGCGGTGCCGAGGCAGTTTTCCGACAGGGGCGGATGACCGCCTCTTACGTACACTTCTATTTCCCATCGAATCCGCCGGCGGTCGCCGCTTTGTTTGCCCCGAGCCGAGCTGAAACCCCCTCCACTGTGGGAGGGGGCTTGCCCCCGATAGGGCCATGACCGACAACGCTTTCCCCCAGGCCGACCGCGACGCCGTCTACCGCGCCATCGCCGAACGCCGCGATATGCGCCACTTCAGCGGCGGCAGCGTCGCTTGCGAGGTGTTGCAGCGCCTGCTCCAGGCTGCGCATCAGGCGCCGAGTGTCGGCCTGATGCAGCCGTGGCGCTTTATCCGCATCAGCGACCGCGTATTGCGTGGGCAGATTCAACAACTGGTGGAAGAGGAGCGAGTGCGCACCGCTGAGGCGCTGGGCGAGCGCTCTGACGAGTTTATGAAACTTAAGGTCGAAGGTATTAACGACTGTGCCGAAGTCCTAGTGGCGGCGCTGATGGACGATCGCGAGCGGCATATTTTCGGGCGCCGTACGTTGCCGGAGATGGACATGGCGTCGCTGTCCTGTGCGATCCAGAACCTGTGGCTGGCGGCCCGCGTCGAGGGGCTGGGCATGGGCTGGGTCTCGTTGTTCGAACCCCAAGCCCTGGCCGACCTGTTGGGGCTGCCTGCCGGTGCCAAGCCGCTGGCGGTGTTATGCCTGGGCCCGGTGGCCGAGTTTTACCCGGCACCGATGTTGCAACTCGAAGGCTGGGCCGAACCTCGGCCGCTGAGTGACATGCTGTATGAAAATGTGTGGGGAGTGAGTCGATGAGTGTGGCCTTGCTGTGTGTCGCCGCCGTGGCGCTGGATGCGCTGCTGGGCGAGCCCAAGCGTTGGCATCCGCTGGTGGCGTTCGGCAATTTCGCCGGGCGCATCGAGCAGCGTTTCAACAGCGGCGGGCGCGGCTGGCGCAGCCATGGCGTCACCGCCTGGTTTATCGCGGTGGTGCCGCTGATGCTGCTGGCCACCGCTTTATCGTGGGCGCCCTATATCGGTTGGGTGCTGGAGATTCTCGCGCTGTACTGCGCCCTCGGTATGCGCAGCCTCGGCGAGCATGTGTTGCCGGTGGCCCAGGCGTTGCGCGGGGATGACCTTGATGAGGCGCGCAAACGCGTGAGTTATCTGGTAAGCCGCCAGACCAGCGAATTGGACCGCACCGAAGTCGCCCGCGCCGCCACCGAGTCGGTCCTGGAAAACGGCAGCGACGCGGTGTTTGCCGCGCTGTTCTGGTTTGTGATCGCCGGTGTGCCCGGTGTGGTGCTGTACCGCCTCAGCAATACCCTGGACGCCATGTGGGGTTATCGCAACGAACGCTTCGAACGGTTCGGCTGGGCGGCGGCAAAAATCGACGATGTACTCAACTACATTCCCGCGCGTCTGGTGGCGTTGACCTACGCCGTACTCGGCAAAACCGGCCTGGCCCTCAAATGCTGGCGCACCCAGGGCCCGACTTGGGACAGCCCCAACGCCGGCCCGGTCATGGCGTCCGGTGCCGGCGCCTTGGGCGTTGAGTTGGGCGGTGCAGCGATCTATCACGGTGAACTGCACCAACGTCCGCCACTGGGCGAAGGCCCGGCGGCGGATGCGGATGCCATCGAGCGGGGCTGGCAACTGGTGCAGCGCGGCGTATGGTTGTGGCTGCTGATCCTGTGCGCGGGGGCGCAATTCTATGCTTGAACATGGCGGGCGACTGCGTAAGGCATCCATTCAATATGGGATCGCCGAAGCCAATTGGCTGGATCTGTCCAGCGGCCTCGCGCCCTGGCCTTGGCCGATCCCCGAAATCCCGCTGCGGGCCTGGGCACGCCTGCCGGAAACCGACGACGGCCTGGAGCAGGCCGCCAGCGAGTATTACGGCTCGCCCCACTTGTTGCCGGTGCCCGGTTCCCAGGCCGCGATCCAGTTGCTGCCGCGCCTGCGCCGCGCCGGCAAGGTCGGCGTGGTGTCGCCGTGCTACGCCGAACATGCCGAAGCCTGGCGCCGCGCCGGTTACGTGGTGCGCGAGGTCCAGGAGCAGGAAGTGGACTTTTACCTCGACGGCCTCGACGTGCTGGTGGTGGTCAACCCCAACAACCCCACCGGTCTGAGCTTGAGCCCCCAACGCTTATTGGACTGGCACGCGCGCCTGGCCCAGCGGGGCGGCTGGCTGGTGGTGGACGAAGCCTTTATGGATGTCACGCCGCATTTGAGCCTGGCGGGTCAGGCCCATCTCGTCGGCTTGATCGTATTGCGTTCGTTCGGCAAGTTTTTCGGCCTGGCTGGAGTGCGCTTGGGCTTTGTCCTGGCCGACCGTAAGTTGCTCAAGCTGCTCGCCGATCAGGTCGGGCCATGGGCAGTCAGCGGGCCGACGCGGGTGTTGGGCCAAGTCTGCCTGCGCGATGCCGAAGGGCAGGCACGCCAGCGTGCGCGTTGCCTGGAGGCCGGTGCGCGTTTGTATGCGTTGCTTGAACAGCGGGGGTTCCAGCCGCAAGGCGGCTGCGCGCTGTTCCAATGGCTGATCACGCCGCATGCCGAACGCATGCATGAGTTCATGGCCCAGCGCGGCATCCTGCTGCGCTTGTTCGTCCACAACAGCAGCCTGCGCTTCGGCCTGCCGGACACCGAGGCCGATTGGCTGCGCCTCGACGAAGCCCTGGTCGCCTATAAGGACGCCACATGAGTACGCTGATGGTGCAAGGCACCACCTCCGACGCCGGCAAAAGTACTCTGGTAACCGCGCTGTGCCGTTGGCTGATTCGTCAGGGCGTTGCCGTTGCACCGTTCAAACCGCAGAACATGGCGCTCAACAGCGCCGTGACCGCCGAAGGCGGCGAGATCGGCCGCGCCCAGGCCGTGCAGGCCCAGGCCGCGCGGCTGGCGCCCCACACCGACATGAACCCGGTGCTGCTCAAACCCAACAGTGACACCGGCTCCCAGGTGATCATCCATGGCCGCGCCGTGACCAGCATGAACGCCGTGGCCTATCACGATTACAAAGCCATCGCCATGCAGGCCGTGCTGGCCTCCCATGCGCGACTGAGCGCGGCCTACCCAGTGGTCATGGTCGAAGGGGCGGGCTCCCCGGCGGAGATCAACCTGCGCGCCAACGACATCGCCAACATGGGCTTCGCCGAAGCGGTGGATTGCCCAGTGCTGCTGATCGCCGATATCAATCGCGGCGGTGTGTTCGCTCACTTGGTGGGCACTCTGGAATTGCTCTCGCCCAGCGAGCAGGCGCGGGTCAAGGGCTTCATCATCAACCGCTTTCGCGGCGATATTGCGCTGTTGCAGCCAGGCCTGGATTGGCTGGAGGCGCGCACAGGCAAGCCGGTGGTGGGGGTTCTGCCCTATGTGATGGATTTGCACCTGGAGGCCGAGGACGGCATCGACCGGCGCCAGATCGACAAAGCCGCGCAGGTCCTCAAGGTGGTGGTGCCGGTGCTGCCGCGCATCAGCAACCATACGGATTTCGACCCGCTGCGCCTGCACCCCCAGGTGGACTTGCAATTTATCGGCCCGGGCCAAGCGATCCCGTCCGCCGACCTGATCATCCTGCCAGGCTCTAAAAGCGTGCGCAGCGACCTCGCCTACCTGCGCGCCAATGGCTGGGACAGTGCCGTGGCGCGGCACTTGCGCTACGGCGGCAAGGTGCTGGGTATTTGCGGCGGCCTGCAGATGCTCGGTGAGCAGGTGCACGACCCCCTGGGTCTGGAAGGACCTTCCGGTTCCAGCGATGGCCTGGGGCTGCTGGCCTTCAGCACGACCCTGGAAGAAGAGAAGCAATTGCGCAATGTGCGCGGCCGTTTGCTGCTGGAAGACGTCGAGGTCAGCGGTTATGAAATCCATGCGGGGGTAACGTCCGGCCGGGCTCTGGCGAGCCCAGCCGTGCGCCTGGACGACGGCCGCCATGACGGCGCGCGCAGTGCCGACGGGCAGATCCTCGGCACCTACCTGCACGGCCTGTTCGAAACGCCGGCCGCATGTAGCGCGCTGCTGCGCTGGGCGGGGCTGGCGAATGTGCAGGAGGTGGATTATCACGCCCTGCGCGAGCGCGATATCGAGCGTTTGGCGGATCTGGTGGAGCAGCATTTGGATACCGATTTATTGCGCAGCCTGTGTGGAGTGGCCCCATGCACCAACTGATCCTCGGCGGCGCCCGCTCCGGCAAGAGTCGACTGGCGGAAACACTTGCGGTCGACACGGCGTTGCCGGTCATTTATGTCGCCACCAGCCAACCCCAGGACGGCGAGATGAACGCACGGGTGGCCTTGCATCGCCAGCGTCGTCCGGCGCACTGGGGTTTGATCGAAGAACCGATCGAGCTGGCGCGGGTGCTGCGTGAACACGCCGCCGCCGACCGCTGCCTGCTGGTGGATTGTCTGACCCTGTGGCTGACCAACCTGCTGATGCTCGAAGATCCGCAGCGCCTGGCGCTGGAGCGCGACCACTTGCTGGAGACCCTGGCCACGCTGCCGGGGGAGATTATTTTTGTCAGCAACGAGACCGGTCTGGGTGTCGTGCCGCTGGGCGAATTGACTCGCCGCTATGTGGATGAAGCCGGTTGGCTGCATCAAGCCTTGGCCGAGCGGTGTCAGCGCGTGGTGCTGACGGTCGCCGGACTGCCCCTGACATTGAAAGGTACTGCGTTATGACTGACACCTGGTGGCTCAACCCCTGTAAGCCTGTCGACACCGAGGCGTACGAAAACGCCTTGGCACGCCAGCAGCAATTGACCAAACCCGCTGGCTCCCTCGGCCAGCTGGAAGCGTTGGCGGTGCAACTGGCCGGCTTGCAGGGGCGAATCAAGCCTGCGGTGGATCAGCTGTGGATCGCGATCTTTGCCGGCGATCACGGTGTGGTGGCCGAAGGGGTGTCGGCGTTTCCCCAGGCGGTGACCGGGCAGATGCTGCACAACTTTGTCAGTGGCGGGGCCGCCATCAGCGTGCTGGCGCGGCAATTGGAGGCGTGTCTGGAAGTGGTCGACCTGGGCACGGTGACACCGTCCCTGGACCTGCCGGGTGTGCGTCACCTGAATATCGGCGCGGGTACGGCCAATTTCGTCGACAGCCCGGCGATGAGCGTCGCTCAGGGGCGGTTGGCGTTGCAGGCCGGACGTGACAGCGCACAGCGCGCATTGGAACATGGCACGCAGCTGTTTATCGGCGGCGAAATGGGCATCGGCAACACCACGGCGGCGAGCGCGCTGGCCTGTGCCTTGCTCGATTGCCGAGTCAGCGACCTCACCGGTCCGGGCACCGGCTTGAATGCCCAGGGTGTTAGTCACAAGGTGGCAGTGATTGAGCGTGCATTGGCACGGCATGCTGCCCAGCGCGGCGATGTGTTGCAGACGCTGTTCAACCTGGGCGGCTTTGAAATCGCCGCGTTGGTGGGCGCCTACCTCGCCTGCGCCCAGGCCGGCATCGTGGTGCTGGTGGACGGGTTTATCTGCAGCGTCGCCGCACTGGTGGCCACGCGTTTGAATGCGGCCTGTCGCCCGTGGCTGCTGTTTGGCCATCGCGGCGCCGAGCCGGGCCACCGTCATGTGCTGCAACACCTGGATGCGCAACCGTTGCTGGACATGGGCCTGCGCCTGGGCGAAGGCAGCGGCGCGGCGCTGGCGGTGCCGTTGCTGCGCTTGGCCTGTGCGCTGCACGGGCAGATGGCGACCTTCGCCGAAGCTGCCGTGGCGGATCGCCCGGCATGACCTTGCACCTGGACCTGCTGCGCCACGGTGAAACCGAGCTGGGCGGCGGCCTGCGCGGCAGCCTGGACGACGCGCTTACCGCCAACGGTTGGGCGCAGATGCGCGCCGCCGTGGCGCAACAAGGCCCGTGGGACCGGCTGATCAGTTCGCCCCTGCAACGCTGCGCGCGGTTTGCCGATGAACTGGGCGCCCAGCTCAACGTGCCGGTGAGTCTGGAAAAAGATTTGCAGGAATTGCACTTCGGCGCGTGGGAAGGGCAGAGCGCAGCGGCGCTGATGCAAACCGATGCCGAGGGGTTGGGGCGCTTCTGGGCCGATCCCTACCGGTTCACGCCGCCCGAGGGCGAGCCGGTTGAAGATTTTTCCCAGCGGGTTCTGGGTGCTGTCGCACGTTTGCATCAGGCGTATGCCGGTGAGCGTGTCCTGTTGATCAGTCATGGCGGGGTGATGCGTCTGTTGCTGGCCCGCGCGAGGGGGCTGCCTCGTGAGCACTTATTGAATGTCGAAGTCGGCCACGGTGGGTTGTTCAGCCTGCGTGTCGCCGCCGATGGCGCGTTGTGGGAAGGAAGCTGACGATGTTGCCGTTCTGGATCGCCTTGCAATTTCTGAGCAGCCTGCCGATTCGCCTGCCAGGCATGCCGCAGCCGCAGGAAATGGGACGCTCGTTGCTGTTTTACCCGGTGGTCGGTGGGGTGTTCGGTGTGCTGTTGTGGGGGCTGAGTATCGCATTGACGGGCGCGCCATTGCTGCTGCACGCGGTGCTGCTGCTGACTGCCTGGGTCTTGCTCAGCGGCGGCTTGCACCTGGACGGTCTGGCGGACAGCGCTGACGCCTGGCTGGGTGGCTTCGGTGATCGCGAGCGCACCCTCACTATCATGAAAGATCCGCGCAGCGGGCCGATTGCCGTGGTGACGTTGGGCCTGGTGTTGCTGCTCAAGTTCAGCGCGTTGGTCGCCTTGATCGAACAGCACAACACTGCGGCATTGATCCTCGCGCCGTTGATTGGCCGCGCGTCGATGCTCGCGTTGTTCCTGAGTACGCGTTATGTGCGTGCCGGCGGCTTGGGTCAGGCACTGTCGGAGCATTTACCAAGGGCTGTGGGGCAGCAGGTGCTGATCCTCAGCGGTCTGGCGTGCCTGCTGATCGGTGGGTTCAGCGGCGGGGTGGCAGTGCTGCTGGCGGCTATCGCCTTTGTAGGCCTGCGCCAATTGATGATCAATCGCCTCGGTGGCACTACCGGCGACACTGCCGGTGCGCTGCTGGAGCTGCTGGAAGTCGTGGTATTGGTCGGCTTGGCGCTGTAACACTTTCTTGCATTTGCTCAATCGCGGGTATATACACGTTCCATGCTTGCCTCCCAATGTTTATGCACCAACCTGCGACGTGCCGCCCGTGGCGTCAGCAGGCATTACGACGGCGCCCTCGACGGCTTCGGGATCAACGTTGCCCAGTATTCTTTGTTGAGCAACCTGCAACGCCTGGATCAACCGAGTATCTCCAGCCTGGCCGATGCGATGGGGCTGGATCGCAGTACCCTGGGCCGCAACCTGCGGGTGCTGGAAGGTGAAGGGCTGGTGCAACTGGTGGAAGGCGATGATTTGCGCAATCGCCTGGTGCAGCTCACCGCGGCCGGTGAAGCACGCCTGGCTGCCGCGTTGCCGGCCTGGGAAGCGGCACAGCAGAAACTGATCGATAAATTGGGCGCGCAAAAACGCGAAACCCTGTTGGCCTTGCTGGATGAACTCGCCTGAACGCGGGTTTGTTCGATGATAAGCGGGTATATACCCGCGAGCGGAGAATAAGAAATGACCTCGATGTGGCGCACCAGTGGCTGGGTTCTTTTGGGGAGTGCGCTGATCCTGGCGTTATCGTTGGGTGTGCGGCACGGGTTCGGCCTGTTTCTCGCGCCGATGAGTACCGAATTCGGCTGGGGCCGTGAAACCTTCGCCTTTGCCATCGCCTTGCAGAACCTGATCTGGGGCCTGGCGCAGCCGTTCACCGGCGCGTTGGCGGACCGCTTCGGCGCCACCAAAGCGGTGTTTGTTGGCGGTGTTTTATACGCGGCGGGCCTGGTGCTGATGGGCATGTCCGATTCAGCGTGGTCGCTGTCGCTAAGCGCGGGCTTGCTGATCGGGATCGGCCTGTCGGGCACTTCGTTCTCGGTGATCCTGGGGGTGGTGGGCCGCGCCGTGGCTCCGGAAAAACGCAGCATGGCCATGGGCATCGCCAGCGCGGCCGGGTCGTTCGGCCAGTTCGCCATGGTTCCGGGCACCTTAGGCCTGATCGGTTGGCTGGGCTGGTCCGCCGCATTGTTGGCGCTGGGCTTGATGGTGGCGTTGATTCTGCCGCTGGTCAGCATGCTCAAGGATCGGCCGCTGCCGGTCATGGCGGGTCAGCAGACCCTGGGTGAAGCGCTCAAGGAAGCCTGCGCTCACTCCGGGTTCTGGTTGCTGGCCTTTGGGTTTTTTGTGTGCGGTTTCCAAGTGGTATTTATCGGCGTGCACCTGCCGGCCTATCTGGTGGACCAGCACCTGCCGGCGACCGTCGGCACCACGGTGCTGGCGCTGATTGGTCTGTTCAATATTTTCGGCACCTATACCGCCGGTTGGCTCGGCGGGCGCATGTCCAAGCCGCGCCTGCTGACGGCTTTGTACCTGCTGCGGGCGGTGGTGATCGTGCTGTTTCTGTGGGCGCCGGTCACAGAGATGTCGGCCTACCTGTTCGGCATGGCCATGGGTTTCTTGTGGCTGTCCACCGTGCCGCTGACCAACGGCACCGTCGCGACGCTGTTTGGTGTACGCAACCTGTCCATGCTCGGTGGCATCGTGTTTCTGTTCCACCAACTCGGTTCATTCCTCGGTGGGTGGTTGGGCGGGGTGGTCTATGATCGAACCGGCAACTACGATTTGATCTGGCAGGTGGCAATTCTGTTGAGCCTGCTCGCCGCGGCCCTGAATTGGCCGGTGCGCGAGCGGCCGGTGGCGCGTTTGCAGGCGCAAATGGAGGTGGCATGAGTTCGACCTGGTATTGGCTCGGCGGCGCAGCAGTCATGGCGCTGTTGCTGGCGCTGGCCTGGTGGGGCTGGCAGCGCGGCGGTCTGGCGTTGATGCAACTGGGCATGTCGATCTGTTAAGTTCGATCCCTGAATTCTTAAAAGGATATTTCCCCATGCAGATGCGCTGGCTTGCAGTACCCGTGCTGATGGCGGCCTTTGGCGGTGTGGCGATGGCCGCCGACTGCCCACCCTTGCTGGAGGGGCAATTGCCGAAGTTGCGCGCCAAGGAGTCCATCGATCTGTGCCAGCGCTTTGCCGGCAAGCCGCTGGTGATCGTCAATACCGCGAGCTTCTGTGGTTTCGCCCCGCAGTTCAAAGGTCTTGAGGCACTGTACCAACGCTACAAGGACCAGGGCTTGGAAGTGATCGGCGTGCCCTCCGATGATTTCAAGCAGGAAGCCAAGACCGGCGAAGAGACGGCCAAGGTCTGCTACGTCAACTACGGCGTGACCTTCACCATGACCGAGCCGCAGAAGGTCAAAGGCCCGGACGCGGTGCATTTGTTCAAAGTGCTGGCGCAGCAGAGCAATGCGCCGAAATGGAATTTCTACAAATACGTGATCGACCGCCAGGGCAAAGTCATCGCCGATTTTTCCAGCCTGACCAAGCCGGACAGTCCGGATCTGATCGAGGCGGTGGAGCAGGCGCTGGCCTCCAAACCCTGATCGACACCCATTGAAAAGCCCCGCCTCGTTTGCAGGAGAGCGGGGCTTTTTTACGCCTCGGTGAAATCAGAAGCGATAGGTCATGCCAAGCCCGAAACCATTGGCGCTGTTTTCGTACTTGGCGTTGTAGCTGGCCAATTGGTTGGAGCGCGCAATCTTGACGTCTTCTTCCTTCAGGTAGGAGTAGGCCACGTCGACCGTCATGTTTGGCATGACCTCGTAACCCAGGCCCAGGCTGAAGATGGTGCGGTCACCGGTAGGAATACGCGGCGAACGGTCAGTGTTGTTGGTCGGCGACTGGTCAAATGTCAGGCCGGTACGCAGTACCACCTGCTTGGTCAACTGATACGACGTGCCCAGGGCGTAGGCCCAGGTATCGTGCCAGTTCTGTTCTTCCTTGATGGTGCCGACCAGAGCGGGGGCCAGCGCGCCGCCCGTTGCGCCACCCACGACGCCTTCGTTCTTGACTGTGATGTCTTTCAGGCGGCTCCAGCGGGTCCATGTGGCACCGGCATAGAGCTTCCAGGCGTCGGTCAGGTCTTGAGTCACCGACAGGTCGTAGGACTCAGGGGTGTCGATCTTCAGCGACGCGTCGTAGCGGTTGCTACGCAACAGGCCCGAAGTAGCGGTCGGTGCGCTCACCTCGGTGTGGCCGTCCAGCTTGTAGCTGACTTTGGAGTGGTAGGTCAGGCCCACGCGAGTGGTGTCGGTGGCTTGTACCAGTACGCCGACGTTGAAGCCCAGCGCGGTGTCATCACCTTTGATCTTGATGTTGGTGTCTGGCGCCGCTGGGTTGAACGACAGGTCCGATTCCAGGGTACCGGCGATGCGGTTGATGGTCGGGCCGAAACCGACCGAAACGCGATCATTGAAGGCGTAGCTGACAGTCGGTTGGAAAGTGATGACTTTCACTTCGCTGTTGCTGCCGAAGCTGCGGCCCTGGAAGCCTTTTTCGTAGTCGGTCACCAGGCCAAACGGTGCGTACACGCCAAAACCGACAGCCCACTGATCGTTGAGTTTGTTGGTGTAGAAACCGAAAGGCACGGCAGTGAAAGGCACCATATCGCCTTTGTTGCTGCCGCGGGAGCGGCCGCTGACGTCGCTGATATCGGTGGAGGCATCAATGGCTGCTACGCCGCCAGTGATTTGCTGGCCATTCAGGCGAGCCATACCGGCTGGGTTACCGTAAACAGTGCTTGCATCATCGGCAGTGGATGAACGACCTGCGAAACCCGTACCCATCCCACTGACACTCTGTTCGTTGAGTGCGAAACCACTTGCGAACAGTTGGGAGGAGGCCATGGCAACGGCGAGGCTAAGTGTGGTCTTGAGCATTACTTTTTTCATTATTAGAACTCCGTGGTGATCACCGCTGCGGAAAGTATCAATAAAATACACAACGCGCTACAGGCTGTAATACTGGAGATAGAGCGGTTTTGTAGGACAATCCGACCAAAATTCGCGTTTTTTGCCGAATCTTGCAAATTGCCCGGTCAACAGGCCATGTGTTTCTTGGGCGAAACACAGGTTTGCCAGGCTTGGGTGAAATCTCGCAGTCTCCCTTGAGGGTGAAAAATTTCTTTCCAGATACGCGCCATGCCTAAAACATCGCCGGGCGGTGGCAGGGCGGCGGCATGTTGTTCCACCAAAAGCCAAGCGATGGCGGTGGCGTAACGCAGGTTGACGGTGAGTTCAAGCTGAGGAGCGCTGAGAAACGCGTGCTGGCTGGCCAAGCCGCGCACCAGGCTGGCCCGGTCCGGGTCCAGCGCCAAATAGGTGTCCCACAACGCGCGATGGCACGGCTCGGTAATGCTGTACAGGCCGTGACCACGCCGATCATGCAGCGCCGAGCCCAATTCGGATTGGCTGGCGGCGATACCCAGCAGCAGGGATTCCGCGTTCGGGTCGTGACGGCCGAGGTACATCAAGGTCGGCCGGATCACATATCGACACAATTCGCTGGCAGCGATACCCATAAACGTCTCAATCCATAAAAGGGGTAGGCGAGGCCTGAGACAGTAAGGGCTTGGCAGCGGTGGATCGGATCTCAGGCTCGCCGGAAGCGGATCATGCCGCTTGAGTTGAAGTGTAGTGTCATATTTGTGATGTAAAGGCCTGTTTTTAAAACATCTTATTCATTCAGTTATATCGTTTATATCTATTTGAACTTAACCGAAATCGGTAAAACAGTTATTTCGGGCAATAAAAAACCCTGTGGGTTAAACAGGGTTTTTTGTGTTTCAGCGACTCGGGTCGATCAGGCAACCAGTGCCTGGCGGGTACGCTCGATCACGGCCTGCAGCGGTTCTGCGCTGGAGTATTGATCGGGGTACAGGCGTTCGCTATGACGGGCGATGCCATGCTCGTTGACCAGGGTGAAGCTGAAGCAGCCTTTGCGAGCGGCCATGATCAGGCAGTTCATTGGAGCAAAAGCGTTGGTAAGGGTGCGAATGGCATCCTGAGTATGGATTTGAGTGGACATATTATTGGTGTTCCTACAAATGACACGGTTAAGAACCGTGCAACGTTAAAACGTTCCAGTGACGTTGATCACCATTGATCAAACGAAGAACCCGACTGGAACAAAGCAGCCATTTTGAAGCGCTGTTCAATAAGGCGCGCTTGGGCTGGCAGGTAGGTACTTAGGAGGGCAGGCAACACGACAAGGGCAAAGGTTCTGGGCCCGGGGTGAAGATCCTGATCAATTTGCAGGTTGGTTCGGTCAGAGTATTGAAACTTCGCGGCACCCTTTGCTTGTTCAAAGGCAGTGTCGACGCAAGTGATACCTGGAAACCATCGAGGTGGTCGATCCCGTGTTGTTCAGGGGATTTGTTCGACCAGAATTGACTTTCAGCTTGGTACTAACGCCGCGGATAGTAACGGATTGAAACAGGTAAGGGAAGTGTGTTCGCCAAAAAACCAGTCAGCCTGTGAGCAGGCCGCGATAGACCAGCACCGTCGCGGCCGCCGCCAATGAGCAGCCCAACGCGTAGGCGGCCAGGGTCAGACGCAAGGATTGACCGGTTTCTACCACTGTAATCAGGCCGCTCATGTCGTTGATGCGTCCTTCTCCCAGCTCAATGCACAAACTAACCGCAGTGAACGTGGCAGACAGCAGAATTGCGATGGCAAACAAGGCTCCGTCTGGAGAAGGTAACGCGGCATTGATTCCCAAGGAGATGGCGCAGATGGCCAGTAACAACACGGCGAACAACAGCATTCCCTTCATCGACCCACCCAGCCTTGCATTGCAGGTCCGGCAGTGTGGACAGCCTGGGAGGATTTGAAAAGTCCTTAATGGGATAGGGCGGTAACAATTCTGACGCGTGTCGCTTAAAAAATCGCGGCGATATAACCGGCGCATGGTACTTGTGCACATTAGTTGCAGCGTATGTAACCAAGCCGTCAACTTCTGGAAAAGCGCGCCATTTGCCTGCATTGGAAATTTAAGTCAATGAAAAATCTGGCTTTTTTTTATTGGTGAAAAAATCGTCAGTTTGACTGCGAGCCCCGTTCCATGGGGCTTTGCGCCAGTTGAGGGCGGGTTGTCCACTGAGTTATCCACAGCTTCTGTGGATTGTCCCAAGCGCTTGCTCTAGCACGGGCGTGCACGGTTTTTTCAGCTTTACCTGTGCGAAAAAAAGAGTAGAGTGGCGCGCCTTCCGTTCTGTCCCACAGTGCTTTATGAAGTTTCGCTCAGTATCACCTGCCGTTACCGATACCCTCCAAACTGTTACCGCACCCAAGCGTTTTTCCTTGAAAGTCGCGCTGTGGCTGCTCGACAGCCCACGCCTGGGGCATAGCGCCAATGTCAAACATTTCGCCGGGCGCTTGCTCAAGCAGCCTGCCCGGGAAGGTGTAGTCGCTGCTCAGAGCCGTCTGGGTCAGTTGATGTGCCGCGAGTGCGGCAGTGCCCGCGACCGTCGCATCGGCCATGATCTGCTGCGCCAGGCGGCCCGTGCCGGCGACGTGCGGGCCCAGCGCGAATTGCGCCAGGTCGAAGACTGAGCTGTCCTCTGACCCTGTGCTTGGTTAACCTTGCTCTTTTTCGGTGATGGCAGACATGGCGATGGCTTTTGACTGGACCAGTATTGCCCTGGGCCTTGCAGGCGCCGCAGTGCCGCTGTTGGCAGTGTGCTGGCAGCTTCAGCGGCGACTGAGCGCGCGTATGGCCGGCTGGGAAGTGCTCGAAGAACGCTTGGCCAACGCGCAGTTGGCCCAGGAAGGTCTCGCCGCGCAACTGGATGCCAGTCGCGATGAAATCAGCGACCTGAGCCAGGCCAACACCGCCAAGCAGGCCGATCTGGCGGCGCTGCGCCGCGAAGTCGAACTGTTGCAGATCGACCGCGACAATGCCCGCGATGCCGCCCACGCCTGGAACCTCGACCGCAGCGCCAAGGAGGCCGAATTGCGTCGTCTCGATGCGTTGGCGGCCGCGCTGAGCGCTGAACTGCGCGAGCAACAGGACAGCCATCAGCAACGCTTGGCCGATCTGCAAGGCTCGCGCGATGAGTTGCGTGCGCAGTTCGCCGAGTTGGCCGGCAAGATCTTCGATGAGCGTGAGCAGCGTTTCGCCGAGACCAGCCAGGAACGCCTGGGCCAGTTGCTCGATCCGCTGAAAGAGCGCATTCAGTCCTTCGAAAAACGTGTGGAAGAAAGCTATCAGAACGAAGCGCGCGAGCGTTTCTCTTTGGCCAAGGAGCTTGAACGCCTGCAGCAACTGAACCTACGTCTATCGGACGAAGCCACCAACCTGACCCGTGCGCTGAAGGGCCAGAAAACCCAGGGCAACTGGGGCGAACTGATTCTTGAGCGGGTGCTGGAGCACGCGGGCCTGGAGAAAGGCCGCGAGTACCAGACCCAGGTCAGCCTCAAAGGCCCGGACGGCGAGCGCTTCCAGCCGGATGTGTTGATCATGCTGCCCGGTGACAAGCAAGTGGTGGTGGATTCCAAGGTCAGCCTGACCGCGTACCAGCAGTTCGTCGCGGCCGAAGATCAGGTGATCGGCCAGGCGGCGTTGAAACAGCATGTACTGTCCCTGCGCAATCACGTCAAAGGCTTGGCCAGCAAAGACTACAAGCGCCTGGAAGGTCTGCACAGTCTGGATTTCGTGTTGTTGTTCGTTCCGATCGAAGCGGCTTTTTCCGCCGCGCTGCAGGCTGAGCCGAACCTGTTTCAGGAGGCGTTCGACCGGCATATCGTCATCGTCAGCCCCACCACGTTATTGGCCACGCTGCGGGTGATCGACAGCCTGTGGAAGCAGGAGCGCCAAAGCCAGAACGCCCGTGAAATCGCCGAACGCGCCGGCTGGCTGTACGACAAGTTCGTGCTGTTTATCCAAGACCTGGATGAAGTGGGCAACCGTCTACAGCAATTGGATAAAGCTTACAGCGCCGCGCGAAACAAGCTGACAGATGGACGCGGCAACCTGGTCAGCCGCACTGAGCAACTCAGATTGCTCGGTGCACGCGCCAGCAAAAGCCTGCCGGCGGATTTGTTGGAACGGGCGATGACCGATGCGGACGGCGTGGCGCATCTGCCTGAATAATCGCCCCGCACAAACTTGGCCTACAACGGCAGATGCCGACTCAACAGCGCCCGCAACGCCGCCGGCTTGACGGGTTTGGCTAAATAATCCAAGCCCGCCGCATGCACTTCGGCCACGCTCTCCGGGCGCCCGTCGGCGCTGATGACTACGCCGGGAATCGGTTCGGCCAACTGCGTGCGCAGCCAGCCCATCAATTCCGTGCCGGTTTCGCCATGGTCCAGGTGGTAATCCACCAGCGCCAGTTGTGGGCGTACCCCCTCGGCCAGCAGCGCCGCGCATTCAGCTTGATCCCTGGCCGTCCACACTTCGCAGCCCCAACGGGACAATAGGCTGCGCATGCCGATCAGGATGCTCTCTTCGTTATCCACGCACAGCACCTGCGCGCCGCTGAGGGGCAAGCCGTTTTCCTGTGCTGGCTTGGGTTGCGAGCTGGCCTGGTTGCGCGCCAGCGGCACACTCACGCTGAACACGCTGCCCTTGCCGGGCCATGAGCGCACGCTCAGGCGGTGACCCAGCACGCGGCACAGGCCGTCGGCAATCGCCAAGCCCAGGCCCAGGCCCTTTTCCGCGCGGGTCTGGTGGCTGTCCAGGCGTTTGAACTCTTCGAAGATCACCTTTTGCTTATCCGGCGGGATACCGGGGCCGCGGTCCCACACTTCCAGGCAGAGTTCGCCTTCGCGACGCCTTACGCCGAGCAGCACCGGGCCGTCGGCATAACGGAAGGCATTGGTGAGAAAATTCTGCAGGATGCGCCTCAGCAACTTGATGTCGCTGTCCACCCGTAAACGGCTGCCGCGCAGGCGGAAGCGCAAACCTTGCTCCTGGGCCAACGCCTTGAATTCGGCGCCCAGGGTGTCGAACAGCTCGTTGAGAACGAACGGCTGGCGTTGCGGGTTGATCTTGCCGTTTTCCAGGCGCGAGATATCCAGCAGATCGCTGATCAGGTCTTCGGCCGAACGCAGCGAACTGTCCAGATGCTGCACCAGTTGCCGTGCCTCGTCGGAGAGTCCGTCGCTTTGGTGGGAGAGGGCGGCGGAGAACAGGCGCGCGGCGTTCAACGGCTGCATCAAGTCATGGCTGACCGCCGCCAGAAAGCGGGTTTTCGACTGGCTGGCGGTTTCGGCCACGCTCTTGGCGTCGGTGAGGGCCAGGTTAAGCTGCGACAGTTCATGGGTGCGTTCGGTAACCCGTTGTTCCAGGCCCTCGTTGGCCTCGGTCAGGGCCTGTTCGGCTTCACGGAACGCGGTGATGTCAGTGAAGCTCATGACAAAGCCACCGCCAGGCATCGGGTTGCCGATCAGTTCGATCACGCGGCCATTGGGAAACAAGCGCTCGGACGTGTGCGCACGGCCCTGGCGCATCCAGTGCAGACGCCGCGCCACATGCACCTCGGCTTCGCCCGGCCCGCACAGGCCACGCTCGGCGTTGTACCGGATGATGTCGGCAATCGGCCGGCCTACGCTGATCAGGCCCTCCGGGTAATTGAACAACTCCAGATAACGCCGGTTCCAGGCCACCAGTTTGAGAGACTGGTCCACCACGCTGATGCCCTGGGTGATGTTCTCGATGGCGCCCTGCAGCAGGGCGCGGTTGAACTGCAGCACTTCCGAGGCTTCGTCGGCGATGCGTACTACGTCCTCCAGTTGCATGTCCCGACCTTCAATCGCGGCTTTTACCACCGCGCGCGTCGAAGAAGCGCCGAGCACGCCGGCCAGCAGGCGTTCGGTGTGGGCGATCCAGTCGTTGTCGGCATTCTGGTTGGGGTTGAAGCCTTTGCCCTGGCGATAGGCAAAACGGATAAAGCTTTGCTGCGCGCGCTCTTCACCCACGAAACGCGCGGCCAGGCTGAGCAGGTCGCTGATCTGCACCGACAGCATCGAACGGGCGCTGGCACGCTGGCTGATTTCCTGGCCGATAAAGCGCCCGGCCTGCCAGTGCTCGGACACCCGCGTGCGCGACAGCATCGACACCCACACGAACAGCGTGAAGTTGCCCGCCAGGGAGAACACCGTGCCCAGGGTCAGCGAAGTCACGGACAGCCCTAGCGGGTGGGAATGCATCCACGTCAGCCCTGGGAACAGGCTTAGCGACCATCCCAGACTTTTCGCGGTAACCGGTAGGACCAAGGTGTAGAACCACAGGAACGTGCCTGCAGCGAGACCGGCAAACACTCCGCGCCGGTTTGCCTGCTTCCAATACAGCGCGCCGAGCATCGCCGGCGCCAATTGGGTCACGGCGGCGAAGGCGATCTGGCCGATGGTCGCCAGGCTCGCCGTGGAGCCCAGCAGGCGGTAACTGACGTACGCCAGCAACAGGATGATCACGATGCTCACCCGACGCACCGACAGCATCCAGTGGCGGAACACCTCGAACGGCCGCTCGGCGCTGGAGCGGCGCAACAGCCATGGCAGCAACATGTCGTTGGACACCATGGTGGATAACGCGATGCTCGCCACGATCACCATGCCGGTAGCCGCCGACGCGCCACCGATAAACGCCAGTACCGCCAGCGCTGGATGGGCTTCGGCCATGGGCAGGCTGATCACGTAAGAGTCCGGCAGTACCGAGGCCGGCAGCAGCATCTTGCCGCCGAGGGCAATGGGGATCACAAACAGCGCGGCCAGCACCAGATAGGCCGGAAACACCCACTTGGCCAGGCGCAGGTCCTGAGGCTCGATATTTTCCACCACAGTCACATGAAACTGCCGGGGCAGGCAGATGATCGCCATCATGGCCACCCCGGTCTGCACCACCATGGATGGCCAGTTAACGGTCTCTTGCCAGTATTCCTCCAGGCGAGGGGTGAGCATCGCCTGGTCGAGCAGGTCGCCGAAGCCGTCGTACAGGCCGTAGGTCACGAACGCACCCACCGCGAGAAAAGCGAACAGCTTGACCAGGGACTCAAAGGCAATGGCCAACACCATGCCGCGATGGTGTTCGGTGGCATCGAGGTTGCGCGTACCAAACACGATGGTGAACAACGCCAGTACCAGCGACACGATCAGCGCGGTGTCCTGAGCGCGCGTGCCTGTGGTGTCGGCCCCGGCGCCGATCAACAGGTTGACCCCCAGCACAATGCCTTTGAGCTGCAGGGCGATATACGGCAGCACGCCCACCAGGCAGATCAACGCCACCACCACCGCCAGGGATTGGGATTTGCCATACCGCGCCGCGATAAAGTCGGCGATGGAAGTAATGTTTTCCTGCTTGCTGATCAGCACCATCTTTTGCAGGACCCAAGGTGCCAATACCAGCAACAGCACCGGTCCCAGGTAGATCGGTATAAATGCCCACAACTGTTCGGCAGCCTGGCCGACAGCGCCGAAGAAGGTCCAACTGGTGCAGTAAACCGCCAGCGAAAGACTGTACACCCAGGCACGCATGCGCGGCGGCAGTGGCGCATGGCGACGGTCGCCGTAGAAAGCGATGGCAAACATAATGGCCATATAGGCCAGGGCGACGGTGGCGATCAGCCCACTGGACAGCGTCATGGGAACTCCGAACAAAAGAACACCCAGGCATTCCAGGCCCGGTGGGACAGTCTCGCATGATGCTCGGGGTTAGTCAGTGTCGACCAAGGTCGTTTGGGATCTTATGTCGCACACGGCGTTCAGCGCGGCGGCAGGGTTTTCTGGCGCAGGATATAGACAGTCACCAGCACGGCGCTGGTCAGCATGAACCCGCGTGCCCAAGGTAGTGGCACCAGATAGCAGGAAATACCGATGCTCAGCCACATCAGGCCGATGGCGTAGACCTTGCCCTTGAGCGGGATGCCATTGCCATCCAGATAGTCACGAATCCACGGGCCCAGGCGCGGGTGTTCCACCAGCCACTGGTAGAACCGCGGGGAGCTTCGCGCGAAGCAGGCGGCGGCGAGCAAGAGGAAGGGCGTAGTGGGCAGGACCGGTAGGAAAATACCGATCACGCCCAGGGCCACGCTCAGCCAGCCGATGGCCAGCAGTGCGTAGCGCAGCAGCGGCGAACGCTTGCCCATGGGTGTCACGGGCGAGCGACTCAGTGGTGACGTGGCTTGAGGATCGCCGGTTTTTCATCAGGGGCGTTGCACAGCAGGTACAGGGCGGTCAGGGCTTCCGGGATCTGTACGATCATGTCGTCCATCAGGTTGGCGTCGGAAGCGATGTCGGAAAATTCCGCCTCTTCTTCGAACAGGCCCGAACCGACCATGATCGGCAGCAGCATCTCGCTGACCTCTTCCTCGGCGGTTTCGAACCAGGCCGCTTCACGCAGGAACACGCCTTCCATGAAACCGATGCACCAGCCGCGCAGGTCGGAGTCGTCCGGGTCATCGCCCAAGTCCAGCTCGCACGGCAGCTCGAATTCCTCGTCGGATGCCAGTTGGCGACCGATATGGGCCTTCAGGGCCACCAGGGTGGACTCGATTTCTTCGCGCTGGGCGGCGTCGGCGTAGTGGGGTTCTTCGGCGAACAGCGCGTCGATCCATTCGCGGTCGGGCACGACCTCGGAGCAGATGGACAGGGCGGTCAGGTAGCCGTGGGCGGCTACATAGTCCAGCGCCTCCTCATGCAGCTCATCGGCGTCGAGGAAGGCTTGCAGGCGGGTTAGTTGCTCAGCGAAGGACATGAAGGACTACCTTGGGGATAAACGATGCTGAATTCTAGGCGTTCTTGCGCCCACAGGCCAGCCGCCATGCACATTTGCCCGGTTTTAAAGACGGGCTGCAATTCGTCAGTGGCGCCCTTTGCCGGATGACGCTCGGGTATACTGCCGCGTTTTGTGATGCCCCTACCGGCCAGGAGCCCGCCCGAGAAAACTTCGCTTACGGATTATTTTCCGAGGCCGCGTTTTTTTTCGGCCAGCCTATACGGAGGGTTTCGGCACTTTTTTGGAGTTCTACATGCTCGAGCAGGCTCAACGCGTCCTCAAGGACATCTTCGGCTACGACAGTTTTCGTGGCCGTCAGGGTGCGATCATTGAGCGCGTGGCCAGTGGCGGCGATGCCCTGGTGCTGATGCCTACCGGCGGCGGCAAGTCGTTGTGCTTCCAGGTGCCGGCGCTGTTGCGCAACGGGTTGGCGGTGGTGGTATCGCCGTTGATCGCTTTGATGGACGACCAGGTAGCAACCCTTGAGGAACTCGGCGTGGCCGCTGCTTCCCTGAACTCCACCCTCAGCGCCGAGCAACAACGCGACCTGGCCGCGCGGATCAAACGCGGTGAAGTCAAAATGCTCTACCTCGCCCCGGAGCGGCTGGTGCAGCCGCGCATGCTGGCGTTCCTGCAGGGGCTGGAAATTGCCCTGTTCGCGATTGATGAGGCGCACTGCGTCTCGCAATGGGGCCACGATTTCCGGCGCGAATACCTGCAACTGGGCCAACTGGCGGAACTGTTTCCCGACGTGCCGCGCATTGCGCTGACCGCCACGGCCGACAAACGTACCCGCGAAGAAATCGTCGAACGCCTGCATTTGCAGAACGCCGAGCGCTTCCTGTCGAGCTTCGACCGGCCGAACATTTTCTACCGCATCGTGCCCAAGGAGCAGCCGCGCAAGCAGCTGTTGGCGTTCCTGTCCGAGCGGCGCAGCGATGCGGGTATTGTCTATTGCCTGTCGCGCAAGAAAGTCGACGAAGTGGCCGCGTTTCTGTGTGAACAGGGTTACCCAGCCTTGCCTTACCACGCCGGCCTGCCGAACGACCTGCGCGCCTATCATCAGAAGCGTTTCCTCAACGAGGAAGGCTTGATCATGGTGGCGACCATTGCGTTTGGTATGGGCATCGACAAATCCAACGTGCGCTTTGTCGCCCACATGGACCTGCCCAAGTCGTTGGAAGCTTATTACCAGGAAACCGGACGTGCCGGCCGTGATGGTCTGCCGGCGGATGCGTGGATGGTCTACGGCCTGCAAGACGTGGTGATGCTCAAGCAAATGCTGCAGAACTCCGAAGGCGATGAGCGCCACAAGCGCCTGGAACAGCACAAGCTCGATGCCATGCTCTCGCTGTGCGAAGAGACCCGTTGCCGCCGTCAGACGCTGCTGGCTTATTTCGACGAAGACATGCCCGAGCCCTGCGGGCATTGCGACAACTGCGTGGACGGCGTGCAGACCTGGGACGCCACCGAACCGGCGCGCCAGGGGTTGTCGGCGATCTACCGAACCGGTCAGCGTTACGGCGTGGGCCATCTGGTGGATGTGTTGCTGGGCAAGGACAACGAAAAAGTTCGCAGCTTTGGCCACGAAAAACTCTCGGTTTACGGCGTCGGCAAGGCCCGCGCCGAAGGCGAGTGGCGCTCGTTGTTCCGGCAAATGGTGGCCCGCGGCCTGGTGGACATCGACCTTGAAGGGTACGGCGGGCTGCGCCTTAACGACAGTTGCCGGCCACTGCTCAAGGGTGAAGTGAGCCTGGAACTGCGCCGCGATCTCAAGCCGCAGACCACTGCCAAAAGCAGCACCAGCCAAGCCAGCCAACTGGTGCGCGGGGAAGAGCGCGAGCAGTGGGAAGCCTTGCGCGCCCTGCGGCGCAAACTCGCACAGGAACACAGTGTGCCGCCGTACGTTATCTTTCCGGACTCCACCTTGCTGGAAATGTTGCGCGAGCAACCCGCCACCCTGGCGGAAATGGCCCGCGTCAGCGGCGTGGGCGCGCGCAAGCTGGAGCGCTATGGCCAGGCCTTTCTCGAAGTGCTCGGTGGTCAGGCCGAGGCGCCCAAGGAAGTGGCCGACATTCGCCACGAATTGATCAGCCTGGCCCGCGCCGGAATGACCCCGATCCAGATCGCCGGCCAACTGCAATGCTCGGAAAAAAACGTCTACACCTTGCTCGCCGAATCCATCGGCAAGCAACAGTTGTCGTTGGAGCAAGCACTGGATTTACCGGAAGATTTGCTGGGTGAGATCCAGGACGCTTTCCTTGACGGCGAAGGCGAATTGCCAGCTGTCGCGGAGATCGCACCGTTGTTTACCGGGCGTGTGCCGGAGGGGGTTCTGTACTGCGTGCGAGCCGCTTTGCAGTCAGAATTCGAAATTTAATGTGTCAATTACGACAATGTCACAGATCAGTACTGAGCGGCGCTTGCCTAAGGGCAAGGCTCATGCTTAGCTGACTAATAATTAGCCACATTTTATTTTCAGTCTAAAACATGAGTTTTTTATGCCGTTAACCGATCAACACCGTTTTGGCATGCAGCTGGCGCAAATGTCCCGAGGTTGGCGCGCCGAGCTGGACCGCCGTTTGGCGGGGCTGGGCCTGTCCCAGGCGCGTTGGCTGGTGCTGTTGCACCTGGCCCGTTTCGAAGAAGCTCCTACTCAGCGTGAGCTGGCCCAGAGCGTCGGGGTAGAGGGGCCGACCCTTGCAAGGCTGCTCGACAGCCTTGAAGGCCAGGGCCTGGTGCAACGCCAGGCGGTGCTCGAAGACCGTCGCGCCAAGCGCATCCTGCTGTGCGACAGCGCCCGTCCTCTGATCGATCAAATTGAAACCATTGCCACCGAGTTGCGTCACGAGCTGTTTGCCGGCGTAAACGAGGCGGACCTGCGTGTGTGCATGCGGGTGCATGCGCATATTCTGGCGAATCTGGAAAAGTCCTGAGCTGCGCAGATGGCTGAGCCTGTTGTGATGAGCAGGCTCACCCCATCTTAAAAGCCTGCCGCATTGACCCTATGCGCGCAGGCTCCCTAGAAAGTCTGCCCCAGGTTCAGGTACACCGCCTTCTGGTTATCATCGTTGAAGCCATAACTGAAATTCAGTGGCCCCAGTGGCGTGTCGAACCCGAGGAAAACACTCGCGGCGTTGATATAGCCGCTGTCGAATTCATTGTCGTTGTTCCACGCCCGCCCACGTTCCAGAGACGCGCCCAGGTACAGCGGGAAATCCAGCGGCAAGTACGAACGCGGCGTCAGCCGGCGGTAGTACACGGCGCGCATCAGGCTGATGTTTTGCCCCGAGATCGCGTCCTGGCGAAAGCCTGACAGCTGTCTGGCACCGCCGAGCAGGAAGCTGGAAATCACCACGTCCGAATCGTCCAGGGTGCGCCCGTAACGTCCGCCCAGCACCAGAGTGTCCGGGCCGTGGCTCATGGCTTTGTCGAGTTTGAACTCCCATTGACGGTAGCGTTGATCCGAGCCTAACCCCGGTTCGAATTCGCGATAAGCCAGGCCGATGTCTTCACCGGAGTGGGGGAAGTACACGTTGTCCAGAGAGTCGAAGGAGTATTTCAGCTCATAGAAGCCTTCGCTGAAGCTCACGCTCGGCAGGTCGCGGTCGCCGATGCGTACGTCCGCCTGGCCCCAGGCTTCGCCGACACCGAAGCGAATCTCACCGCTGTTGCCGATCTGCCGCCCCACATTCAGGCCGAAGCCGTAACGTTCCAGGCGGTATTCGGAGATGGGGTCGTTATCCAGGATCAGCTCGACGTTCTGTGCCTGGGCGCTGATATAGGGCGCGACGAAGTAACGCGAACCGGCGTCCATCGGTTGGTAGAACTCACTGTACAGCTCTTGGCGGTCGCCGATCTGCACGCGCGTCAGCCATTCCGCGCCAAGGCGGTTGATGCCGTTGATGCGGTAGCTGGCGCCCAGGTTGAAGGCACTGTCGCCGCGCATGTCATCCGACAGGTTCAGCCCCAGGCGCAGGTAGTCGGTGCCGCTGCGTTTGCCGTGGGCGCTGATTACAAGGGTGTTGTCCTGGCCTTTCTTGATCACGCGGTATTGCACCTGATCGAAGTAGTCCAGGCCATACAAAGTGCCCATGTCGGTTTGCAGGCGACCCAGATTGAGCGGTTCGCCCAAGGGTTGGCGGATGTAGTAGCGGATGACGTCGTCGCTGACTTTCGAGTCGTTCTCCACCGTGATGGCGGTGATGACCGGGGTGCGCTCGCCCGGCGTGCGCGCGGCCACCAGCTGCGGGTCGATCGGCTCAGCCGGACGCAGGTGCGCCAGGCGCACGTCGAGGGCGCGGGTGGCGCGGTAGCCGGCGTCGATCATGTCCTTGGCGCGGCCGAAATCGGTCACGCCATAGGCTGCCAGCGGCGGCTGGATCAGCACATCCCTGGGTTGCAGGGCTTTGAGTTGCTCTTCGGAATTGCGCCGGGTCATCAGGGTGATGGACTGGTTGAGTACGTCCACCACCGTGGCCAGTTGCTTGCGCGAGCGTAGCGGGGTGCCGATGTCCACCACGATGGCGATATCCACGCCCATCTCCCGCGCGACATCCAGCGGGATGTTATCGGTCATGCCGCCGTCCACCAGCAGCCGGCCGTCCAGCTCCACGGGGGCGAACACGGCTGGGATCGACATACTCGCGCGGATCACCTTGGGCAAGTGGCCCTTGCGGAACACAACTTTTTCACCGGTGGTGATATCGGTGGCCACCGCGCGGAACGGGATCGGCAGTTTGTCGAAATCGCGGGTGTTGCTGCTGTGGGCGAACATGCTTTCCAGCAGCAGCGCCAGGTTCTGGCCCTGGATTACCCCCAGCGGCAGGCCGAGGCTGCCGTCATCGCGGAAACTGAGCTTCTGCTTGACCAGGAAGTCCCGGTCATCCTGCTTGCGGCGAAACGGCACGTCTTCGCGCGGCGGTGCGTCGGAGAGCGCCTGTTGCCAATCGATGTTCAATGCGAGTTTTTCCAACTCGTCGATCTTGTAGCCGGAGGCATACAGCCCACCAATCACCGCGCCCATGCTGGTGCCGGCGATCGCATCGATCTGGATGCCTTGCTCTTCCAGCGCCTTGAGCACCCCGATATGGGCCAGGCCTCGGGCGGCGCCGCCAGACAGCACCAGGCCGACCTTCGGGCGCGGAGCGTCCACGGCATGGGCAAGGAGGGGGAGCAGGCACAAAAACAGGCAGGACAGCAGGCGGCGCATCTTGAATCTCGGAGCTGGACGATAAAGGCCGCTATTATAGCCACCCGATCATCCGCGCCCGTTATGCCAGGAACCTGTCAAATTATGTCGTCGATTAAACCCGAGGTCGTCATCACCTATTGCACCCAATGCCAGTGGCTGCTGCGTGCCGCGTGGCTGGCCCAGGAACTGCTGAGCACATTTGCCGATGACCTGGGTAAGGTCTCACTGGTGCCGGCTACCGGTGGCACGTTCCATATCACCTGTGACGGTGTGCAGATTTGGGAGCGCAAGGCCGACGGCGGTTTCCCCGAGGCCAAGGTGCTCAAGCAGCGGGTGCGCGACCAGATCGACCCGGCGCGCGATCTGGGCCACAACGACCGTCCCCAATGACGTCACCGCCCCGTGCAAGGGGCGGTGAACTGAGCGCTATCTGGCGTCCAACTTCTGTTTGATGAATCCGACAACCCAGGTCAACACCGCACCGCCCACGCCGCCGCCGAGGATATTGCCGCCAACGGCCGCCACATCCAGCGCTTCGCCGCCTGGAGTACCGGTCAATGCCGAGACAAGCTGACCCAGAACCAGCCCGCCGACACCGCCCAACATCGTGTTAAGCCCGGTACCCAGGCTTTGTTTGGTCATGCCGGCGATGTTTCCGCCAACAGCGCCGCTGACGATTTGAACCAACACGTTAATGAGCATTTCCATGATCAAGTCCTGCATAGCGTTAAGGGAGTGACCACTCGCTTGCAGCAACTGCGGAAAATGCCCTGGCTGTCGTCGAGGAGCCGTTATCCGTTGAACGACGACAGACTGTTGCGGATGCCCGGAGTATAGATCAGGCCGTTGCGGTCGGTTGTTTGGCCGGGCCGGCGCTGCTCATCAGGCCGGAAATCACGATGGCGACGATGATCAAGGCGCCCCCCAGCAGCATGCGCAGGGTCGGCGTTTCGGCAAACAGCAGCCACGCCATGGTGATGCCGTAGACCGGCTCCATGGCAAACACCACCGACGCCGTACGCGCCTTGATCACCGCCAGGCTGGCGACAAACAGGCTGTGGGCCAGGCCGGTGCAGAACACGCCGAGCAGGCCGATCCACAACCAGTCCAGCGCTCGCACATGCGCCAGGCCCGGTGCGGCCACCGGCAACAGGCACGCCGCGACTACCAGGTTCTGGCACAGCGCCGCCTGCACCGCCGGAATGCGCCCGGAGCCGGCGCGGTTGTTCAGCGACAACAGGGAAAACAACAAGCCGGAAAGGATGCCCCAGAGCAGGCCGCCGGTGGCTTCACTGGCCAGGTTGAAGTCGGGGGTCACCAGCACCAGGCCGATCGTGACCAGTACCACCAGCAGTACTTCGTTGGCGCGAATACGCTCGCGGAATATCAGCCCTTCCAGAATGACCGTAAACGCCGGGAACGCTGTGAACCCCAGAGTCGCGACCGCCACACCGGCCACCTTGACCGCAAGAAAAAATGTCACCCAGTGCGCCGCTAGCAACACGCCGCTGACCAGCAGCCGACGCCAGTCGCGCCGCTCCAGGTGCTTCCACGGAGCGCGGCTGGCGAACCGGGCGAACACCGCCAGGGCGAGCACGGCAAACACGGCGCGACCAAACACGATGATGGCTGGCGAAGCGGCCGCCAGTTTGCCGAATACGCCGGTAAGGCCAAACATCAATGCGCCGATATGCAGGGCGCCCAGGGCTGTGCGGGGAGTCATTGCGTTCCTTCAAACCACGAGAGTGACAGGCTCGCAGTCTAGTGGCTTGGGATGGCTGGCGTCTGTCGTGAGGCTCGCGCGTTTTAGCGCAGGACTCGCCCTAAGGCGAGCGCCGCAACGCGCCGGGAGACGCGCCGAACTCACGGGACATAGCGGCGGCAAACGCGCTCTGGGAGCTATAGCCGACCCGCTCGGCGACTTCACCGATGGGCAGCGCGGTATCGCGCAGCAGACTCAGGGCTTTATGCAGGCGTCGGCTGCGGATGTAGTCCATCGGCGTCTGCCCGCACTCGGCGACGAACCGCGCGTGCAGGCGCGCCACCGACAGCCCGGCGATGCGCGCCAGATCGGCCACTTGCAGGGGGTGCGCCACGTGCCGTTCGATATGGGCATTGAAGGCCGGATAGGGCAAGCGTCGACCTGGCACGGGCTGGGGTTGCGCAGAATTGAGGCTGGCCAGCAGCAACACCGAACCTTGCTGCACGATCAGCGGGTCGTCCACTGGGCTGTGGGCCAGCCACTGCACCAACTGGTGCTGACGTGCATCAAGGGCCAGGCGCGCGGGTTGGTCGAGCAGGCGTCGGCTCGCGTCGGCATGTTCGCCCAGGGACTGCAGCAGCCAATGTTCGGTGGGTACGTCCAGCACCAGGCAGCGGCTGCCATCGCGACTGCCGCAGGCGTGATGGGCAGAGAAGGGCAGTACCATCACGCTGCTTTCGCGCACTTGGCTGCCACGGCCATCGACCTCCAGATCCAGATGCCCGGACAGGCCGAACACCAACTGCGCATGCGCATGGCTGTGGGCGATGGGCGCTTCGAGGTAGTGGCGTAGGGTGAGGGACGGTCTCATCACGGTCTCCTGGACGGCGAGGCGCCAGTCTACAACGCATCGTGGGCGCCGGTCGCTGTCATCAGACTGACCCACACTTGTCATGGGCCATTAACCGCCATGGCGCAAGCTCGCGAAAACACCGTCGAGGGATGCCCATGACCAGTGCCGAGTTCGCCAAGCCCAGCCGCAAACAACGGGTGCGTACCCTGTGGATTTCCGATGTGCACCTGGGCACCCGGGATTGCCAGGCCGACCATCTTTCGCAGTTCCTCAAGGGCTATCACGCCGATAAGGTCTACCTGGTGGGCGACATTATCGACGGCTGGAAAATGCGCGGCGGCATGTACTGGCCCCAGGCGCACACCAACGTGATCCGCCGCCTGTTGACCATGGCCAAGCGCGGCACCGAGGTGATCTATGTCACCGGCAACCACGATGAATTCCTGCGTCGTTATTCCAAGCTGATCTTGGGCAATATCCAGTTGGTCGACGAAGCCGTGCATGTGACCGCCGATGGTCGCCACCTGCTGGTGATCCACGGTGATCAGTTTGACGTGATTACCCGTTATCATCGCTGGCTGGCGTTTCTCGGCGACTCGGCCTACGAATTCACTCTGACCTTGAACCGCTGGTTGAACCACTGGCGTGCGCGCTATGGCTATGGTTACTGGTCGCTGTCGGCGTACCTCAAGCACAAGGTCAAGACGGCGGTCAGTTTTATCAGCGATTTCGAAGAAGCGATCGCCCACGAAGTGACCCGGCGTGAATTGCATGGGGTGGTGTGCGGGCATATTCACCATGCGGAGATTCGCAAAGTGGGCGAGGTGGATTACCTCAACTGCGGGGACTGGGTGGAGTCTTGCACGGCGCTGATCGAGCACTGGGATGGCAGTATCGAGTTGTATCGGCTGGCGGATGCCCAGGCCAAAGAAGCGCAACTGAAGGCTGAGGTGGCTCAGGCACACCTTCTGTAACTTCAGATCGCCATCGGGGGCAAGCCCCCTCCCACATTGGAATGCGACCAAATGTGGGAGGGGGCTTGCCCCCGATAGCGGTGTATCAGTCTACCAGTCACTGACTTAGATGCGCAGTGTTCAGTTGCAGACGTCGGCAATAGCCTCGGCCAGCAACGCCAAGCGTGTCGCATCAATCCCCGCCACATTGGCCCGCCCCGAACTGACCATATACACACTGTGCTTCTCGCGCAGTTGCTTGACCTGCTCGGCACTCAGGCCGGTGTAGGAGAACATCCCACGTTGCACGCCAATGTGTGCGAATCGCTCGGATAAGCCATGGGGCGCCAGGGCCTCCACCAGCCCGGAACGCAACTGCGCGATGCGCCCACGCATGGCTTCGACTTCTGCGCTCCACTGCTGTTTGAGCTGGGCATCGCCGAGGATGGTCGCCACCACGGCCGCGCCGTGATCCGGCGGGGTCGACCACAGGTTGCGGGCGATATTCGCCAATTGGCTACGCACATCCATCAGCTTCTCGGCATCCGCCGCGCACACGATCAATGCGCCGACGCGGTCGCGGTACAAGCCGAAGTTCTTCGAGCACGAACTGGTGATCAGTACTTCCGGCAATTCGGCGGCAAACAGGCGCACGGCCCAGGCGTCCTGTTCCAGGCCATCGCCGAAGCCCTGGTAGGCGAAGTCGATCAGCGGCAGCAGGTGGCGTTCGCGCACGATCTGCAGCACCTGGCGCCAATCGTCGTGGGACAGATCGAAGCCGGTCGGGTTATGACAGCAGGCATGCAGCAACACCACATCGCCTTCCGGCACGGTGGCGAGGGTCGCCAGCATCGCCGCCACATCCAGGCGGTTATCGGCGCCCACGTAGGGGTAATGGCTGACCTTCAGCCCGGCCTTGGCGAAGATGGTTTCGTGGATCGGCCAGGTCGGGTCGCTCAGCCAGACACCACGGCCTGGCAGGTTGGCGGCGATAAAATCGGCGCTCAAGCGCAGCGCGCCGGTCCCGCCCGGGGTCTGGGTGGCGCCGGCACGACGCCCGTGCAACAGCGCGGAGTCGGCGCCCAGCACCAGTTCGCTGATCAGTTGGCCGAACGCGGCGTCGCCATGACCGCCGATGTAAGTCTTGGTGGTTTGCTGGTCTACCAGGCGCTGTTCGGCGAGCTTCACCGACGGCGGAATCGGCGTCAGGCCCTGGTCGTCCTTGTAGACGCCTACGCCCAGGTCGAACTTGTGCGGGTTGGCATCCTGGGCGTACAGGTCCATCAACCCGAGGATCGGGTCGCCGGGCACGCGGCCAATGGCATCGAAATGCATTACTTGCGGCCCTCGGCGGTCTTGGCCACTTCGTCGGTGCGTGCGGCCATGATGAAGTCGTTGCGGTGCAGGCCCTTGATGGAGTGGCTCCACCAGGTCACGGTGACTTTGCCCCATTCGGTGAGCAGGCCCGGGTGATGGCCTTCGGCTTCGGAAATCTCACCCACGGCATTGGTGAAGGCCAGGGCGAATTTGAAATTCTTGAACAGGAAAACCTTTTCCAGCTGCATCACGCCGTCGCGCACTTCGATGTTCCAGTCAGGGATCTGCTTTATCAGTACCGGCAGTTCTTCATCGCTGACTTGCGGGGCATCGGCGCGGCAGGCTTCGCAGTGGGCTTGGTTCAAGGTGGTCATGTGGAAATGTCCTGAATTCGAATAAGTGAAGGTCAGTGGCGTCACCCTAAAGCAACGCGGCGCCAGGGAACAGACTCACCTGGCCTTAAAAGGCACGGTTCAAGCAGCCTTTGGTTTGGGCGGGAATTTCGGCGCGTGCAGACCCAGCTGCATGCCACGCTCGACCATGCCCATGATGTCTTCCTGCGCCACCTCGAACAGACGCTTGAGGTCGGGCAGCACGAAGTACAGCGGTTGCAGGATGTCGATGCGGTACGGCGTGCGCATCGCTTCCAGCGGGTCGAAGGCTTGGTGTTCGGGCTCGGAGGACAGGCTGTATACCGTCTCCTTGGGCGACGACAGAATCCCGCCGCCGTAGATGCGCCGACCGGCCGGCGTGTCCACCAGGCCGAACTCGATGGTCATCCAGTACAGCCGCGCCAAGTAGACCCGTTGCTCTTTGGTCGCCGCCAGCCCGAGTTTGCCGTAGGTGTGGGTGAATTCAGCGAACCAAGGGTTGGTCAGCAGCGGGCAGTGGCCGAAGATCTCGTGGAAAATATCCGGCTCTTGCAAGTAGTCCAGTTCTTCGCGGGTGCGGATAAACGTCGCCACCGGAAACTGCTTGCTGGCGAGTAATTCAAAGAAGGTTTGGAAGGGAATCAACGCCGGCACGCGAGCGACTTGCCAACCGGTGGTCTCGGCCAGCACTTGGTTGATCTCGCCCAGTTGCGGGATGCGGTCCAGGGGCAAGCCCAACTTGTCGATGCCGTCCAGGTATTCCTGGCAGGCGCGACCTTCGATCACTTTCAACTGGCGCGTGATCAGGGTGTTCCATACCGCATGTTCTTCCGGCGGATAGTGGATAAACCCTTGCGCATCGGGCTCGCGGGCCACGTAGTGCGTCTGCTTCATACGGCTCTCCTGCTAGGCATTCGTTCTTGTTATGTCCTGCGATAGGCCTATTGATAACCCGATGGCGTGCGGATGCCAGCCACCTGTGGCAGTGCTACGTAGGAAAATTTACCGTTTTTTGTAAAGTATTCGTTACGATCGACGACCTGCTCTTGATGTTGGGCTGGGAAAAGCAGTCCGCCTGTCACATAATCTTGACGACTTTCTGCGCCCAGCGACAAAAAGACGCGGCGCCTTCCCTCTTTTCGGGCCTCATTCATGCGTATCAAAGTGCATTGCCAGAACCGCATCGGCATCCTGCGGGACATTCTCAACCTCCTGGTGGAATACGGCGTCAACGTTGCCAAAGGCGAGGTGGGCGGTGAGCACGGCAATGCTATCTACCTGTTCTGTCCGAACCTGGTGAATATGCAATTTCAGGCGTTGCGCCCGCAGTTCGAGGCGATTGCCGGGGTGTTTGGGGTCAAGCGGGTAGGGCTGATGCCCAGCGAGCGGCGACACATGGAACTCAATGCCTTGCTGGGCGCTCTGGAGTTTCCGGTGCTGTCGATCGACATGGGCGGCTCCATCGTCGCCGCCAACCGTGCGGCGGCGCAGTTGCTGGGGGTGCGGGTGGACGAGGTGCCGGGCATTCCGTTGTCACGCTACGCCGAGGATTTCGATTTGCCGGAACTGGTGCGCGCCAGCAAGTCGCGGATCAACGGCCTGCGGGTCAAGGTCAAGGGCGACGTGTTCCTGGCGGATATCGCGCCGCTGCAATCCTCCGAACACGATGACAGTGAAGCCATGGCCGGCGCCGTGCTGACGTTGCATCGTGCGGACCGGGTCGGCGAGCGCATCTACAACGTGCGCAAGCAGGAACTGCGCGGCTTTGACAGCATCTTCCAAAGCTCCAAGGTGATGGCCGCCGTGGTGCGTGAAGCACGGCGCATGGCCCCGTTGGACGCGCCGCTATTAATAGAAGGCGAGACCGGCACCGGCAAAGAACTGTTGGCGCGCGCCTGCCACTTGGCCAGTCCGCGCGGGCAGTCGCCGCTGATGGCCCTCAACTGCGCCGGCCTGCCGGAGTCGATGGCCGAGACCGAGCTGTTCGGCTACGGCCCCGGCGCGTTCGAAGGCGCCCGGGCGGAAGGCAAGTTGGGGCTGCTGGAGCTGACTGCGGGCGGTACGTTGTTTCTCGACGGTGTGGGCGAAATGAGCGCGCGCCTGCAGGTGAAATTGCTGCGCTTCTTGCAGGACGGTTGCTTCCGCCGCGTCGGCAGTGACGAAGAGGTGTACCTGGATGTGCGGGTGATTTGCGCGACTCAGGTGGATCTGTCCGAACTCTGCGCGCGCGGCGAATTCCGCCAGGACCTCTACCACCGCCTCAATGTGCTGTCGCTGCATATCCCACCGCTGTGCGAATGCCTGGATGGCCTGGCGCCGCTGGTGGAGCATTTTCTTGACCAGGCCAGCCGCCAGATCGGCTGCCCGTTGCCCACGTTGGCACCGGCGGCGATGGAGCGCCTCCGCCATTATCACTGGCCGGGGAATGTGCGGCAGTTGGAAAACGTGTTGTTCCAGGCGGTGTCTTTGTGCGACGGCGGCACGGTGAAGGTCGAGCATATTCGTCTGCCGGATTACGGCGTGCGTCAGCCCCTTGGCGATTTTTCCCTGGATGGCGGTTTGGAGGCGATTGTCGGGCGCTTCGAGAAAGCGGTGTTGGAAAGCCTGTATGTCGAACATCCCAGCAGTCGACAGCTGGGCAAGCGCCTGGGCGTGTCCCACACCACCATCGCCAATAAATTGCGCGATTACGAAATCCTCAAGACCGATAAATAATCAACCGACACAACGTGGGCAAAAATGTGGGAGGGGCAAGGCAAGCCCTAATGCCAGTCAGTTAAGGCGAGAGGGGCAATGACTAAAAAGTCAGCGCCAATATGCGGATCCAAACGCCCTCCTCATTATTAACTGGAAGAACCGGCTCAAAATGTGGGAGGGGACTTGCCCCCGATGGCGCTGGGTCAGTCAGCCCATCTGTCACTGACCCACCTCCATCGGGGGCAATTCGAATCGTCGCACCGCCCCTCCCCAAATGGGTTCTCTGTCACCCGTAAGACGGCCCTTGCCGTTAGCGGCAGTAGTCCGCCGTTTTTTCGACTCTCTCCTTTCCTGAAAAATGTGAAGGCAGCCCGCAAACCCACGTCCCGCCTGAACTTTCCTGACTTTTTAAAAGTTGGTTCGCTAATTGCTTAAGTCTCATCAGTACAGCGGTGGGCGGCAAGCGTCCGTCATAAAGAGGAAAGAGCGTGGACAAGTACCTTTATGTGGCAATGACCGGCGCCAGCCAGAATGCGCTGGCGCAAAAGGCCCATGCCAACAACCTGGCGAACATTTCCACCAACGGTTTCCAACGCGACCTGGAGCAGGCGCGTTCGATGCCGGTGTTCGGTGACAGCTTTCCGGCGCGGGCCTTCGCCCTGACTGAGCGTCCCGCCACCGACTTCACGCCTGGCGCGATGATCGAAACCGGTCGCGACCTGGATGTGGCTGTCAACGGCGACGGCTGGCTGGCCGTACAAACTCCGGATGGCGGCGAAGCCTACGTGCGCAGCGCCAGCATGAACGTGGACGCCCTGGGCGTGCTGCGTGCCGGCAACGGCATGCCGATCATGGGCAACGGTGGCCCTATCGCGGTGCCGCCGCAGCAGAAGATCGAAGTGGGCGCCGACGGCACCATCAGCATCCGTGCCATGGGCGAAGGCCCACGGGTGATGGCCGAAGTGGACCGCATCAAGCTGGTTCAGCCGGACCTGAAGAACATGAATAAGGGCCTGGATGGCACCATCCACACCAAGGATGGCCAGCCGGCTCAGGCCGACGCAGGCGTCAGGCTGACCTCGGGGTTCCTGCAGGCGAGCAACGTCAATGCCGTGGAAGAAATGACGGCGGTGCTGGCGCTTTCCAAGCAGTTCGAGCTGCACATCAAAATGATGAACAGCGCCAAGGAAGACGACCAGGCCATGACACGCGTCATGCAGATGAGCTGATCGCGGTTTCACTGAACCACTAATTTCGCAGCGCAGCGCCAACAAACAGGCGCACGAAGGAGAACAGCATGCTTCCGGCTCTATGGGTTGCCAAAACCGGTCTGTCCGCCCAGGACACCAACCTGACCACCATTTCCAACAACTTGGCCAACGTATCGACCACGGGTTT